>NNBV01002328.1_pt1 | contig 33214 bp, 5 predicted proteins | sample 1173771 | NCBI WGS metagenome assembly NNBV01 (sample SAMN07173938, study PRJNA388173) | plant metagenome | isolation source: symbiotic tissue sample KVS11 | place: Norway: Troms, Kvaloya island | reverse complement strand
TCACTGCACAGCACGAGAGTGCCGCCATAAAAGAGCGTGCCGAATATTTCCCAAACAGCGACATCAAATGAGGGTGAGCAGGTTGGAAGAAGTGTTGTGGTTTGAGAAAAGTGAGCGATGTTACCCAGCAGAGACATCAGGTTGCCATGTGACACCAATACTCCTTTAGGCCTGCCTGTTGAACCGGATGTATATATCGTGTAAGCCAGTTGTTGAGAACCGAAAGGGAGATTCAATGAATCCGGAGAGAAGGTTTCAATGATACTGCGTTCGCGTTCGATATTGATTACTTTAACGTCGAACGAAAACTGCACCTGGAGCAACGAGGATACTTCGGAAAGCACTATGCGAGCTGCAGTATCATCGATGATAAAACTGATTCGTTCAGGAGGAAACTTTACATCGATGGGAACATAGACACCTGCGGCTTTACAAATGGCAATCGCTGCCACGATCATTTCAACATTACGGCTTATGAGTACGGGCACTAGGGTGTCGTGGCCCACTCCTATGCTTTGCAGGTATCGCGCGAGTTGGTTGGTTTGTTCGTCCAGCTGCCGGTACGATAGCGACTGTAGTCCCGAAGTTATTGCGATCTTGTCGGGGAAGTTTGCAGCCCGTTGCGCGAAGAGATTGACAAACCCGGGAATGTATTCCATGTCACCATCTGAATCGACGATGGGCATAAAGGAAAAATCTTCCTTCGAGAAAGGAAGCGATGCTATTTTTCTATCAGGCTCCGCTAATACAACGTCAAGTAGTGAACGATAATGTGTTGCCATGGCGGAGACAGAACTCTCTTCAAAAAGGTCGGTGCTGTATTCAATGGACAGGTCGATCCCCTGAGGTGTTTCTGTGACAAAAAAGGTAAGATCAAATTTGGCGGTCGTATGCGAATGAGGAAAATCCGTGATTTGAAGTTCGGATGCTATTGAAACCTCTCCGGACTGGTCGGGAAGGTTCTGGAACACAAACATGGTTTCAAAAAGCGGATCGTGCCTGGATACACCGGGTCTTTCCATTGCTTCAATCACTTTTTCATAAGGCACATCCTGGTGATCATAGGCTTCCAGGGTTGTCATTTTTATTTGCTCTACCATTTCCCGGAACGTAGATGTTTCGCTTATCTGGCTTCGTAGAACTATGGTATTAATAAAGAACCCGATCAAAGCTTCGACTTCCTTTATCGTTCTTCCGGCAATCGGGCTGATCACGCTGATGTCATCTTGTCCGACGTATTTATACAACAACACGTTGAAGGTTGCCAGTAATGTCATGAAAGGAGTTACATCATGCTGAATTGAAAAAACATTCAGCCTGGTCTTTGTAGCCAGGGGTATGGTCGTATGTAGAATGCTGCCCCTGCCACTTAACACCGGGGGCCTGATAAAATCGGTAGGCATGTTTAACGGGGTGGCTCCCTTAAGTTTCTGTTTCCAGTATTTAATTTTTTCCGCGATTACTGTTGCCGGTAGTTGTTCGCGTTGCCAGATCGCGTAGTCGGCATATTGAACCGGTAAAGGAGGAAGTTCAGCATCCGTTCCGTTTACAAAAGCCTGATAAAGGGATGTCATTTCTGAAAGGAAGATTCCCTGTGACCACCCGTCAGAAGCGATGTGATGAATGACGATAATAAGCACCGATTCGTCTGCAGGACCGGTTAAAAGCTTTACGCGAATGACTCCTTCGCATGAGAGGTCGAATGGCGAACTGATTTCACTTTCGATCAATGGAACTAACCTGTCTTCGTTGAAATCAGTTACTGTCGATACGGATATAAAATTATCATTAACGCTGTCGCTTACTTCCTGGTAAGGAATGCCTTCTTTCTCTTTGAAGAGCGTTCTCAGGACTTCATGTCTATCTGTGATTTTTTTCAATGCTTTCCTTAATGCGTGCTGGTCAACGATGCCTTTCAGTTTTACCACTATAGGAATATGATAGTTGACGCTGCCCTGCATCCGGTCGATGATCCAGAGTCGCTCCTGCGAAAAGGACAGGGGAAGGTGGGTGTTTTTTCTTGAAACGGGAGTGAGTTCAGCATGAACTGGTCCTGCGTTGCCATAATTGTTTTGCAGGTATGCGATGATTTCGTATTTGGCCGATTTAAGTTCGTTCAGCAATTCCGGGGCAACCATTTTCCCTTCCGCTGTTTTATATTTCAGCTTCCCTTCTTCTAAGAAAAACACGATACCTTTTTGCCTTGCTTTTTTCAGCAGGGCAATGACACTATTTAATTTCATTGGCTATTTAAAAAGATACAAAAGATGATTGGCGATCAGCACCTGATCAAAGTTCATGAACCTCGCTGAACCGAGCGGAAGTATTCTCCTCGCTGATGGTCTGCAATTCGATATAGTCAGCTAGGTCGGCTATGCGATTTACTGCGAACAGTATTTTCACAGGGATCGATAGGTTGAAGATCTTATTTATTGCTGAAGCTACCCGCGTGATCATCAATGAGTGTCCTCCCAGTTCAAAGAAATTATCGTAGATACTTATCCGTTCCACTTTCAATAATTCCTGCCAGATTGCTGTCAATTGTTCTTCTACTTCTGTTCGTGGTGCAACATACACGTACGCGGTCTGCACATCCTGCTGCATTTTCGGTAATGCCTTGCGATCAATTTTACCATTGGCTGTCAATGGAAGTTTTTCCATTTCGATCACTGCTGACGGAATCATGTATTCAGGGAGCCTGCTCCTGAGGTAATCCAGGATCTCCTCTTTGGCAAATGATCCTGACGGTATGATGTAGGCAACCAAGGATTTCTCCATCGTGTCATCTTCGTTGATCAACACGGCTTGTGATTTAACTAGGGCGCATTCTGAGAGCGCGTTTTCAATTTCGCCAAGTTCGATTCTGAATCCACGCAATTTTACCTGGCTATCTTTTCTGCCCAGGCATTCCAAACTTCCATCTGGTCGCCATCTACCCAAATCACCGGTTTTGTACATCCTGCCAGAACCATTGGCGATGGAATCTAAAATGAAATTTGTTGCCGTCAGTTCTGGATTATTGAGGTATCCTCGACCCACTCCGATACCCGAGACGGCAATCTCGCCTGTTACTCCAATGGGGCATAATACGCGGGACTGGTTGAATACATAGACATTAAGATTTTGAATTGGCTCACCCACGACGATATAATCCTCTTGTGGCACCTTGTACATTATGGCATGTGTGATGTCGTCTGATGCTTCAGTTGGACCGTAGGCATTGATCATCTGTTTATCCGGATAAAGATTAAACCAACGCTTTACCTGTCCCATGTGAAGAGGTTCACCCGTCACCAAAATCATCTGAAGTGCATGGAGTTTACGCGTTGCATGTGAGGTTTCAATCTCGGCCATTAATGCAGCCAGGTATGAGGGAACCACTTCAAGGATTGTGATTCCATCCTTGTCTATAGCATCTAAAAAAGCTGGCACATCCAATATCAACTCATCTGAATAAATGGCTACCCTTCCTCCTGTCAGAAGAGAACTAAGCATCTGCCATATGGAGATGTCGAATGTCAGTGAAGCGTTCTGCGATACGCGGCTCACGTCACTCATTTTAAGATCATTTATCTTTGCGGACAGGTGATTGATCATTCCACCATGCTCGATCATTACCCCTTTTGGTTTGCCCGCCGAACCGGAAGTATAGATGATGTATGCTAAATCACCGGGCAGGCAATTCAGCTGTGGACGGGTCGGTGAACAGTCAAGCAGGTCATTGACATCCAGTACCGCTGCCGGTCTGCCTATTACCTGCGCCACAATGTTTTTTATGATTTCATTTACATTCTTCTTGCTCGTTGTATCGAAGCGGTGAACTAAGCGATAGGTATGATTCTGTGTCTTGTTCTTACTTTTTTTAATTTTCAACAACACATCATAACGGATTTTTTTTAATTCATTTTCGATGGTCCCTAACTTATCAGAGATTTCATATTCGTGAATATCGGGAAGGACATCTGCCAGGTGTGAAAAAAAGTTTCTGGGAACGAACAGATCGTTATTCCAATTGGTCTTTGATGGGGCAGCCGGGTTGTCTTTCTTATACGCAAGTATGGATTGTTCAAGATCGGATTTTTTATCCAGATCCATCAGGTCATCCAAATAGATTGCTCCTTCGTCGGTGAGTAATGCGATACATTGTTCGAGGACATCTTGCAGGTATACCGTTCCAGGGAAATAGTGAATTACGCTACTGATGATAATGATATCAAAAGGTCCCTGGTCTTTCATTCTTCCGATCTCTCCTGCCGCTGCGACTTCAAATGACAGATGTGACAGTTTTCTTTCTTTTGCAAGGATTCTATTTTTTTCAATGACCACATCGGCTATGTCTGTGGCCAGATAGTTCTGCACCTTCCCGGCCAGGTTAAAAGCGACAATGCCATGACCACAGCCGATTTCAAGTACCTTATGATCTTTGGCAAGATGCGGAGAAATTTTGCTGGTAAAGTTGTCGACATATTGTTGCATTTCATCCAGCCGGAAAGCGTCTCCGTTGTAGCTATTATTCCAACCATATCCATTCAGATCCTGATGGCGATTTTCTGATTGAAAATTAAATATCGATTTGAACCCTTCTTCCTTGATCTTTACCGTGTCCGAATATTGCGCTGTTTCGATCAGCAGTAATTTGGTTACCTGGTCTTCCTGCCAGTAGAGAGAGTCAGCCTCCTCTTCAATATTTTTATCGGCGATCAATACATTCACCTGACTAACGGCTACAAACTTCGCTGCGGATTGTCGTGAAGTGAAATCGGGCACTATTCTGAACTCTGTTTCCAGCATAGTCAGCGCAAGTATTGCCGCTGCCCGCACCAATGGATCATCTATCAGTATTGCAACCCGGTCTTTTTTTCCAAGGTTAAGTTTCAGGAATTCGTAAAGGTGACTTGCGTTTCTTTCGTATTCACTGATGGTAAGTATTTCATTACCGGTCATCAGTGTCGTTGCTTCGCAATTCCCAGGTACAACCTTTGGTTCTTTGCTGAAGAGTTGAGCTGAGATGCTTTTTTCAATCCGCGTTGTATCGAATCTTCGCTGAACAGATTGCTTGTCGTTTATTTTATCCAATGCAATGATACATTGGATAAACGGGCTGATCCAGGACAAACCGTCCTGCATGACTGAGGAAGAAGTGATGATATGTCCGGCACGGCAGTCTGTCAAGATTTCAAGAATCCGTTGATTGGGAAAATTCGTCTCAATAGGAACATAGGCAGCTCCTGCCATCCAGACACCTATTATTGCGGTCAGTGCATCTGCACTTCGTTCCAGAAGTACCGGCACTGGGCTTTCTTTGACCACCCCATTTGCTATCAGCACGTTGGCAAGTTGCGCTGAACGATCGTGGAGTTGACGATAGGTGAATGAAGTAGTGCTATCGGAGACGGCAAGTTGATGGGGGTTTGCCAATGCCTGCTCCATAAAGCATTCGATGAATTGCTGTTCCGGGACCGGGAATCGTTTTTTATTAAATGCGAGAATGTCGAGCTCCGCAGTTTTCGCGAGCAGCGGCAGTTGATCCACTCTCTGAGATGAATCTTTCAGAATTGCGGCCAGTATAATCTGAAAGCTTTCCATCATACGCTCTATCGTAGATCGCATAAATAAATCGGTGCAGTACTCCACCCCGACGCTGATTCCATTCCCATGCTCTTCCGCGTTGAACAGGAGGTCAAACTTTGAAGTTCCGTGGCCAAAATCAATCATTGAAATCTGAACGTCATCCCATTCTGCTGCTGCTTTTGCCGTTATGTTTTGTAATACAAACATGGCCTGGAACAGTGGGGTTCTGCCTGCTGTCCTTGTTTTTTCAACGCGCTCAACAATTTTATCGAAAGGAACATCCTGATAAGTATATGCCTCCAAGGTAGTAGTCTTTACCTGCTGCAGCAGTTCCCTGAAAGTCGGGTTGTTACTCAGGTCACAGCGGAGTGCGACGGTATTAACAAAAAAACCGATTAATGACTCAATCTCTTTTTGAGTTCTGTTGGCGGTGACACTGCCAACACAAATGTCTTCCTGACCGCTATAGCGGTAAAGCAATGTATTGAATACGCCAAGAAGAGTCATGAATGATGTCACTCCTTCGCGCTGAGAGAAACTAACCAGCTGAGTCTTCGTAGCCAGGTCAATGTCAAAATAAATTAATTCACCTTTAGTACTCTGGACAACTGGTCGGTGGTAATCTGTTGGCAGATTTAACGGTAGTGTCCCCGTTAATTTGCTTTCCCAATAGCTCAATTTTTTTTCCAGTGTTTCGTTGTCCAGATAGGCTCTTTGCCACAAAGCATAGTCAGAATACTGAATAGCCAGCGGTGCTATATCGGGGATGCGCTGATCGCGTCCGGAGAGATAGAATTCCATCAATTCGGATATAAATAAATTCTGGGACCATCCATCGGATGCGATGTGATGCGTTACCAAGATCAGAATAAATCTTTGTGCTTCAAGCCGGACTAAAGTGATCCTCATCATGGGATCAGTTGAAAGTTTGAATGGCCGCTGAGCTTCATGGTGGATAAACTGGTCCAGCTCCGCTAATTGGAAATTACTTCCGTCGATGAGGCTGAAATTCAGATATTGATCAGGCAGTACCTTCTGATAGGGTATCCCTTCTTCTTCCCTGATAACGGACCTGAGTATCTGGTGTCTTTCAATGACTTTTTGAAATGCATACTTCAATACATCGACATTAACATTTCCTTCAAGCTTTAACACTGTTGAAATATGATAATTAGCTGTTCCCTGTAACTGGTCGATGAACCAGAGACGCTCCTGAGAAAATGACAATGGAATTTTATCTGTTTGTTCATTCGATTTTATTTCAACAGGGTATTCAGCTTGTGTTAACTGATTGACTAAAGAGGCCAGTTCCCTGACGGTGGGCTTCTCAAAGAACTGACGAATGGTAAGGTCGACATTCAATTCCTGATTGATCGATGACAAAACCATTACAGCAAGAAGAGAATGTCCTCCCAAGGCGAAGAAGTCATCAGTGATACTGATGTCTGTTTCTTTGAGCATCAGTATTTCCGCCCAGATTTTCACCATTGCTTCTTCTACCGGAGTTGTCGGTTTATTATGATTTTCGCTCTTGAATTCCGGCGCAGGCAGCGCCAGCCTGTCGATCTTTCCGTTTGTGGTAAGCGGAAACTCCGACATTTCCATAATCACGGGGATCATATACTCGGGAAGCTGAGCACTTAGTGTTGTTAGCAATAGCTCTCTGTCATACCTGTCATTTGGAACGAGGTATGCAACGATTCGCTGGTTGGAAGAGTCTCCCTTAAGCAGTACAATAGCTTGTTGCGCGAGTCGGGATTTGCTGATCAGGTTTTCTATTTCTCCCAGCTCCACACGGTTGCCACGTATTTTGATTTGGGAATCTGTCCGGCCCCAGAATTCAATATCTCCATTAGGAAGGCGCCTGACCATATCTCCTGTTCGGTAATACATTTTGGTTGTTCCCCGCACTGGATCTTTTATAAATTTTTCCCGGGTTTGTTCGGGATTATTTAAATATCCTTTTGCCAGCCCTTGTCCTCCGATGATTAACTCTCCTCTCACTCCCACCGGTACGATGGCGAGGTCAGCGTCTACCACAAAGACTTCGTTGTTGCCGAATGTTTGACCAAGCGGGATGCGCAAGCAGGTCGCTTGAAGGTTGACCTTATGCATGAGTTTACCAATCGTTGTTTCAGTAGGACCATAGTGGTTGATGATCACACAAGAGTTATCACTATTCTTAATTCTGTCAATGACATCATGAGTTAATTCCTCTCCCCCGAATATTAAAACTCTTGAGGGCAGAAGTTCGTGTCCTGCAAAAGCCAGTGCCTTCCAGTGAGAAGGAACGATCTTAATACACTGGAGGTCATTTTTCGTAAAGTAGGCGTGCATCGCTGCTGCGGACTTCAGGGTATCTCTTCCAAATACATGCAACGTTTTTCCTGATACCAGTGCGCTGAAAAGAATGGTATTACCTAAATCTGCCGACAGTGTTGACATTAATGCAAACGTGGAACAGGTTAGAATATCCTGATCCTGAAGAACGCCTCCGAGGTAATCGTTTACGTTGGCATGGGTGATCATTACTCCTTTGGGGATACCTGTGGAGCCTGAGGTATGAATGACATATAAAAGGTCTTCTTCCTGCGATGTCGTTTCGGGATTTTCAGAAGCTGTACCAGAAGAGGGAAATTCTTCTTCTAACACAATAAGCTGATCCGGAAATCCGTCCTCAAGCAAATGGCGACTTTCGTTATCGGTGATGATACTGTAGCATGATGCATTCGAACAAATCTGTCTGATCCGACTCAACGGGTTATTAAGATCCAAAGGAACATATCCTGCACCCGATTTTAAAATGCCCAATATTCCAATGATCATGTTCATTGGGTTTTCCATTCCTACGGCGACCAATGAATTCCGCACGACTTTTCCTGCCATTAAGCGGTGGGCTAACTTATTGGCCAAGTCATTCAGCTGTTGATAGGTCAGATTTGAATTCTCATGGCAAATAGCCGTCGCCTTAGGGTTCAGAATTACCTGCTGTTCGAACAGGTGATGAATCGGGCCACGGTGGAATGCAATATGGTTTTTGCGTGCGGGGCTGGCAAGGATCAGTTCTCTTTCAACCTCATGAATGGGTTTCAGTTCTTTGATCTTTACATACAGGTGACTACACACCGCATTGATCATTTCGCGATAATTGAGTGCAAAAAAATTCAACAACCGGATATCCAGGTCGCTTCGATTTGCGACTACCTGAATTCCCTGATGTCCGGTTCTTTTTGAAATCCTGAGGACGATTTTAAAATGATCACAAGCAGTCAGGTTGTCGTTAATGCCTTCAATACAGATCCCCCATCCGGTAACGATGTCGCTTTTCTCTTTGCCGATAAAATCATGCAGGTCGTTCCAACCGAACTGGTTATAGTTTGCTGTTTGCAGCACTTCGTCCTTTATAGCAGTAAATATTTCTTTAAAGGTATGATCGGAATTAATTTCATTTCTATAAAACAACAGCGCTTCGTGCTTGTCTTTCGAGTCAGAAAGGAATGCCAGCTGGGAACTGCCCCATGCGACAGTGTTGTGACCGGTATATCGCTGGATGAGGATTGACAGGACTGCGGAGTAAAATACAAATTCCAGGAAAGGCGAGTTATTGGTGAGGTTCCCGATCCTTGAAATCTCATCTTTGTTTAGCGGAACATATTCTATTTCGCCTGACTGTTGATCAGTTCTTGTCGATAAAAAATCCGTTGTGGTATCTCTGTCATTGACAGCGAACTTTGTCTTCCAATAATTCGAACCGGATGACCAAATGAGGTTTACGTCTTCTTTCAAAGCACTGGGTTTTAAAAGTAAAAGAGTAGAGTCAATAGAATATCATGGCGTAGTTACGCCGGGTAAAAAATCAGAAAGAGTTCAGAATACTAAGTTCAGGAACAGCCAATCAAGGGTTACCCGATTTAGCGAATTGGGTTTCTAGAGGGATGGTCTCCTCAAGGTCAGCACGTTGCTTTCGTGTGAGTGGAGTCAGGTTGATTTTTTGACTATCTTTCCAGAATGACGGATCGTAGATCATTCCTTTTGAAGTAAGGCTTTTCCACTTATCCATAATTTTATCATTTGGCGGCTGCGCTTTACCAATCGCCACTTCATTGATGACCAGAATATTTTCATCTGTGATTACACGGTCAACTGTCGAGGTGGATAAATTAACCACGTTTCCTTTAGAGAAAGACATTGCGAATTCCAGGTACATCTGTCCATTGAACGATTTAAACTGATAGGTCTGGGAAGAGTAAATCAGCCGTAACACTTTGGTTTTTCCATCTCCTACTGGAACTTCGAAGTTCGAAAGGAATTTTCCGGGGTGTGCCTTATTTTCATTTTTGATCTTTACGAATGCCGATGTTTCAGCGTCAATGTAAAATGTAAAGCGGTTTGTCAGTTGTTCACTATCCTTCTCGCTGCTGATGATGTATACGGTACGGTCATTCAATGTAGCAATGCTATCCAGGGTAAAATTCTCACGTTTCATGACATACTGGTTTTCATAAGCTGTGAAATTGAACATCAGTAACCAAGTGAGAGAGTTATTTGTAGAAAAGTAGTTTTGCTGGGCATCGCTAAAAAAACTTTGAGAAGATCGGATCTGGTTGATCACAATTTTTTCGGCGGGGCTGAATGTTTTATTCAGTTTGTATTTCTTATTATAAATATCTACGGCTGCTTCTACCAGCAGTACATTTTTGTCCTGCTCGGTATTGATCTGACGATACAGGCCCTTTAAGACATAATCTTCTTTGGCAAAGGTATTCCTGGCTTGCTCAAAGGCGCTCTTAAAAATTTCATTAGGCACCAGTTTTTCTTTTTTAACAATCACTTCTTTCAGGATTACGGGTTCGATTTTAAGCCCGATCAACATATTTTCTTTTGACGGTAACTCTTTAATGAGCTTGGTATAGGTGGTGTATCCCAGCATTGAAACAAAAAGCGTGTCGTTATGGTATTTTTCAGGAAGGAATAATTGGAATTCCCCCTCTGCATTGGAAGAAGCTCCTACGGGCTTTCCCTTTAACGAGATCGTTGCATAACCGAGGGATTCCCTGGTGTCCTGATCTACTATCTTCCCTTTTAGCGTCAAATTGTTTTGAGACATCGCAATGAAGGAAGAAGCCATCAATAAAATGCTTAAGCATACTCTTTTAAAAATCATGTGTACGTTGGTTTAAGATCAAAATTGTTCCTGAATATTAAGCGTTTCTAAAATTTTCTTTTCCCGGATTTTTTCAGATGAAAGCCGCAGGTCAACATCTTCAATTTTTGATGTCGCATTTAAAGTTACAAATTGACAGACAGTTATTAGTCGCTCTTTAATCAGTTCTACTGAGCTTCTGTCGAATAAATCGCTGTTATAAACGATACTTGCCTCTATTGCGGTTGAGGTATCATTGAATTCAAAGACCAGATCATACCTTGCATTGATCGTAGATGTCTGATACTCCTTTACTTCAAATTCCTGCTTCAATGAGACTTCGCCTGTTTTATAATTATTATTCACAACAATGAGTATATCAAACAGCGGGGACCTGCTTGGATCCTGTTTCAGATTTAGGCTACGGGTGATGTATTCAAAGGGATAAATTTTATGATCCATTATCTGCAGGAAGCGATTCTTGATTTTTTCGAACAGGGCATTAAAAGAGTCTGTTTCTTCCAGAGAAGTCCGAAGCGGTAGCAGGTTTATAAAAAAGCCGATTTGATTTTCAAACTGTTCATGCTCCCTTGTGGATACCGGTGTTCCTACAATGATATCACGCTGACCGGTATATTTATAAATTAATATATTCAATACCGATAGCAAGGACATGAAAAGGCTTCCGCCTTGTTTCTGCGCTCCCCGCTTCATGATGTCGGAAGTACTTTTATCAAGGCTAAAAAAGACACTGTCTCCACGAAAGGTTTTTACTCCAGGGCGCGGTCTGTCGGCAGGGAAATTCAATACAGGCAGCGTTCCCTTCAGTTGATCGAGCCAGAATTTTTTATAGCGACCGGCTGTACGTTCGTCCTGCAATTTTTTATTTAACCAATTTGCGTATTCCTTGTACTGGATCGTCAGAGGATAATCGGATGCCTGGCCGGACGATTTTATTTCTGCATACGTCCGGATGATTTCTTCGAGGATAATATAAGCAGACCAGTTATCGTAGTTAATATGGTGTGTTGCAAAAAGGAAAAGATATTCGTCCTGAGACAGGAGCATCAGGTGAACTCTCAGAATCGGTCCCTCCTTTAAATTAAACGGAGTAGTTAAATGAAAATGAATTGCTTTTTCGATTTCGGCACTTTGATCCTCTACGGCAGTCAGATCTACGAATGAAAAATCAAAACAGTTGTCGTTATACTCTTTTATCGATTGCATTACCTGCCCGTCCTTCACGGCATACGTAGTTCTGAACACTTCGTGCCGGATGACCATATTTCGTATGGATTGATAGAACGCGTTTCTGTCAAGCTTCCCGGATAACAGAAATTCCTGCGTGACATTATAGGATATATTCTTGTCATCGAATTGCTGTACCAGCCAGATTTCTCTCTGACCGGGAGATACTTCATAGTGATGACTTTTTAGTAGTGGTTCAATGTGGTCCATGCTGATTGCAGGATCTTGGGTACCTCCTTTATCGATATATCCGGCCAGTGTTTTTATCGTGGGATATTCATAGATATTTTTAAATGAGATCTGCGTTCCGAGTTTAGCTGTAATCTGATTGATCACCCGCTTGGCGAGCAATGAATGCCCGCCCAGTTCAAAGAAATTATCATCCAATCCCAGGTTGTATCTTAATAAAACTTCAAACCAGATTTTAGCAATTATTATTTCGGTTTGACTGCTGCCATCCGGTGGGTTGTATGACTGTATCTGAGCTGGAGGAGCTTGTGTGATATTGATGACGTTAAAAAATGGATTAATTCCAAACGCATTTGTTTTCAGGTTTGCCACAATGATGTTGGCTTCGGCTATCTGCAGTGCAATATCAAATGCACTTAACCCATCACGGGTAGACCATGCACGCATGTGCGCATTTTGATTCTCCTGGGAGGACACGTCGATGTGATTGCCTGCCCCTACTTCTCCCCAAGCGCCCCAGTTGATGGCAATAGCATTAACTCCTTTCTGCCTGAGGTACTGTGCGTAACCATCCTGAAAGGCATTTGCCGGATTGTAATCTACTGTGTCCGCCTGAGGCACAACGGTATTTAAACTGGAAAAGAGGACAAAGAAGTCGAGCTTGTATGTCCGTGATAAATCGTCGAGAATGTTTGTGCCCTGTATTTTCGCTTTTTGTGTTTCCTGAAAGTCATCGAATGAGAGATCCTGAAATGGGATCCTTGGTCCCATTGTTCCTGCGGCATGAACGATCCCATTAATGCTTGTAAAGCGGTATTGGATATCCTCAAAGACCGCAGTCATTGCAGATCTGTCGCTTACGTCTGCCGCATAGTAGAATATTTCGCTACCTCCTTCCTCTATGTTGATGAGCTCCCTTAATGCAGATCCGATTTGTCTATCTGGGTGAGCCATTTCTTTGCGCCAGTTTTCTTTGGGCGGTATTTCTTTTCGTCCGATCAGAATGATTTTGCAACGACACTGATCAGCCAGATGGCGGGCCAGTTGAAGTCCTATGCCCCCCAGTCCTCCGGTGATTAAATAGATGCCATTTTCGCGGAACACATTTTCCTGCTGTGGATGACTCGCAAAATCCTTTTTAGCAAATTGTTTTGTGAAGCGTTTTCCTTTGCGGTAAGCGGACATGCCGGGATAGCTTTTTGCAGCTATCTCCTGCATTAGTGTAATGACATTTAGCTGATCTGCTGCCGCCACATCAATGCACCGCACGTCGATCATAGGATACTGACTTTGAAATGCATGATAGAACCCTTCTACGGCCCGGCACATTGGATTTACTGCTTCTCCTTTTTCTATTTCATGGCTGCCTGATGAGAGGTAGATGAGTTTGAAGTCATCGTGTTGCAGACAGTTAATCAAAACCTTTAAGAGCAAAAAACGAATACTAAGCTGATCCGTGCTGAATTCTGTTTGTGTGTGAGTTGAGCCACTGATGAACGCCAGATCGATTATTCCATCCAGAGATAATTTTTCCTGTTCAAGATTAGCTCCAATATTTTCAAAAATACTTTTACCTGTCTGATAGAATTGGGGCGTACCGACCTGAATCCGGTCGGCATAAATCTTAATCAGTTTTACTCCTTGCTTTTCCATATCCCGGCAAAAATCTTCCTGGCGAACGTTGCTATTTAACAAAACAAGGAATGTTTTCCCTTCCGGCAGCATGGCGGTATCGGACAGCGGATCGTTGCTCCACCGAAGCTGGTAAAACCAATCTCTTACAGCAGATCTTCCTGCTCCGAAGGGAATCATCCAGCAACGCGTGCGTTCAAACCGATATCCAGGTAATGGAAGCCTGCGGGACGTCTTATTGTTGTAAAGAGGTGGAAAGACAATGTCAGTGCCGGACTGATAGAGGAATTTTATTGAGGTGAGAAACGCCTTGTCATCTTTCAAATCGAATAAGTGAATATGAGAAGGGTCATAATCGTTGGCTACCAGTCCTGAAAACAATTCGCCGGCAGGGCCAAGTTCTATTACCACGCTATTTTTGTTAGACAGTTTAGTCCGGATGAAATGGCCCAACTTTGCTGGCAGTTCCGTGGATGCTTCTTTTTGATAGTCTGTTAATCTACTGGATAGATCATTTATCCCTATTGTTCCTTTAAGCAAGTCCACAACTATTTTGCCAGTACCATTTCCGATGACATGAATGGGTGGTACGCCCATCTGTTCATAAAATTTTGCCATCGAAAACTGAAAGAGGATTTTTTTAATAACCGCATTGATTTCTTTTACCTCGCTGATAGCCGAAGTGTATAGTTGTTTCAATGTAGGGAAACGGTCTATGAATTGCCCGGTATATGAATCATCTATTTGCATGGTATCTGAAAACAGGAACCAATTTTGTTCACAGGGTTCAGGCGAGGGAACGAATTCATTCAGTGCTGCGTGCAGTTCATCCTTTGAACGGATCATACAGGCGAACCGCAATGGATAGTGTTTTCTGCCTACGTTTAATGTATAGCTGATGTCACTTAATGAATGTGATTGGGGCTGCGTGATGAATTGCTTTAATGCATTGATGTTCTCTTTCAGGCTGTGAAGTGATTTGGCAGAAACCGTCACCAGGTGAACGTCATTTCCTTTTTCATCACTCACAGTATTTTTTTTATCGTTCCCTTCAATCAGTGCGTGACAATTGGTTCCGCTTATTCCGAAGGAACTGATACCGGCGAGTCTTTTCGCAGGTGAGGTATTCCATTGGCGGAAAACCGCATTCACATACACCGGAGAATTCAGGAAGTCAATAAACGGATTAGGGTGATCAAAATGCAGTGAGGGGAATAACACACCTTTGTCAATCGAAAGCACTGTTTTGATCAAGCCGGACAAGCCGGCGGCTGAATCGGTATGGCCGATGTTTGTTTTCAGGGAGGAGACTGCACAAAATTGTTTTCTCATTGTGTGCATGGCAAATGCCCTGGTGATACCATCAATTTCAATGGGGTCTCCCAGCTGTGTACCTGTTCCATGCACTTCGATATAGCCAATATTTTCGGGGTTGATGGCTGCTTTCTTCCAAGTAGCGGAGATGACTTCAGCCTGTGCTTCACTGCTGGGTGCGGTCAGGCTGCTTGATCTACGGGCATCCTGGTTCACTGCGGTTGATTTTATTACAGCGTGGATGTAATCATTGTCCTGTAGCGCTTTGGAAAGCGGTTTGATGATAATGCAGCATGCTGCTTCTCCACTTCCTGTGCCATTAGCAGAAGCAGAAAATGTTTTACACCTGGCATCGGCAGAAGCGATACCTGATTCATCTACTTCATCTTCTTCCGCATACATTAAAATTATATTGACTCCACCCACGATTGCCAGTTCGGAATCTCCGAGTTTTAGATCATTGCATGCCAAATGCAGCGCGACTAATGACGAGGAGCATGCAGTATCAACCATTAATGCGTTACCCAGAAAATTAAACTGACGTGCTATTCTTCCGGCTGTAGTTGCGTTCAGGTTACCGGTGAGGAGCAACGGGTTAGATTCCTGCGTGAGTTCGTAGTAATTCTGATTTGTATCTCCAATGTATACACTGGTGCGGGAGCCAGCGAGGTGATCTACGTTGTATCCTGCGTTTTCAATTGCATGATAAACTTCTTCGAGGAGTATTCGCTGGTGCGGGTCGATGTATTTGGCTTCCCCCAGCGAGATGTCAAAAAAATCGTGGTCAAACTTGTCTATATCTTCCAGGTAGGCATATTCACGATACCTTTTGCGGGGTATACCTGTGTCATCGATTCGTTTGTCGGATACGGGCCGCACTGCATCGTTCCCTTTTTCAAGGTTACGATAAAATTCATCTATTGAATTAGCCTGTGGGAACCGGCCCGATAGGCCAATAATTGCTATGTCCATTGCATCAAGTTGAAGACTGTGATGGAATTCAAAGTCCTTGTAAAAGGGAATCCTGTTCCTCCCGGGGAGTTTGTTTAGCTGACAAAATATGTTTGGTTAACTGAATGGCCTCACCGGAGTTAAAGTTGTCCGATCCTTCTGCCATTTGTCTCAACCGATAATAGGCTGCTAAGACGTAAGCAGGAAGTTCAGGCTCCGTCGCATAGTTTTTAGTAGACGCTACAATCATCAGGCATTTGTGAATGACCTGTTTGGGGCTCTTTAGTCTGGTGAGTATGCTGTCTAAATAGCTCCGGTCTTCTTCTGTATCAAAAGAAAATGAAGGAGTTTTCATCTGGTTATGGACAGCGAGTTTTTTTAAAACAGACTGAGGTCCCATATCGATTATTGCATCCGGATGAAGAGAAGCAATGTAGTTCATGGTCTTTTCCCATTGAACCGGTTTGACGATGTGATCGTGTAAGAATTCAGCAACGGGTGTGTTGTGGTGTGGCGCTGCGGTGACGTTGCTGATCACCGGCCAATTGAATTCCCTGAATTGAAATTTGCCTATCCATTGTCGGAATTCCTGTGCGGCATTTTTCATCAAAGGGCAATGAGAGGGTGTAGATATGTTTAGAATATTTGTTTCCGCTCCACGCTTTTCGAGCTGTTTTTTTAATACAATAATATCATTGAACGGTCCGGAGATTACCTGCTGCTTCGGGGAGTTATAGGAGGCGACATAGACCTGTCGATTTTGTTCTTCTCGGAGGTGACGGCATTCCTCTTCTACCGAAGCGCCATCGAGTTTATATACGGCCATCATTGTTTCACCATTGCTACCTGCCTGCCGGAGAAGTTTACCTCTCATTTTAACCCATGAGAGCGCGGTTGAAAACGGAATAGCACCTGCGCAATGAAGAGCAGCATATTCTCCAAGACTATGCCCTGCGGACGCGACTATTTCAAAATCGTAGAGCGATTCGAAGACTTTTTGTGCCGCTACTCCGGCAGTAAAAATTGCAGGTTGAGAGATATCCATTTCAGAAAGGGAAGCGAAATCACCTTCGAAACATTTTTTTTTCAGGGGCAAGTTTAACAGGTCTTCAGCCTGGTCAAATACATCGCGTGTCTGTGGGTATTGCTGATAAAACAATTTACTCATCCCTACATATTGAACACCCCCGCCAGGAAAAAGGGTTATGATTCTTTTCATTGGCATCGGACTATAATTCGAATTCTTCGATTTCTATTGAATTGTTTTTCGGCACTACAGAAAGCCTCTGATCCACTATCGCTGCAATTTCTCTTATGGTGGATTGGTTAAATAAATCGCTAACCTTTAATGCATCGGGAAATTTCCGATTGAATTGTTCTACTACGGAGATCACCTTTAACGAATTTCCTCCCAGTTCAAAAAAATCATCCTCCACACCGATGGGCTGTTGCTCGAGGATGGACTCCCAGAGCTGTACCAGTTCACTTTCCGTATTGGTCTCTGGTGACTTCAATTCTGACTTCACGTGTGTTATTTCTTCGAGTTTGCCGGTGTCAATCTTGCCGTTCACAGTGAGGGGAAATTCATCGACACGTATAAATATGGCGGGAATCATATATGCCGGCAGATAGTCCTCCAGATAGCGGTGGAGGTATTCCTTGTCCAGTTTATTCCGGGAGGTGTAGTAAGCGACGAGGCATGGGGAGCTGATTTTATTTCGAACGATTATCCTGGCTTTATCTACGTCAGGATATTTCATCATTATATTTTCAATCTCCTGCGTCTCCACACGGTATCCTCTTACCTTGACCTGATCGTCCTTTCTTCCGGTAAGTAAAATGTTACCATTATTCATCCATCGTCCAATGTCGCCTGTTTTATAGATGACCGTGAATTCTTTTTCAGGTGATGGATTTTTGATGAACCGTTCGTTGGTTAAGGAGGAGCGATTATAATAACCTTTGGCCAGACAGGGTCCGCTGATATAGATTTCACCTTCGATTCCCCTTGGTACAGGGTTGAGGAAGTTATCGAGTATGTAAATGCGTGTGTTGAAGATTGCACGACCTATAGAAACCATGGACACGGGAGAGTCAATCATTTCTACTGTACATCCAACAGTTGCTTCCGTCGGGCCGTATTCATTGTATATGATTAAGTTTGAAATGCTGCTTTGTAAAAATGCGATCTGATGTAACTTCAAGGGTTCGCCTCCCACGATAAAGGTTTTAATTTCCGAGTCGGTGGTCAAAAACTCAGATAACAAATCGAGGTGCGAGGGAGTGAGCTTTATGGCTTTAATCGATGCGTTCGCGAAAATCGATTTAAGATTTTCATAGCTGTTATCTGAATCATATATAAACAGTTCATCTCCCCGGGTCAGCGTTGAGAACACACTGGTCAGTGTGAGGTCAAATGTCAGCGGTGTGAAGAAAGGAAAGGGATGGCCGGTTTCGTCCTTAAAGTAAAAATTATTGGCCCAGTGAATGTAATTTCCCAATGCCTGCATACTGATTTCCACTCCCTTGGGCTCTCCGGTTGATCCGGATGTGTACATGATGTAGGCGGTATCAGGTCCCTGAACAGGCATTGGTATGATATCCGGACCATTGCCTGGCGAAGGAATTCCAAGATCAAGTGCAATGATTCTATGCTGATGCGTACCCAGTTGAAATAACCATTCCGATTCAGTGATAAGGATTGTTGAATTGATTTCATGCAGTACAAATTCCACTCTCCTGGCTGGCCATGAAGGATCAATTGGAACAAACGCAGCTCCCGCCTTCCACACTGCGAGAAGAGCAATAATCAGTTGATCTGATCTTTTCATAAAGACGGGGACCAGGTCGTTCCGATTGACGTTGTATTGTTCTATCAGCACGCGGCAAAGGCGATCTGACTCTTCGTTGATTTTGCCATAGGTCAGCGTGGTACCAGCAAAATGCAATGCGACACGATCCGGGAATTTTAAAAAAATCCTCTCAAGATCAGCCCATAAGCCAGTCTGGTTACGGTAATGTACTGTTTCTCCTTTTCCATCCTGTTCCAGCAAGACCTTTTCACTATCGCTTAGTATATTCAACTGATGTAACGGCGCTGCTGCTGTTTGGATAACAGAAGAAAGTAAATTCATCAGGCGATTACTTAAGGTAATGATACTGTCCTTAACGAACAGGCCGGTATTATATTCCAGTTCAATACTCAAACTGCCGTCCGGTTGTTCAGTAATGAAAAAGGTAAGATTAAACTTACTTATCGTGCTGGAAGTCTTAAAGGGTTGAATAGTCAGTCCATCTATAGACGCTGGTTTATTTTCTTTATTTTGATATTCCACAAGCACATCAAATAACGGCATTGTGTTTCTTCCTTTCTTCTGGTGAAGGTGAGTGATGAGAAGATCATAGGGATAGTCCTGATTATCGTGAGCTGTCAATATGTTACTGCTTACGGTTTGAATCAAGTCTTTAAAAGAGTCCCCGCCTTTGAACACAGTCCTAATCGGAAGAGTGTTAATAAAAAAACCCAGCTGATGATCCAGGTCAGGGTGATTTCTTCCTGTCGAAGTAATCCCCACGATGATGTCTTCCTGTTGGGTGTACCTGTAGAGCAGCGTCTTAATTGCTGCTACCATTACCATAAAAATACTGGACCTGGTATCGATCGCCAATTGCTGCAGTTCAGATACGATCTTGCCGGGAATACTCAGTTCTATAACGTCTCCCTTTCGGTCTCCCTGATTTGCGGAAATAAAATCATACGGGAGGTTAAGGACGGGAATTTCATCTGCAAATCGATTTTTCCAGTACTGCCCCTGCCTTGAAAAATAACCCTTGCGGATCAGGTTGTTCTGCCAGCCTGCAAAGTCTTTATACTGTATATACGGAGGAGTGATGGCGGGTAATTTTCCCTGCCGGACTTCCGCGTAGTATTGCATGAGTTCATCAACAAAGATTCCCAGCGACAGACCGTCGGTTATAATATGATGAACCAGGAAGGAGAGCAGGAATTGATTCTCCGTTTTTCGGATTATCATGAGGCGGAACAATGGCGCAGCAGACAGATCAAAGTCGTGGGAAAGAAAATTGCTGATCAGATTGTTAGCTGATGCTTCATTATTTGATTCGGATAAATCGTGAAACCCGATGACGAAACTGAGGTCATCAAATGGACGCACCTGTTGTCTTGGCTGGTTATTTACGGTTATAAAAATGGTTCTTAGGATTTCGTATTTTTTAATCAGGCATTCAAATGCTATGGTCAATGCGTTGAGATCCAATTGTCCTTCCAGTGAAACCGTCAGCGAAATATTATAGAGGCCGGGTGTGCGTTCAATCTGATTTAATATCCAAAGTCGCTGTTGAGCGTGGGACAATTCATAGGAGTCTGCAGCGTTGAGCTGGCTTATTTTCATTTCCTCTAGCTTCACCGAGTTGCTTAACGTGATCGCCATCTCGGATAGTGTTGGAGATTCAAAGACCTGTTTCAGATTCAGCCTCACGTTGAATTCTTTTTGAATCCGAGAGATCAGGCGTATCGCTTTCAGTGAATGGCCTCCGGTTCTGAAGAAGTGATCCTCCCGTGTGATGTCATTTCTTTCCAGGAGTTCCTGCCATACCGTGGCGAGTTTTATTTCCCATGGAGTTTGGAGAGAAGGCAGTTGATTTTTTGGCTGCGGCGCCATTGCCCTAAGTCTTTTTTTGTCAATTTTCCCATTGGCGGTTAAAGGGAGTTCGGGTAATACTACAAACTCAGCGGGAACCATGTAGTCAGGCAGGTATTGACGAAGGTAATGATCCACAGTCTGGTAATCGTACGCAGGTTCGACAGTTATAAATGCGAGCAAGGTTTTATTTACCGTCTCGTTCGTGGCAACAATCACGGCGCAGTCCCTGATGACAGACATTGAACGTAAAACAACTTCAATTTCACCAAGCTCTATGCGATAGCCGCGAATCTTTATTTGTTCATCCATCCGCCCCAGGAAATCCAGTTTACCTTCCTTTGTCCATTTCCCGAGGTCTCCGGTGCGATACAGTATATCACCGTGATCCGAGATCGGGTTTCGGATAAATCGGTCGGAAGTATTTTCCGGATCATTCAGATATCCCCTTCCAACTCCAATACCGTACACTCCTATTTCACCTGGTATTCCAATCGGTGACGGGTTAAAGTTATGGTCCAGGATACAGATGCCAAGGTTTTGAATTGTGTTGCCAAGAAAGATACGTGGTTCTTCCGGATCGTGATTGATAATTAAATGCGTGATGTCGTCGGATGCTTCCGTTGGTCCGTAAGCATTCACAAGAGGCGGAGTATACCCCCGCTGAAACCATTTTGTGACCAGTGATTTTTGTAATCGCTCTCCGGTCACTACTAAATGCTTCAGCTGGTTTAGCCCAGGATCTATTCCTTCTGTTTCTTCCAGTATGGTATTTAAATAAGAAGGCACCAGTTCCAGTAGCGTGATACCATGATCCTGAATGGAGTTGACAAACTGCTGAAAGTCGAAAAGAATCTGTTGATCAATTATGGTGATCCGACCGCCCACCAGTAAGGCACTCAGGAATTGCCAGATGGAGATGTCAAAAGTTTGTGATGCATTTTGAACAATATTTGATTGACTGGTGATCTCAAGATCATTCACCTTTGCGTGGAGATGATTTAACATCCCGGCGTGTTCGATCATTACACCTTTTGGTTTACCTGTAGACCCGGAGGTGTAAATGACATAGGCAAGGTCAGTCAATTGAGGTGATGGCAGAGTGCAACCCCGAAGGGGAAGCTGGCTCATACCTGTCACTACCGTGAATGAGTCGGATGAAATAATAATTTTCTGAAATTGATCCATCCATGATCGCCTCTTTTTTATCTCCTCATCAGAGGCGATCACTATGGATGCATTACAATCCGATAAGATGCCAAGTATTCGTTCATCTGGATATTCCGGATGAAGTGGTATATAAACAGCATTGCTTTTAAATATGGCGAGCATTGCTGCGAGCCAGTTTGCAGATCGGTCTCCGATAACAGGGATCAGTTCCTGTGCTGAACTCATGCTTCGTTGCAATACGGTAGCAAGCCGAGTTGACTGTTGATCAAGTTCTTTATAAGTCAGTTTCCTGTGGTTGTGAATCACAGCAATTGCATCCGGATTTTTTTCTGCTTGGATTTCAAAACTCTTTATGAACGTGTCCCGGTATTCTATTCTATCTCTGGAAGTCCCGAGGCTTATTACCTGGTCGCGCGAGGCCGTATCCATCAATTGCAGATCAGCCACCCGCACACACTGCTCACTTATGATTTGCTTCAGCACAAAATCAAAGTGTTTGTGAATCATCCCGATAAAAAATGGGTCAATTGATTTGGGATCGTAGAGAAATCCAATGTCGAGTTGTTCTCCAAACGAAGCTTCGATCGTTAATGCATAACTGTTTTTTTCGCTAAGCTTAACACCGGTGTATGTCAATGTCATTGACTCTGGGTCACTTTCAGTCAACGTCAACTTTGGGAAACTATCAAATACGAGGATGTGGTCGAACAATGCCCCCTGGGTTCCGGACCATCTTTGTATGTCACTCAGACTGGAATGTTGAAACCCCTGAGCTTTGCTATGCTGAACCTGCAGACCGGCGAGCCAGGAGGTAATTGTTTCATTCACATCTAACTGTACTCTTATTGGTAATGTGTTTATATACAGTCCTATTCTTTTCTCTGCATTCATCAAGTCCATCGGCCGGCCGGCGGTGGTTACTCCGAGTGTTACATCTGTCTTTGAAATGTATCGGGAAAGAAGTAGCGACCAAACGCCCTGTACAATGGTATTAATTGTCAGGTGATATTTCCTCGCGTACTTTACTAATTGCGCTGAGCTAACACTATCCCAGCTAAAATTTTCAAATTCTGAAGGTGAGTATTCTTCGTTCTCATTTTTACTGACAAACGGCAGAGCGACCTGATGATCAAAGCGATCAAAATAGCTGGTCCAAAATTCTCGTGCTTTATCTCCATCTACCCGATTGATGTATTTGATATAGTCCTCAAAGTGATCAACGGGCTGGTCTGCCGGTTTTTGATTGGAGGAATAGGAATGATAAGCCGCTACAAATTCTCCGGTCAGCAAGCCTGATGACCATCCATCCATAAGGATGTGATGATGTGTCCATATCATGCGGTGACGCGTTTCCGACAGGCGAATCAATGTCATTCTCATCAATGGCGCCTGATCAAGACTAAAAGGTGTACGCAGATCATTTTCCAGAAAGAGTTTGATAACGGATTGTTGCTCAGTGGGAGAGTGTAAAGAATAATCCAGCAGTTGAAGCGGCAGTGTACAATGTTCGAACACACACTGCACCGGGTTTTTAAGATTGTTGTGAAAGAAAGCGGTTCTTAAAATACTATGTTTTTCCAACAACCATTTCCAACTCTCTTCGAATGCCCGGACATTTAAACTGCCATTTAAATCAATTGACAGTTGCTGGATGTACATTCCTGATTGAGGGGAATACAGGTTATGAAAAAGCATACCTTCCTGCATCGGACTAAGCCGGTACAGGCTGCTGACCTTGCCTTTAGGAATTTCCATTATTGCTGAATGTTATTTAAAAAAATCTCCAGTTCATCGATCGTAAATGTATCGCCAAGGCCATAATCGGAAGGCGTATGTGACGGGTCGGTTTTCTTTGAACAGTGATCAATTAACATTTTAAGGTTATTGAAATATAAATCTGACACCTGACGAATGGACGAATCAGGAAATTGTAACGTGGAGTAATCCCATGATATATTCAGTGCATTATCCACGATGATGCAATTGACTGCGATTTTGCTTTCTCGGTTTATCTGCAGACCTACATTCAATCCGGTATCTTCCTGAGCCATGGTAAACCATGGATTTGAATCTTTAAGGTTATCGATTTGGCCCAGGTAATTAAAAACCAGGTCCCAGTGTTTTGTTAAAGGTTTGCCAGGGAAGTCAGTTGACGGTTGCATATACCTAATCAGGGAATAGCCGATCCCTTTATCCGGAATTCCACGCAGGTATTCTTTGGTTGCTTTAATAAGAGATTCAGGTGTGCTCTTTTCATTGGCTGTTAGGCAGACCGCGAATAAGCTACTGAACCATCCTGTTGTTGATGACAAATCAATTTCATCGACGAGGTGTTCTCTTCCGTGTCCCTCCAACCCGATGACGGTTTCATTACGGCCAGTCCATTCAAACAATGTCTTGGCCATGGCTGCAAGAAGGATATCATTTATTTCAGTCAGGTAGGCCTGATTGACCTCTTTCAGCAAAGCGGTCGTATGCTGCTGATCTAAAACGTTTGAACGGGTAGCGGAGTGGCTATATGTATTCTCCACGACTTCCGGCAACATTGATGAAAGGGGAAGATATTTTTCGGTTACGGATTTCCAATACGGAATCTGAGCAGTCACTTTTGTTTCGCCTGAAACTTTCGTTAATGCATTTACCCACTGGCGATAAGACGAACCTTTTTTTCCCAGGTTGATGGGTTCATCATTCATTAGCGAATGCAAGGCCACCATCATTTGGTCAAGTAAGATCCTCCAGGAGACACCATCGATGGCCAGATGATGAATAGCGACGAATAGCCTATCGTGCGCATATCCTGACGGAGTGCGAATGAGAACGACACTGATCAATTTACCATTCTCTATATCCAGGCTATTGTGATATTTTTCGAGAACGGCTTCAAGTTTTGCAGGAATAACACCGGCCTCTTCTCCGGTCATGTCTTCAATCTGAACATCATACATAGATAATCCGTAAGACTGAATCCAATTCAATTCTGACCTGTGATAGGTGAACCTCAACGAATCATTGTGTTCCATCAGTTTTTCAATAACCTTTTTCCATATCTGTGCATCCAGTTGTTTGTTTGTCGACAACAGAATGGATTGATTATAGTGAGACAGGTCACGATCCTGATTTTCGAAGAACCATCTTTGAATGGGGGACAACGGCACATCTCCAGTGAGCAGTCCCTGTTCGGAGGATATACTGCTGACCTTATTTTGTTTCATTACCGCTGCCAGCAGTGATACGGTCTGGTGTTCGAAGATATCTCTCGGTGTAAGTGGATATCCTTCTTTTTTTGCCTTGCTAACAAGCTGCATCGTTAAAATAGAATCTCCTCCCAACTCGAAGAAATTATCTTCCAATCTAACAGTTGGGGTTTGCAGCAGGTTTTTCCATGCATTGATCAGGAAATTTTCTTCCGGAGAAAGAGCGTGCTGTGTAACTGAATCCGGGCGTATCCCGAATTCCGTAAGTTTTCCTTTATCTACTTTACCACTGATGTTCAGCGGCATTTTTTCCAATTCAATGATCCGGAAAGGGATCATATATTCGGGAAGATTAGATCTGATGTAATTATGAATTGCATTTTTGTCGAATGGTCCTTCGGGGACAACATATGCTACCAGGCGTTTGTGGTTATTTTCTTCCTTTGCGACAACCGCTGCGTTGGAAACGAGAGGGCAATTCTTCAATACATGTTCTATCTCTCCTAATTCTACCCGGTAGCCGCGAATTTTAAGCTGTTCATCTTTTCTTCCGATGTATATCAGCTCTCCGTTCCGGTTCCATTTTACCAAATCACCGGTTCGGTATAGTTTTCCTTTTCCAAACGGGTTCTGAATAAATTTCTCAGAAGTCAATTGCGGTCTATTCAAATATCCTCTTGCAACCTGTTCGCCTCCTACATATAATTCTCCAACCTGGTCAGCGGGCACCAGATTTCCTACAACATTCAGGACGTAAACGCTTACGTTTTTCACCGGTCTTCCAATGGAGGCAATATCATTGGTTTGCAATGGCTGGTCGGACATGCTGACACAAACTGTGTTTTCGGTAGGACCGTATGCATTAATGATTATTGTACCCTGCCTTTGAAGTTCTTTCGTCATTGGTATATCCAACGCTTCTCCTGCAGATACGATTACGCTCACTTCAGTCAGGTTTTCTTTTATGGCTCTCTGGTAAGAGGGGGGTAAAGTGACCACGCTGACCTGATGTTTTTTAATCAGTTCCCCTATTGCTTCGAAGGATATCAGGTCCTGTTTATGAGGGATAACCAACAATCCTCCACTCAATAGTGTGGTAAATATTTCTGAACAGGATGCATCGAAGCCGACGGATGAAAATTGCAAGACTCTGGAGGAGTCGTTCATTCTGAAATACCTGATCTGCGCGTCGCAAAGATTTACCAGGCCTTTATGTTCAATCATAACGCCTTTTGGATTTCCTGTCGAGCCGGATGTATAGATAACATAAGCGAGGTCAGTTGACAGAGGCCTGTTACTGATCGCGCATGGTTCTGAAAAAGTTTTTTCGCCGATCCCGATCAGTAATGTCTGGATCTGAACCGATTCAAACCGGGTCTTGTATTTTTCCGAAGTCAATACCCATTGTGCCCCTGAGTCGTTAATAAAATAGGCCAACCTTTCATCAGGATTATCGGGGTCGATGGGCAGATAAGCCGCCCCGCTTTTCATTATTGCCAGCATTCCGACAATCATATCAACGGACCGGTCGATACTCAATACAACGAGCGATTCTTTTCCAATGCCTCGATCGACCAGTTCTGAAGCCAAGCTGCCTGATCTCCTGTCAAGATCGGCATAAGTTACTAACTGATCTTCTGCTACTAATGCTGTTTTAGCTGGGGTTCGGGTAACCTGAGTGGCAAACCTATCCAGGATCGTTTCGTTGTGCGTATTTAATTCTACGGGTTCATTGAATGACAAAACAGTTTCTATTTCTTCACGAGTGTAGGGTGAAATCTGGTGCAACAATGTATGCGGATTTTCGATAAGCTGATCCAGTACATTTTGAAAATGCAACTTTATCATTTGAATTTTATCCAGACTTACCAATTCCTGATAGTAGGAAAATTTTATTTTTAATCTCTCTCTTAAATCAGCGATAATCGTCAGGGCAAAATTGGTTTGCTCTACCGCAGATGTGATTGTCACCGGAAGTATCGAGTTGTTGGTTAGTGCTTCCGAAACCGGGTAGTTCTCGAATACGATTATACTATCAAAGAGATCTCCTTTCAGTGCCGACCATTGTTTGATTTCGCGCAGGCTGGAATGTTGAAATTCCCTCATTGCGGAACTTTCTCGCTGCAGTTCTCGGAGCCAATCCGATACCGGAAGATCCGGGTTGATGATTACATGCATCGGGAGGGTATTTATAAAAAGCCCAACACTGTTCTCCTCATTAGCTAATTCTCCTGACCGGCCGGACAGCGTCACCCCAAACACAGGGTGAATGTCATTGCAATAGTGGGAAAGAACAATTGCCCAGGTTCCCTGAATGAGTGTATTGACGGTGACCTGATTCTGCTGTGCTATTTTTCTTATATATGAACTTCGCTGCAGGTCATAATCCAGGTTCAGCTCACCAACGCTACCTACTCCTTTATTTCTGTTGCCCGTATTCGTTAAGAAGGGAAGTAATGCTGGAACGGCCTCATCCATATAACTACGCCAGAATTCTTCTTCTTTTTTCTTATCGTTTCGATACAACAGTTTTACAAAGTCACTGTACCGATCGATACTGCCGGGTTGAGGATTTTCATTCTTACGTATTGCCTCGTAGCACAATAAAAACTCTTCAATCAGCGAAGCCATAGACCAGCCATCCAGAATCGCATGATGATAAGTCCAAAGTAGCTTTTGCCCTGCCTGATCTGTCTTGATAAGTGTGAACCTCATCAACGGTGGCTCAGTCATATCAAATCCCTTCTCCCTGTCCATGGAAAGGAAAGACTGCAATCTGAGTGGCGACAAATCGGCTCTCAAGTCAGCCTCCGTAAGTGAAATCTGAGCCGAGAAGTAAGTTAACTGAAGAGATTGCTCAAGTCCTTCTGAGAAAAAAGATGTCCTCAAGATGCTATGCCTCTGGATAAGCAAGTTCCATGCGGACATAAAAGCAGTTCTGTCCAGGGGGGCTTCCAAGTCAAAGATCAATTGACCGACATAAATGTCCTGGTGTGTTTCATAGCTGTGATGGAATAGCATTCCTTCCTGCATAGGAGTGATCCGATGCAGCGACTCCATATTTTCGCCCCGTCGTTTACCGTTTTTTTCAGTCACGCCGAGGAGCTGATCGAATTCTTTCAAAGAGATTATTCCGGTCAGGTCAAAATCGGAAGGAGTAGCTTGTCGCAAAGCTTCATTGGAGCAGGTGTCAATCAGCATGGAAAGATGGGAAAGAAAATTTGCCAGGAGCTGATCCATGGTTTCCTCCGTGAATTGCTCAACTGAAAAGGTCCAATCGATGTGAACCTCATTGTCTTTCAAATAGCTTTCGATGATAAAAGGGCATTGAAAGGAAAGTTCGTCTCCGATATTATTTCCAGGTGATTCATGCGCAGGTGAAAACCATTCGCTTTTCAGCAAGTGGCCATCCAGTTGTCCCAGGTAATTAAATTCAACATCCCAGGGCAAACGCACTGAATGTTGAGCATCGTGATCAAGCAACTGGAATCCAAACCCATTCATTGGTACGCTCCTGAGTTGTTCTTTTATTGATCGCACTGTTGTTGAAAGGTTCTCCCTGTTGTTGACTCTAAGATTTACCGGATAGCTACTTGTGAACCATCCTACTGTAGCCGAAGGGTCTACGCCGACCATCGCCGATTCCCGGCCATGGGACTCCATTCCTATGGTGATGGTGTCTGTCTTGAAGAAGTCCTGCATTGTAGCCACCAGGCTGCTCAACAGCATGTCTCTAACATCTGTTTTGAAGATAGTATTTGATTTCAACAATGATGCAGTTCTGAATTTATTCAGTCGGAGCGACTTTACTCTTGTAGTCCCATAGGTTGGTAATTGTGCTGTGGAGCCAGTTATAGGAGTCCAGGCATCCAGATTTTTTTTCCAATAGGAATGCTGGGAGATTATTTCTTCAGAGTGGGTCAAGTCTTTTAATGCCTCTACCCAATCCCTATAAGATAAGGTAAGAGGCCCAGGTTCCAGGGGTGTGTCTTTGACTTTGCTTTGCAGAATTTCCTCCAGCTCACGCAAAATGATTGTCCATGATACGGCGTCGACAACCAGGTGATGAACAATTAATAACAAGCGATTATTTCTTTCCCAAGCGGGAGTTGTTATGAATACTCCTTTTATCACTATACCGTTTTCGATATCCAGTGATCTCTGATATTTCTCTGCAATCCCTGACAATTCGTTCACCCATTCGATCGTGTTATTGTTATCTGTTGTCGCGTAGTCTAGTTTATTCTCAGAGTTGCTGGCATATTGTCTCCACGTGTTTTCATGATAGGCAAAACGGACACGTAATGCATCATGTCGTTGGATAAGCACATGGAAGACCTGCTCCATTGTTTGTCGGGTGATCTTTTTATCCAGCTGCAGCAATATAGATTGGTTGTAGTGAGAAGGCACCGAGGTGTGGGCTGCTAAAAACAATTTTTGTGCAGGTGCCATAGGTAGCTCACCGGAATGATCTCTGCGTACTGACTGAATCTCTTTGTTACTATCCCATGAGACATTTTTTAAAAGTGTGTCAATCGTTTGATACTTGAATAAATCAAATGGGGTAAAATATATTCCTGCTTTTCGGGCATGACTGACAATCTGAATACTGATAATAGAGTCACCTCCTATTTCAAAAAAATTGTCATTGATTCCGATGTGTTCAACATTCAGTGCAGTTGTCCAGATAGCTGCTAAACTGATTTCCGCATCAGTTTGTGGCGCTATATATTGATTTCTCCTGTTAGTCATCGCGGAATCCGGAAGTGCCTTCTTATCTATTTTACCGGTTGGTGTCAGTGGAAGGTGTTGTATTTCTACGATATGAGCCGGGATCATGAACTCAGGAAGTTTTCCGGCCAGGAACAGATCTATTTCCCGCAGATTGAAATTTTTCTTCCCAACGACATAAGCCACCAGTTTTTTATTCCCTTGATCCTGTTTGGCAATAACTACACATTGTAAGACTAAGGGGTGTTGAAGCAGTGTGTTTTCTATTTCACCAATTTCAATTCGATGTCCCCTTATTTTTACCTGTTCGTCTATCCTTCCAAGGAATTCCAGATTTCCATCTGGTAGCCATCGCCCCAGGTCGCCTGTTTTATAATATATCTTATGCCACTCATCTTTGGGATTGGGATTTTTAATGAACTTGGAAGCCGTTGCTTCAGGATTGTTCAGGTAACCACGGCCTACTCCTATTCCGGAAACACAAATTTCTCCATAGGCTCCGATGGGATTCAGTGCCTCCTGTTCATTCAGGATCTGAATGTTCATATTGAGGACTGGCTTTCCTATGGGAATTGTTCCCTGAAGTGCTGCCTGTCTCAATATAAAATGAGTAATGTCGTCGGATGCTTCTGTAGGACCATAGGCATTAACGATCGGGACAGTTTTAAAAAATGAGAACCAACGGGCAACAATTTCCGGATGGAGTGATTCTCCAGTGGCGATCAGATATGATAGTGAAGGAAGCTGATGACTGCTGTTAGATTCCCATTCATCGCAAAGGGTCTGTAGATAAGATGGCACTACTTCCAAAATAGAAATCCCATCTTTCTTCAATTTCTGTGTAAAGAGGCGTGGGTTTAGTATGGTTGTGTTATCATAAATTACTGTCTGTCCACCCTTTACCAGGGCAGCAAGGAATTGCCATACAGAAATATCAAACAGCTGTGAGGCATTCTGAGCTATGACACTTGATTCGGTAATTTCCAGATCATCAATTTTTGCACACAAATGGTTGAATAGTCCCTGATGATCCACCATTGCTCCTTTGGGGTTACCGGTAGAGCCTGAGGTATAAATAATATACGCTAATGAGGTTGGTAGGTAATTTTTTTGAAACTCCGTTTTTAACTGCAAGTCCAATTCTGTCTTTCCATATTTTTTTTTAATCCGGGGGATTGATGTCTCCGCAAGAGATTCAAAGCAAACGAAGTTCTCTACGCTATCGAGAGGGACTGCGTCGAGTAATTTTTCCATCACCTGGGGTGTAGAGACAACGAGTGATGGTTTGCAATCATCTATAATGACTTTAATTCTGGAAGGAGGATGATGGATGTCTAATGGCAGATAGGCAGCCTGAGCTTTAAATATTCCCAACAGCGCAATTAAAAATTCGATAGAGCGATCCAGCAATAGTGCTATAGGCTGTTCTTTGCTAACATTTGCTACCCGAAGCAGATTTGCAAATTGATTTGCCCGTTCATTCAATTGCTGATATGTCAGCGAGAAGTCATTACATTTTACAGCAATAGATTCCGGCGTTTTATGAACCTGCGCTTCGAACATCGGAATAAAATGCATGCCGGAGGATAAGTCCTTTACATTATCGTTGAAAACGGAGATCTGTTTTTTTTCAGTCTCAGACAAAAGATCAATTTTGCCAATGCGTCCGGCCTCACCGGATTGAATCAGGTGTTCAATCAGTGTAGCAAGCGCATCCAGGATGCACACAATATTTTTTTCCTCATAGATATCACGGTTATATACCGCGTGGATTTTAAGGCCATTCTCTTCATAAAACGCAAGGTTCAAATCCGTTTTACTGTTAACGCTGTTCACCGCATAAGGCCTGAGTTGGACGCGATTCACTATCTTGTTGAGTGTCGTTTTAAAATCTGCTGCGTTCGTAAAATTCTGGAATTCAACAAGAATATCTGTCAGCGGACTTCGACTGGGATCCCGCGGAACATTCAACTCCCGGATGATTTTATCAAATGAATAATTTTTATGTGCAAAGGCGTTCTGAATAGTCTCTCTCACCTCACTGATAAACTGATTGATGGTCAGATCCGGATTGATCTGGTTTCTTATCGGAATTGTGTTTAAATAAAAACCTACCTGATCTTTTAATTCCTCATGATCCCTATTAGCCATCGAGGTACCGATCACAATGTCCCGAACACCTGAGAACCGATAAAGGATTACATTCAGACAGGAAACGATAATGGTAAACAGTGTGGTTTTATGCTCTTTACTTTTTGTTATGAACCAGTTGTGTATTGCCGGCTTAAACTGATAGAGAATCTTTGCTCCCTCGCTGGTCTGAATGGCAGGACGGGGGCGCGCTACTGGCAATAAAGTCTGTGGTTCGTACTCCTTAAGTGTATTCATCCAGAAGTTACGATCTTCTGCATTGGCATCCGTCTTTTCCATTTTCCTGGACCAGGCAATGAAATCTTTATACTGAATTCTTAAAGGCTTTAAAGGCACAGGGACTTCCTCAACCAGCGAATTATAAATTGTCAGTAATTCTCTGGCGATGATCATGTCAGACCATCCATCAGAAATAATATGATGGAGTGTGAAGACCAGAATAAAGTCGTTCTTTTTCTTTTGCATTATAACCACCCGCATCAAGGATCCCTTTTCCAAATCAAAAGGTTGTTTTATTTCTTCTTCAATAAGGTGATCAATTATCTGCAGGACCTTCCCCTCAACATTATGAAACTGAAGCACAGAGAAATTTTCCACGGCCGGATGTATTCGCTGAAAAATCTTTTCCTCCCTGAGGTGAAAGGTTGTTCTGAGACTTTCATGCCTTTGAACCAGTAACTGTAATGACCGGGTCAGGGTGTCTATGCGGAGCGGTCCTTCCCACTCATATACTTCTGTTTCGTTGTAGGCTTTACGTTCGCCTTCGATCTGGCTGACAATCCAGATACGTTTCTGTGCGTCTGACACCTCGTGGTATTCTGCCTCTTCGGCAAGTTCAATAGTAATCGGAGGAGATTTTATCTCCTGATCGATCATTGCCGAAAGTTTTTGTATGGTGGGGTTTTCGAAAATATCTTTCAACCCGATCCGCGTCTTCATCCGGGCATTCACCTGCATGACCAGACGCGTAGCCTTTAACGAGTGTCCTCCAAATTCAAAAAAATTATCAGTGACACCGATACCAGGATGATCAAGAATCCCTGACCATATGGGTGTTATCAGATTTTCCGTGGGTGTGGAAGGTTTGATTGAAGTATTCGTTGTCCCGTGCGTTTCCGTCAGCGAGAGCTTTCTGAGATCAATTTTTCCATTTGTTGTCAGCGGAAAGGACTCCACTATGGTGATATGAGAAGGAATCATGTAGTCCGGCAATGACCTGGAGAGCGTTGTCTTGATATCATTTTCCTGCAGTATGT
>NNBV01000820.1_pt1 | contig 33447 bp, 33 predicted proteins | sample 1173771 | NCBI WGS metagenome assembly NNBV01 (sample SAMN07173938, study PRJNA388173) | plant metagenome | isolation source: symbiotic tissue sample KVS11 | place: Norway: Troms, Kvaloya island | reverse complement strand
CGTTAGGCGATCTGATCGATCAGGTAGTGACGCTGGCGCGAGAGCTGAGGTAACATAGGGGATTCTGACTACTGCAGCGGCGCAAGCGATTCGTATGTCTTCTCACCAAGCAGCTCCTTCTCTACCCCCCCCCCCCGCCCCGGGGCGGGGGGCGACARGGTGGGTGCACGACGGCCAGGGCCTCCTCACAGCGCTCGTCGGGCGCTTGCCCCCATCCCCGCCTTCCCCCGGCAGGGAAAGGAGCCACACAGAACGCAGCAAGGCGTTCTGCTACAGCACCTTCACCGCGCGCCCGATGAACTGGATCGGCCCGGTCGGCCGGTCGATGGGCGAGCCGTTCTCGGGCTCCAGCGTCAGCTCGAACAGCTGGTTGGCTTCGAGCGGGGGCAGCTTGTCGATGGGAATGCGCAGCGACTGGCCCTGCTTGACCAGGCCCAGCGACACCGGCCCGCGCCACTGGTCGGCCTTGGTCCAGAACTGCAGTGTTTTCTGCGGCGGCACCTCGAAGGTGCCCAGCGGCACCAGGCTCAGCTGGCGCGACGCGCTGGTCTGAATGACCCAGCCCGGCGACTTGTCCTGCGGCGCCACCAGCACCACCATGTACTGCGGCGTGGGCAGCGGACGGGTGACCATCACGGCCACCATCAGCGCGGCAGCCGCAAAACCGCCGGCGGCCAGGCCGCGCCAGAGCTGCAGGTTGTTCCACCAGTTCGACAACGCCGATGCACGGGCGGGCGCGGCCCTGGAAGCCGCGGCACCCGCGGCACCCGTCACGGGCCCCAGGCTGCGTTCGATGCGCGACCACAGCGTGGGCGACGGCTCCGCCGGAGCGGCCAGCGCGGCCAGCGGCAGCAGCCGGGCTTCCCAGGCCTGCACGGCGTCGCGCAGCGCGGGCTCGGTGCGCATGCGCTCTTGCACCGACGCGCGCGCCGCGGCCGACAGCGTGCCCAGCACGTACTCGCCGGCCAGCGCGTCGATGTCTTCGGAACCGTTGTTGCCGTTGTTGTTGTTGGTATTGAAAGGGGTGCTCATGCCATGCACTCCCGCAGCGTGCGCATGCCGCGCTGTATCCAGGACTTCACCGTGCCCAGCGGCGTGTTCAGCCGCTCGGCAATCTCGCCGTGGGAGCAGCCTTCGACATACGCATACAGGATGCAGTCGCGCCGCGCCGGCTCCAGCCCGCCCAGGCAGCCTTCGAGCTTGCCCAGGTCGGCGCGCAATTCGAAGGGGTCGGTGGACGACGCATAGGCCGCCAGCGCGGCCTGGTCGTCGATGGCTTCGGCCGCGTCTTCGCTCACATCCACCTGGCGCGCGCCGCTGCGCACCATGTTCAGCGCGGCATTGCGCACCACGCTGTAGACCCAGCCGCGGCCTTCGCCGCGTGCGGGGTTGAAGGTTTCCGCGCGCTGCCAGATGCTGATGAAGGCGTCGTGCAGCACGTCTTCGGCCTGCTGGCGCTGGCGCACGATGCGCAGCGCCACGCCCATCAGGTAGCGGGCCTCGCGCTGGTACAGCTGCTGCAGAGCCAGGCGGTCGCCGCGGGCGCAGGCCATGAGAGCGGCGTCGTAGTCGAAGGGGTCTGCAGCGGGCAAGGTGGGCGGCGGCGTGTGGAGGGAGGCCCCGATGGTAGTCGGAGCCCGCCGCGCCGCCGCGCATTCACCCGCGGATCAGAACGCCTTGGGCCGTTTTAAGACGCCTTCCAGAAGATGTAGTCGGCCTGGTACTGCACCACTTGCTTCTGGCCCTTGGTGGCCGGGGTGCAGGGCATGGCCGCAGGAGCCACGCCGCCTTGCAGGGCGACGCGCTGGATGTAGGTCACGCCGGTCATGGCGCCGGAGCCCATGGCGGGGTTGGCCTTGACGAGCTGGTACGGCAGGCTGGTGGGGCCCGAGGGCGCGACGGCCAGCTGGGTGGCGGTCAGCTTGGAGCCGTCCATCGATTCCCAGGTGGCGGGCGGGCCGTAGTACTTGCCGACTTGTTTGCCGCTGCGGTCCATGAGTTTGGCGTCGGGGCCGACGAACACCCATTCGGTCTGGCCGGGCATGTTGGCCTTGTCGCGGCATTCGTAGGTGATGTCGCCCTTGCCGACGGTTTCCATGGCGACCTTGTTGCCGGCGGGCACCTGGATGGTGGGCGGCAGGCTGGACTGGTTGAAGGTGGGCGCCATGGCGCCGGACGACATCGAGCCACAGGCGGTCAGGAAGGCGGCGGCGGACACGGCGCCGAGCACGGCGATAGAGCGGGTGGTGTGCATGAAAGTACTCCTGGGGTTTGTAGAAGGTCAGCAGCTCCTCGCTGCTTTAGGGTCTACACGCCGGGGGCGCGTTTGGATGCAGTCGCGTTGAATTAATTTCAGGGCGGGTGCACAGGCCGCCGGGTACTCCCCTCCGCGAATGTCCCCCGGGCTTCGCCCTCCTCCTTTATTTCGCTGCGGGGAGTACCCGACGCCCTGTGCACTGGGGCACGCTCTGGGTGATCGCACGATCAACCCTGGCTCTGAAAACGCTCACGCCGATGGTGGGCTTCTTTTCGCGAAACAAAGGAGGAGGTGCGGTAGCCCGCAGGCCGGGGGACATTCGAGAAAAGAAGCACACCGTCGGCGTGAGCGTCGCCCTGAACAGCGACCACAAAACAATCACCCAGCCAAGTCAGAAGGAAACAAAGCCTTCTTGATCACCGCATGCACCCCCCAATTGCCGTCGACAACCTGCGTCACAGCAAAGTCCACAGCCACGGAAATCAGCGACACCGCCTCGTCCTCGTCCAGCGCATGCGCCTGCATCAGATAACGACGCGTCTTGTTGAACGCATCCCGCATCGCCCCCTCAAGCGACGACTTCTTGTAGATCTGCGCCTGCGCGTCCGCCCCCAACTCGGCCAGATGGTTCGCAAAGCTGAACCCTTGCACCACCCACTCGGTCTCGGTTTCCAGAAACGGACAGTTCAGCTCCGCCAAAAACCCACCCTCGATCTGCGAGCGCTTGTGCAACACCAGCTGGAACACCCCCGTCAACGAACACTCGATGGCCGTGCCGCACAACTCCGAGTCCCCCTGCGACGCATGCGGGTCGCCGGCCGAGAACAACGCGCCCGGCACCGACACCGGCAAAAACAACTTGCTGCCCTTGCCAGCGCGCCAGTTGTCCAGGTTGCCGCCAAAGTAACCCGGCGGAATGGAGTCGACCAGCCCCGCCTCGCGCGGCGCCACAGCCAACAAGCCGAAGTGCGGACGCAACGGCACACGGGCCTTCTGCAGCACACCAAAGCGCTTGACGATCGTCTGCGGGTCCACCGGCACGCCCGGGTAATCGATGGTCTCGTGCCGCACGCCGAAGGGGTCGGTCTGCGGCGTCCAGCGAAAGTTGTAGACCGCGCGCGCCACCGGCACCTCAGGCACGCCGTTGTCTATCTCGTAGATCGTCACCACCTCGCGCTGCTTGGGCTCGGTGATCTGGTCGCGGTAATGAAAGCCCCACCACGCCGCCGCATTGCTGCCGAAGATGCGCCCATGAAACGCCGCGCTGCAGCTCGGCCGCGGCTGCACGTCGAGGATGCGAATCTCCAGCACGTCGCCCGGCTCCGCGTCGTGCACATACACCGGGCCGGTGCAGATGTGCACGCCAAAGCCCTCGCCCGCGCCGCGCCCGAAGATCGATGCGTCCATCGGGCCCGCGCCGCGACGGTCGACGGCCTTCTTGTCGGCGGTCCAGTGGAAGACGCTCTCCGCGCCAGGATCGCCGTCGATCATGCGTTCGCGGTCGTCGCTGGCGTGCTGCGTGAGCGTCTCGATGGTCACCACGTCGCCCGAGCGCACCGAAATCACCGGCTTGAGCGAACGGCTCAGGTAGCCCCAGTGCACCGTCTTGTCGGACACGGGCAGGTAGTAGTGGTTGGGCGCGGTGCCGTCCGCCGTTGAAGCAGAAGAAGCCGAGCGCTTGGGCGTCAACGCCAGCGCCACGGCGTAGCGGGCATGGTCGCGCAGCAGCGCCTGGAACGGGCTGTGCGGCTCGCGCGCGGGGGCCGCATCGGCGGCGGTGACGGCGGGCTTGCCCTCGCGCCCCTTCAACGGCCGGCCGCGCTGGTCGTGCAGCGCATCGGCTTGCGACGCCGGCTGCGCGCGGTACGCCTTCGGCGACACGCCATAGCGCGCCGCAAACGCCCGGCTGAAATTGGCCGCGTCGCCAAAGCCCCACCGAAAGCACAGCGCGGAAATGGTGAAGTGGTTCAGTGCGCGGTTGGCCAGGTCGAGCTTGCAGCGCTCCAGCCGGCGCTCTCGCAGGTACTCGCTGAAGCTGGTCGCACCGACCTTGAAGAGCTTCTGCAGATAGCGCGTCGACAGCCCCTCGACCCGCGCGACGCTCTCGATGGACAGCTCCGCATCGCCCAGCCGCGCTTCGATGGTGCGGCAGATGCGGCGCAGGTGGCTCAGTTGCACCGAGGTCGGCTGGTCCGAAGGTTCTTCAACATCAGTGGACGCGTCGGTCTCGCGCGACAGGCAAGTGACCAGCAAGTCCGTCAGCGTCGCCTCGACCGACAGCAGGTCGTCGCGCCCCAGGTGGTCGATCTGCTCGGCCAGCGACTCGGCCATCGCCAGGCACATCGCGCCCACACCGTGCGCGTGCGTGATGCGCCTCGCCTCGGCGCTGCAAGTGCGCACCAGCCGCAGCAGAAAGCTCGCGGATTCGAACTTGACCAGCAGCGCGCGGCAGTCGGTGCGCAGGTCGAGCCGCCACGGCTGCGCCGGGTCGAGCAGCACCGCCGCGTTGGCGGCCAGCGCGACCGATGCGCCCTGCTCTTCCAGCACACCGCTGCCCTTCAGCAGCACGAACAGCAACACCGCGCGCCCCGAATGCCGCGCGTTGCCGCCGTCAGGCACCAGCACCTGCGGCGACGACGCGAGCCGCACGAACACCGAGTCGAGCGTGGAGCTGCGCGAAGACACATGAGCTTCGATCGGAGGCAGCCCCTGCCCCGCTGCAACAGAAGCACAAGCACAAGCAGCCACAGCCTCGCTGCGCACCAGCGCACGCGCCAGCACTTCGTCCAGCGCGGACTGGCGCAACGCCTCGGGAAAGGCGTCGGTGGAAAAGCGTCGAAGGTCGTCCAGCATCAGGGCTGCACTATGACTGCGCCGGTCGCCGGCATGCAAGGCATTCGCCCTTCATTCACCCCTTGGTTACCCCGCTACACGTTTTTGTGCGCCTGCCGACAAGGCCCGAACGCCGCACCGCTCGCAGACTCAAGGCGCACATCAACCGCCTTTCAAGGAGCGACCTGAATGACCACCCCCAAGTACGACCACATCTGCAGCCCGACCTGCAGCCACGGCGCCTCGCCCGCCGAGCAAAAGCTCATCAAGGAAGAGTTTCAGGTCGCGCGCCGCTCCTTCCTGCGCGACGCCATGGTGGTCGGCGGCGGGGCCGTGTCGGCCGGCGCGCTGACCGGTGCGATGGCGCCGAGCAGCGCCTTCGCCCAGGGCGCCGCATCCAGCGCCAAGCCCGGCAGCAACATGGCCAGCCACTACTACATTCCGGCCGCGGCCAACACCGTGCTGTGGGGCTACTTCAGCAAGATCGCCAAGCCGGTGGTGGAGGTGGAATCGGGCGACTACGTGACCATCGAAACCCTGACCCACCACGCCAACGACGACGCCGAGCGCATGGTGCAGGGCGACGCGGGCGCGGAGAGCGTGTTCTTCTGGGACCAGCAGCGCAAGGGCGTCAACCGGCGCGGCGCCGGCCCCATGGACGCCAAGAACGGCGCGGGCGGCGGCCAGGGCGTGCACATCTGCACCGGCCCCGTGCGCGTGAAAGACGCCGAGCCGGGCGACATTCTGGAAGTGCGCATCATCGACGTGGTGCCCCGCCCTTCGGGCAACCCCAAGTACAAGGGCCGCGCCTTCGGCAGCAACGCCGCGGCCAACTGGGGCTTTCATTACGGCGACACGCTCACGGAGCCCAAGAAGCGCGAGGTCGTCACCATCTACGAGGTGGACGTGACCGGCGAGCGCAACTGGGCGCGCGCGGTCTACAACTTTCGCTGGACGCCGCAGACCGACCCCTTCGGCGTGGTGCACCCGACCATCGACTACCCGGGCGTGCCGGTGGACCACCGCACCATCAGCAAGAACGAGAACGTGCTGAAGAACATTCGCGTGCCGGTGCGCCCGCACTTCGGCACCATTGGCGTGGCGCCGGCGGAGGCCGACATGGTCAGCTCCATTCCGCCGAGCTACACGGGCGGCAACATCGACAACTGGCGCATCGGCAAGGGGGCGACCATGTACTTTCCGGTGGCGGCGCCGGGCGCGATGTTTACCGTGGGCGACCCGCATGCGTCGCAGGGCGATTCGGAGCTGTGCGGCACGGCCATCGAATGTTCGCTGACGGGCACGTTCCAGCTCATCCTGCACAAGAAGGCCAGCCTGCCGGGCACGCCGCTGGCCGAGCTGCGCTATCCGCTGCTGGAGACGCAGGACGAATGGCTGCTGCACGGTTTCAGCTATGCCAACTATCTGGCGGAGCTGGGGCCGGATGCGCAGAACCAGATCTTCAAGAAGTCGTCGGTCGACCTGGCGCTGAGGGACGCGTATCACAAGATGCGGCACTTTCTCATGACCACGCAGGGGCTGGGGGAAGACGAGGCGATTTCGCTGATGTCGATTGCGGTGGACTTCGGCATCACGCAGGTTGTGGATGGCAACTGGGGGGTGCATGCGCTGGTGAAGAAGAGCATTTTTCCTGCGCGCGGCTGATTTTTTGGGCGCGTGTTCGGGGCGCGTGTTCAGGGCGGGTGCACAGGCCGCCGGGTACTCCCCTCCGCGAATGTCCCCCGGGGCTTCGCCCCTCCTCCTTTATTTCGCTGCGGGGAGCACCCGACGCCCTGTGCACTTGGAGGCGCTGCTGGTATGCCGCACGTTTGGGGGCTCTGAGCAACGCTCGTTTCGCTGAAACTTGTTCGGCGTGAGAAATTTCTGACTGGTTGACACTGGGCCACAGTGTCATTGGCCGAGTCCTTCTAGAACCCCCAGACCACAACTGGGAGGTTCCAAGATGATGCGCAAGATTCTCGTGGTCGGCGATCCGCCGGCACCCGGCGGCCACGACGGCCGCAGTTCATATCAAGCTGCCGAAGTGCCACCCCGCCGCAGCGCCGCAGCGCCGATGCCAGAGGCTTCGTCATGACCAAACTGGGGCACGCAGCAGCCGCATGAAGAAATACATCGGCACCGTCATCGCAATGGCCTGCGTCCTCACACCCGCATGGACCACCGCTTGCTCATTCAGCGGACTCGAACACGAGGTGAAGTTCGCCTCCGCAAACACACACCTCGAATCGCAAGAGCTCAGCGCCCTGACGAACTGGTTTGTGGTTCAGCGAGACCCGAACAGGGCGACCGGCGGGGTATACCGCGCCGACATCTTCGCCCGCGCCATCAAGGATGACGCCGATTCGTCAAGGAAGGCGCAGCGCCGCCTTGCCGAGATTGCCGACCTGCTGAAAACGCTGAGCACCAGCGCCTCTTTCGAAGTGCAAACCCACATCGAGCAGTTCGAAAGCCGGTCGATCAGGCATCCCGAGCGCCTTGCCGTTCTGAATGCGACGGTTCAGCCCGCGTGCGCGGCAACAGGCTCTTGCTGCAAACGGAGCGAAGGGCCAGCTCCTCGGTACAAACTAGATTCGATGCAGACGGAACCGCGCCGCTGAAGAGAGACGACGCAACATGAAAGGGCGCGTGTTCAGGGCACCGGGTGCTCCCCTCCGCGAATGTCCTCCGGGCTTCGCCCTCCCCCTTTATTTCGCAGCGGGGAGCACCCGGTGCCCTGCTCACGTGGGGGCGCTCTGCGTGATCGCCGATCAATGGCCGCGGAGGGAAGCAGAACCTGGCGCTCGCTCGAACTCACCGGAAGACAGCCGCCCATGACGCCACGACTCGGCTCGACGCTCCTCGCGCTCAGCGCACTTTGCCTTGCCGCCCTGCCCGCCTGGGCAGACGGCACCGTCAGCTTCAAGGCAGACGTGCTGCCCATGCTCAAGGCCAAGCCGGCGTTCGAGAAGTTTCTGCTCGGCACGCTCCAGGTCACTGATGCGGGTTCAGGCAGACGCATCTCCGATCAGGCGATGCCGCGGCTCGGCGGCAGCCGCATGGCGCCTTACGAGTTCATGGCCACGTGGCATGACGCGAGTGGCGATGTGCCGTGACGCTGGTCGTGCAGACGAACACGATGGATTGATGCAGCCGCGCTTGCGCTATGCGCCGTGGATCGCCGTCATGACCCAGAAGGAAACCCACATCGCGCCTAACCCCAGTAGACACATTCCCGCCAAAAATACGACCGCATAGAGGATGCGTCCGCCGATCTGTGAAGCACGTGGAACGAAGCGCCAGTAGATCCAGCCAGCCCCCGCCAAGAGAATCGCGAAGATGATCGGGGCGATGTTGTCGGAAAGCAGCCGAAATTTGCGTTGGTCCAATGCCCCAACGGCCACGAATATTGCCGGCATCGTGAGGAACCACGCCGCCACGCTCAACAGGAGGCGTGCCCCGACTCTCATCGAATCGCCTCGCCCTTGAAGTAGTGTCCGGGCATCGGCGTTTCCCAACCTGGCACTTGGTAGCCAGGGGTCGAGATCAATGGCACGTAGCCCATGGCGCTCTTCAAGAGCCCCGAGAGATAGGAACTGCTGTTGTACTGGCCTGGCCGCATCGTCGATCCCCTGATAAATCTGGGTGCCGAGTAAGGCGCGACGTAGCTAGAAAAATCCCGCGAGCGCTCAATCAACTTCTGCGCGAACTCCTGCCGGGTCATGCCTTGTGGAGGCTGCAACGGTATTCGAACAACCACATCGGATGGCAGAGCGTTGGTGTAGCTGTTGGTCTTGATCAACCCGATATTCTTGAGGCCCGCCTCCGTCATGGTTGGCTGCCCGTCGATCACCGTGATGCCGCTATACGCATCGGTGATGACCAGCGAGAGATGGAGATCGGGTGGATCGGGCCAGCTCACCTTTCCCACACCACCCGCGGCGATCCGGCCAAAGAGGGTGAAGTTCGGTTCCGAATGCTGCGCTTGCGCAACCGACTTTGCGTCCGTCGACATTTGTTCTCCCTGGGTCAGACTGGCTCATGTCTCGCCCCATGTTATCGACGCATTGGCATGCCGCCAATCCACCAAAAGTGTTCGGCCGATCTTCAGAACAGCCCGGCTACTTCGACTGGAAGACCGACACCATGACCTGGCCCAACTCGCGCATGTGAATGGCCGCGGCAGGCGTCAGCGACTTCGACGACAGCGCGGTGCGCGGGGTTTTCAGATTCGGGCTACGTGGTGCAGCCCGTGATGGAAGACGGCGCGGTGGGGCTGGCCGACCTGGACATGATCGAGGCCGACCTGGCGCAGGGCGGCTGGTGAGGTTGTGCGACATCGGCGTGAGCATGGCGCCGACGTATACGTACCACTTGGTGTTTCCGCAGGGGAGCAGCGAAGACCCGCGCGTGGTGGCGTCAAGACAATGGCTACTGGCGGAGACGCAGAACGCGGGGCAGCCGGGCGGGCCGGCTGCCTGAGGGTTGCTTGCTGGTAGCTGGTAGCTGGTAATTAGCTGGCTGACTGGTTACGCGGGGGCGGGCGCGGCTTGCGCCTGCAGCAGCAGCGCCCGGCGCAAGTCGCCAGCCGCCGCATTGACGGTGCCGATGCGCGCCATCAACGCTTCGTTGAGCAGGCGCAGCAAGGCGCTCAGCTCGGAGCGGTTGGTGGCAAGGTCCTCGCTGTCGTTCAGGGCGGCGGTGTCCACGAGCTTTTCCAGCGCGGTGTAGGCGCGCATGACCTCGTGGAGGTTGTCGGCGTCGTCGCAGGTTTGAAGGGCGAGGTCGTCGAGGGAGGGTGACGCGAGGTCGGGGGAAGTGGAAGGATTGTCAGATTGCGCGTGCGCGCGAGCGAATTCAGCCATTAGATGGACTCCAAGTTACGCAGAGGTTCATCAGGCTTCCAAACCCGGCCGCACCACCTAGCGCGACGAAGCGGAGTATATCTACAGTGCTTTTCAGGTTTTCTGGCAGCCTAGATCGGATTGATCGGAAGTTGGTGGACGCTAATGACGCCAGCAAGCGCAGACCAATGTCGTCAACATTACCTCGCACTCCTTCGACGGAGTCATGAAATAGGGCCACGCATCATCATGCGTGGGTCGACGAATGCAACATCTCTCATGCTTAGAAATTTGAAGCATCTATTGCGATGCTGGCGCACAACCAAGGACGTTAGGCTAGGATGCACGCCTCACAGAGGAGTCGAGGAGAAACCTATGGACAAGAAGACAAAGGGGTCGTGGCTTATTCACCATACGAATAAGCTGCAGAAATTCAGCAGCCAGCGCGACTATGAGCGCATTTTTTTGGCGGGAAAAGCCGGAATTCTGCTATCAGCTATTTCTGCCGACCAGCAACGCTCACTGTCTCGTGAACGCGTTGAGGCACTTGCCGCTGCGGCAAGTATCAATTCTCTTTTCGAATTACCGCAGTTGCTCCAAACGCTCGCGGACCGTCAATTGATTGATACATCAGCCAACGGAATTGCAGTTTTAGGCGTATCGACAGTAACAACACTGCAGCACACAGCAGATATTTTTGATGCATTAACGCCAACCAACGTTGAACAGGCAGCGTTGATTCTGTCCGAGCAGGCTTCTTTAATGCCTATTAGCAAGCGCGAGGCACTTGAAAGTTTCGGCGATACATTTCGTACAACAAACACGCAGACCGACAAAATGGTTGCCGATGCTGAGACAATCGGTTTTGTTGACTCAGAGGAACTCTCAACCGGCGAAACATTGCTTTTTAATGGCAATCTATTTAGACAAGACAATCCAGCAAAGATCAAACGAGTACTCGATGCCCTGGCACCGGGTGAACAACGCAGCCTCAATGATTTGACCTCTCAGCTTCAACGACAGGCATGCATTGAACTCAGCGAAGCTCGATTGATTTTAGGGGAACCATTATTTAACAAGGTAATGTCCATCGGATTGTTTGACGTCAATGTCGTCAGCAATACTCAGGAAGAAACAGGCTTCGTCACTCTACCTTCGGCCTTCCGCAAGTACAGCTCTTCTATGGTTGAAGATGCATTCGATCTTGCCAAAGCGTTCGTTAGCTCCATCACCTACGGGATGACCAAGAGCACTTACGCGCGTGGAAAAATTGAACTGGTCGATGTTCTTCTTTCAACATTGGTTCGGGGGGAGCCAGTTGGCCCGGTTAGGGCAATCGCCGAAGATTACAAAATTCTGGAGTTGAAGGGCGTAGTTCGCGTTCAACAAGGAAGCAAAAAAGGTCGAGTTGGGCCAATGCTATATCTTCTCAAACGTGAAGTTGGCGAGCTAGCACTGCAAGTGATTAGAAAAGGCGACGTAAGCGAGCATTCTTTGGACGTCTTACCTAGTGCAGCAGTTACTCGATATAGCGGCCCAGAAGACAACAGGGAAAAAGTTCGTCGCAAACAACGGGCTGCGGATCCAACTGCTACAAATGACATTTTGCGTGTGCTACGCAGCGGAGGCTACTAAATGAACGCAGCAATGACTAAAGGCCCCCTTCTTGAAGAGACCTTACGCGCATACTTTTTGCAAGCCGGCTACTTTGTAGTGAGAGGTGTTGGATTTATTTATGAGGGTTTTGACGTCACGGACATTGATATCTGGCTATATGGTCGGGCATCATCTGTATCGCGTGAAATTGCAATTGTCGACATTAAAAATAAACGGACCCCACAAGCCATCGAACGTATATTTTGGGTCAGCGGCTTAAAGAAAGCAGTCGGCGCCGACCGCGCCATCGTTGCAACGACAGATCGGCGTATTGAAGTCAAAGAGTTCGGTCGTAAGCTGGACGTACTAGTACTAGACGGACAATTCTTGAGCAAACTCGAATCCAAAGATGCTCATTTAGCCAGTCGCCTTTCCGACGAGGAGTTTTACGCACTCATTGGAAGCTATGAATTAAGCAAATTGGATGGGGATTGGAAGGGTCGGGCAAAAAGCTGCAAAGCTCTTTTGTCTAGCGGTTTGTCGTTTGACACCTGCAACGCGTGGCTTGCGCACGGGAGATTTTTTGCTGAGCAGGCCGCCACAAAGAAAACTCAGGCTCAAACAGCTCTCCGATGCTTGTACATGGTATGCGCATATCTAGCCGTGGCCGTCGACTATGAACTTAGGGATATTTCGTTTCTCGAATCGTCGGTACGTGCAAAGGTCATCGCCGATGGTTTTACCTATGGCTCAAAAGGCCGTAGCGGCATGAAGAAATTAGTGGATCTATCAATGGGACTTGTTGCAGAGTATGCCAACGACGGCAGAGCGATCGCTTCCCAAGTCAAAATAAAAGTCGAAAAGAGCTTAGAAGATATTCCGACCGCGATCTTGGGGGATTTTTTCTCCCGCCGCGAAGTTCTCGGCAGCTTATTTAGCACGGCGAAAGAGCTTGAAGCTATTGCCATGGCGAGAGAATTTACACCTCACTGGCAGGGATCTATTGAGCTTCGCAGTCTACTCGGCTGCCTACTCGACTACTGGGGTATTGATAGAACCCACTTAACACCTGAAAACTCTTCAAGCCTCGCTATATTCCCCCAGTAAAAACATTGCCGATTTTTAGCCCGAAAAGTCCACGCGATTGGATAAATTACAAACGCAAAATACACTTAATTAGCTCGGCGCGGCCGTTTAATAGTCATAAATGCAGCCTCGTTTATTCGAGCCATTTTTACGAATCAATTAAATTGGCATTATTGGAAAACTCAGAACTATCAGAATTTTAAAAATCTTTGAGCGACGTATTTCCTTCGCGCGCTAAGAAAGCAGTGGCTTTTTTAGCGCGGCTACTCATCCTCATTGATTTTTAATCAACTATCTTCTGCCCCACCCCCCCTTAATCCGCAAAGGTAACCCCACCACACTCCTCCCATCCCAAGAAGGAGTGCCCCATGCCCATCGCCCTACTAGCGCTGACCCTCAGCGCCTTCGCCATCGGAACGACCGAGTTCGTCATCGTTGGCCTGCTCCCCACCGTCGCTGCCGATCTCGGCATCGGCCTTCCCTCCGCCGGCCTGCTGGTCAGCCTCTACGCACTGGGCGTCGCCATCGGCGCGCCGGTGCTCACGGCCCTCACGGGCAAGCTGCCGCGCAAGGCGCTGCTGCTGGGCTTGATGGCGCTCTTCACGGTCGGCAACCTGCTGGCGTGGAAGGCACCCAGCTATGAATCGCTGATTGCCGCCCGCGTGCTCACGGGCCTGGCGCACGGCGTGTTCTTCTCCATCGGCTCGACCATTGCCACCGGCCTGGTGCCGAAGGAAAAGGCCGCGAGCGCCATCGCCATCATGTTCACCGGCCTCACGGTGGCGCTGGTCACGGGCGTGCCGCTGGGCACGTTCATCGGGCAGCACTTTGGCTGGCGCGAGACCTTTTTGGCCGTGTCTGCCCTGGGCGTGGTCGCGTTCATCGGCAGCTGGGTTTTTGTGCCGGGCAACATCCGCCACACGCCGCCGGCCTCGCTGGCGCAGCAAGCCAAGGTGCTGGCCGAGCCGCGCCTGCTGCTGGTGTATGCCAAGACGGCCATCGGCTACGGCGGCTCGTTCATTCCGTTCACGTTTCTGGCGCCGATCCTTACCGACGTGTCTGGCTTCAGCGCGGGCGCGGTGGGCTGGGTGATGCTGGTGTACGGCATCTCGGTGGCGGTGGGCAACATCTGGGGCGGCAAGCTGGCCGACCGGCTGGGCCCCATTCCGGCGCTGAAGATCATCTTTGCGCTGCTGGCCGCGGTGCTGCTGGTCTTCAACTTTGCAGCGCCGCACAAGTGGCTGGCCCTGGTGGCGGTGCTGATGTGGGGCGCAGTGGCTTTCGGCAACGTGCCGGGCCTGCAGGTCTACGTGGTGAAGCAGGCGGAGCGCTTCACGCCGCAGGCGGTGGACGTGGCTTCGGGCCTGAACATCGCGGCTTTCAACATCGGCATTGCCGGTGCAGCCTGGGTCGGCGGCCTGATCGTGACGCACCTGGGCCTGATGCACACGCCATGGATCGGCGCGCTGGTGGTGCTGGTGTCGCTGGCCCTCACGCAGTGGAGCGGCGTGCTCGACCGCCGTGCCGGCATTCCGGTGCGCGCCCTGGGGCCGATGCCTGTCGGTCATTGATGCCGCCATTGCGCCCTCTTCTTTTTCCTTTCATCTTTCAACGCAGCACAAGGACAACACCATGAACACGAACAACTCCAGCAGCCCCATTCCCGCCTTCGGCCTCGGCACCTTCCGCCTGAAGGGCCAGGTGGTCATCGACTCGGTGAAGAACGGGCTGGCCGCGGGCTACCGCGTGATCGACACGGCGCAGATCTACGGCAACGAGGCCGAGGTGGGCCAGGCCATTGCGGAAAGCGGCGTGGCCCGCAAAGACCTGTTCATTACCACCAAGATCTGGACGGACAACTACGCCAAAGACAAGCTGGTGCCCAGCCTGAAAGAAAGCCTGGCCAAGCTGCGCACGGACCATGTGGACCTCACGCTCATCCATTGGCCCTCGCCCGGCAACGCGGTGCCGGTGGCGGAGTTCATGGGCGCGCTGGCCGAGGCCAAGGCGCTGGGGCTCACGAAGCACATCGGCGTGTCCAACTTCAACATTGCGCTCATGAAGGAAGCCATTGCGGCGGTGGGCGCGCAGAACATCGCCACCAACCAGGTCGAGCTGCACCCGTACCTGCAGAACCGCAAGGTGGCGGAGTTTGCAAAGAGCCAGGGCATTCGCATCACGTCTTACATGACGCTGGCGTATGGCAAGGTCATAGCCGACCCGGTGATCGAGGCGATTGCCAAGGCGCACGGCGCGACCACGGCGCAGGTGGTGCTGGCGTGGGCGATGCAACTGGGCTACGCGGTGATTCCGTCGTCCACGAAGCGCGCGAACCTCGAAGGCAATCTGAAGGCGCAGCAACTGACGCTGACAAACGCCGACATGGCGCAGATGGCCGCGCTGGAGCGCAATGAGCGCCTGACCGATCCGGCCGGGCTGTCGCCGGCGTGGGACTGAGAGGCACGGCCTTGGTGGCGATGTCTCAGCAGGCGGCCTGCGGCATCTCCACGCCCTGCACCACAAAGAACCGGGTCACGCCGTCGAGGGTGTCGAAGAAGCCCTTCTTCGACCGCCTGAGCGGCGTGCCGTCTTCCAGCCGGTAGCTGACCGCGCCGCGCACCACCGCGTAGCGCTTCGAAATGCTCACGCGGTACAGGCACTCGGTGTACTCGAGCACGGTGGCTGGCTGCTCGAACGCATCGACGACTTCGAAACGGCCCGTCTCCTGCAGCACTGATTCATAGGTGGCCATGGCTCTTTTTTCTGCTCGATGCAAAACACGTGAACCGCCAAAGAGCCCCTGCAGGAGTAGGACAGTGGCGCATGTCCGTTGGAAGCCGAGCGCTGCCTCAGCGGGGGAAAGCGATGGCTGCTGGGGTTCAGGCCGGCACGTTACCGCGCAAACACATCGGCGGATACGTTACGTCGCGTGACTCACTCGGCGGTGAGTTCGTCCTGCAATTCGAGCGGAATGGCGGAGGGTTGGTGCGGCAGCAGGCGCTTGGCATCGCATGCGGCCTGCAGCGCGGCGGCCACGTCTTGCGGTGCCTGGCGCAGTTCGTTCACGTCGCGTTCACCTACGCAGTGGCCTTCAAGTCGCACATAGATGCGGCTGAAGTCGCCGCCCAGGGCCTGGGCCACGTCGCTGAGGCCGTCGGCCAGCGTTTCAAAGCCGCCTGCGTGGTAGGAGCAAGGGGGAATCACGCCCTTGGAGCGCGGCGCCCGAACGGAATACGCATAGCCCGTGGCTTCGCGTCGAAGCTCGATCACGGGCTGCAGGCTGCGTTGAACTTCCCCTGGGCTTGGCATCGGGCCAGTTTACGTGCGGCCCCTGAATCAATGCACGCGGTGCAGCCTGCCAGCAACAAGGTCTGTAAGCAGCGCCAGCACCAGCGCCACGCCGCCCACCGCAAACAGCAAGGCGTAGTGCCCGCCCGAGTGCCCCAGCAGCCAAGACATGCCGTAGGCCGCGCTGGCCTGGAACACCGCAAAGCCGGTGGTGGCCCGGCTCCATGCGGCCTTCTGCAGCGACGGGTGGTGCGCCAGCAGCTCCTGCACGCGGCCCAGCACCAGCGGCACGATGCCGGGCGTGAACGCGCCGACCACCACGCTCGACACGATGAGCCCGCCATGCCCGATGACGCCGAGCGCCGGCAGCGCCAACGCCAGCGCCTGCACGCCGAACGCAATGCGCAGCGCGGTGCCGAAGCCCAGGCGGTCGGCCATGTAGCCGCTCAACACCGGCCCCACGATGGCACCCAGGCCAAACACCACCCAGTACTGCGCGCCCACGGCCAGCCCCTGCCCCAGGCCGTTGGCAACGAACACCACCAGAAAGATCATGTGCGGCACCAGCCCCACCGCGTTCAATGCGTACGACACGGTGAGCGCGCGCAATGCGCCCTTGGCCACGGGCCGCGCGGCGGCAGCGTGTACAGACGCTGCTGAATGCGCAGGTGCGGCACTGGGCCAGCCGTTCCACGCCAATGCGGTGAGCAGCAGCGACACCACCGCCAGCCCCACCCACGCGGCACCCACGCCCTGGCGCAGCAGCAAGGGCACCAGCGTGCCCGACGCGGCAATGCCCAGGCCAATGCCGGCAAAGATCATTCCGCTGACCAGCCCGCGCTGCTGCGGCGTCACATGCGCCAGCACGGTGGGCGCGGCCAGCACCATGAGCGCGCCGCCGGCCACGCCGGAGACCACGCGCCAGCCGAAGAACCACGCAAAGTCGAGAGGCCATGCGCAGGCCAGCAGCGAGACGGCCGTGGCCAGCATCAGCCCACGCAGCAGCGCGCGCACCGGCCAGCGCGCCGACAGCGGCCCGCCCAGCAAGGCACCCGCCAGATAGCCCACCAAATTGGCAGCGCCAAGGTAGGTGGCGGCGGAGGCGCTGAACCAGTGCGCATCGATGAGCGCCGGCAGCAAGGGCGTGTACGCGAAGCGCGCCAGGCCGATGCCGACCAGCGTGGCGCACAGCCCCGCGAACACGGCGCGCCAGGGCGGCGCGGCGCGGCGAGAAACAACCGCCTTGTCGGCGGCAACGCATGAGGTCGCGTGCATTCGAGCTCTCCAACCGTTCAAAGAAACGATGCTACGGATTGCCGCTGCGCGAGTGAATCCCTATGCTTGGGCATTCAGTATTTCGGAACAAGGAAGAATCAATCATGGACCGCATCGATGCCATGAAGGTTTTTGTGGCGGCCCTGGACGAAGGCAGCCTGGCCGGCGCGGGCCGCAAGCTGGGCAAGTCGCCCGCCGCCGTGAGCCGCGCCATCGCCTTTCTTGAAGCGCATGTGGGCGCGGAGCTGTTGCACCGCACCACGCGCTCCATTCGCCTGAGCGAAGCCGGGGAGCGCTATATGGTGGCGTGCCGGCGCATCCTCACCGACCTGGAAGAGGCCGACATTGCCGCGGCCGGCGAGCGCTCCGCGCCGCGCGGCCGGCTCACGGTCACTGCGGCGGTGGCCGTGGGCGAGAGCCTGCTGAGGCCCATCCTCGACGAATTCATGAACGCGCACCCCACGGTGTCGGTGCGCCTGCACCTGCTCGACCGGCCCGCCAACCTGATCGACGAAGGCATCGACGTGGCGCTGCGCATTGCGCACCTGCCCGACTCCACGCTGGTGGCGCTGCCGGTGGGCGAGGTGCGCCGCGTGGTGACGGCGTCGCCGCGCTACCTGGCGCGGCACCCGCGCATCGTGCAGCCGGCGGACATTGCGCAGCACCAGGTGGTGGCGATGACGCACTTCGGCATCGACTCGTGGAGCTTTCCGCCGGAGGCAGGGTCGGGCGCATCGGCGATGCCGCGCACCGTGCAGTTCACGCCGCGCTTTGTGGTGAACAGCCTGCGCGCGGCCATCGCGTCGGCGGTCGACGGGCGCGGCGTGCTGCGCTCGTTCTCGTACCACGTGGCCGACGAGGTGGCCGACGGGCGGCTGCGCATCGTTCTGGCGAACGACGAGGCCGCGCCACTGCCCGTGCACCTGGTGTCGCCGCACGGGCGGCTGTCGGTGCCGAAGGTGCGGGCGTTCGTCGACTTTGCGCTGCCGCGGTTGCGCGCGGGGTTTGCGGCTTGGTCGGAGGCTTGTGCGCCGAAGGCCAAGGGCAGCGCCACAACCAAGTCGGTAGCCAAGCCGACAGCCAAGCCGGTAGCCAAGGCCAAAGCGAAAGCCCGCCGCAGCTGATTCGCTCGCCAGGAGGAAGAGTGTTTGCCTGTTCGCGGCTATTCACTCTTTGATCGTCGGAATCCACACTTCCTTCCACGACGGCGCCGCATGTTGCGGCCCGCTCAACCTGAAGGAAATTCACCATGACCGAGCAGACCCTCCCCAGCGGCAAGACCGCCATCGTCACCGGTGCCAGCAGCGGCATCGGCCTTGCCATCGCACGGCGCTTTCTTGCAGAAGGCTGGAACGTGGTCGGCAACGCGCGCAGCGACGCACGCCTGAAAGAAGCCGCCACGCAGTTCGGCGCCGGCGACCGTTTTGCAGGCGTGGCCGGCGACGTGGCCGACCCGCGCGTTGCGCAGGCGCTGGTCGAGCAGGCCGTGTCGCGCTTCGGCGGCGTCGATGCGCTGGTCAACAGCGCGGGCATCTTTCTGCCCAAGCCTTTCATTGATTTCACGCCTGAAGAAATCGAGCAGCAGATCGCCACCAACGTGAAGGGCACCATCTTTGCGTCGCAGGCCGCGGCGCGCCACATGATCGGGCGCGGTGCAGGGGCCATCGTGAACATCACCGCGTCGATTGCGCTGCAACCGCGCAGCAATGTGCCGGCGTTCATGGCGGTGCTGTTGAAGGGTGGACTCAATGCGGCCACGCGCGCGCTGGCGCTGGAGCTGGCGCCGCACGGCGTGCGTGTGAATGCGGTGGCGCCCGGCATCATCGACAGCCCGATGCATTCGCCCGAATCGCACGGCTTTTTGAAGACGCTGCAACCGACCGGGCGACTGGGCACGGTCGACGAGGTGACCGATGCGGTGCTCTACCTGGTGGGCGCGGGCTTCACCAGCGGCGTGGTGCTGCCGGTGGACGGCGCGGCCAGTGCCGGCAACTTCTGAAGCGCACGGGAGCGACCATGCCTTACGTCAACGTACGCATCACGCGCGACGGCGTCACGCGCGAACAGAAAGCCACCGTGATCGCGGAGATCACCGACACGCTGCAGCGCGTGCTGGGCAAGAAGCCCGGGCTCACGCATGTGGTGATCGATGAGGTGGACACCGACAACTGGGGTGTCGGTGGGGAGACGACGACGATTGCGCGGGCGCGCGAGGCCGCCTCTATCGACCGAGGTTGCTAGCCCATGCTCTTGCGGCCTTGCACAATCCAGGGCGCTAAAAGGCAAACACGGGACATTGAGACATGCGATTCCTTATCGGACTGTTGGCACTCGGGCTTCATTGGGCGGCGTTTGCCAGCATGCCGACATGGCGCGGGGCCGAGATCCGGCAGTTCGGCCAATCCGCCGCGCAGCCGGATCTGGTGTACGCCGTCAGCCGCAGTGACCTGTTTCGTTCTGACGATCGCGGGCGAACATGGCGTGCGCTGCGCATGGCCGAGCCGATCGACTACGCCGAGTTGTATGTCGACTCGAAAGACCCGCTGCACGTCCTGGTGCTTTCGCGCAGGCCCATCGACAACGAGAAGCCCGGACTGCAGGAATCGTTCGACGGCGGTGCGCGTTGGGTCCAGCGCGCGCCGCTGAAGTATCTGGAGGCCAACGGCTCGATGGGTGGTGACTTTTTTCCGACCGGATTTGCCGTTCCTGCGGAGGGGAAGGGGGCTGACTGGTGGGCCTACGATGGCCGATGGTTCCGCTCGCCCGACAGCGGCCAGACCTGGTATCGGCAGACTGCCGATGAGGGGCGCGCCTTCGGCGCTGTGCAGGCCAAGTCGTTCAGCTACAGCTTGCAAGACAACGTGCTGTGGCGCTCCGGCGGCGCGGGGCAGCCGTGGGTGAAAGTCCACGTGTTCGAAGATGCAGCAGCGCCAGGCCGACGCCCCGGCGCGGTGTCCAACCTGATGGCAATCGGGGACGACGAACTCGTTCTGCGGACCGGCCGGGGCAATTGGCTGCAGAGCAATGACCACGGTGCAACTTGGATGCCGGCAAGCAACGGCTTCGAAAACCTGGACCAGCACCGGGCGAGCTCCGCAGTCCCGCAGCCAAGGTCTCCTTCGGAGGGAGAAACACGATGCAGGGTTCAGCGCTCAACGGCCGCGGCGGGTGTGCTGGTTGCGCTTTGCGTGTGGAACAACGGGTCAGCACCAGCTATCGCCTGTTTCCACGCAAGCACTGACGCGGGGCGGTCGTGGACGCCGCCCCGAACTCGCGCAGGTACGTCGAGCACCGACTGCCAGGCTCCGGGCCTTCCCCGCGGATGGTCGGCGACCGCTGTGATGTTGGACGCTGCAGACCCGAAGCGCATGCTTGCTGCCTGGCAGGCCGGTGGTCTGTACCGAAGCGGCGATGCAGGGCAAAGCTGGCAACCATCGGACGAGGGCCTCTTGTTCCGCAACGCCAGAGCTTCAATGATCGATTGGGCGGCAATTGGCGAGCCCGTTCTCATCAAGGCCGTTTTGTACAGAGACCGCGAGTCGTTCGCGCGTGCGCTGGCAAGTGGCGTGAATATCAACGCTGCAGGCACCCATTTGGGAGGGGTGCTCGAAGCGGATCTTTATGCACGCCAAAAAGAACTGGGGGAAGTCGATGTTCCCACTCCGATGATGTGGTCCGAACTGCGCCAGGCGGGGGCCACATCTATGTCGCTCTCTCTGCAAGGCGGGGGACTCATGGTGCGCGCTGTCACGCTCAAGCTGCATGACATCGCGAACGATTTGATTCACATGGGCTACGACTGGGGGAACACCGGCATCCGAGCCACCAAGGTGAATGCGCCGCCCAGCGAGTTCGACCAGCTCCTGCGCATGAGCAAGGGCAACAATTCGTCGCCAACCCAAGTCGAGGAGTGGATCGAGCGCTACATCAAAGCTGCAAGGTTTCCGTCGGCCGACCAGACCACCATGGACCTGCTGAACAACGGGTACCCCGCACTTGCCGTGAAGGTATTGAGGGCATCCACCCGCAGAACCGCATTCGACCTGCAGAGCACGCCGGCGCTGGCGTCTGTCCAAGCGATCGAAGATGCGCTGCTGGCGGCAGGAAAGAAGTCGTGGGCGAAACGGGTAGGCGCCAGCACGCGATGAGCGACTGAGGCCAAGTTGTCTTGGGCGATCAGTCGGCAACGCTCAAAGGTCAGCCTGCGTTCTTCAGCGACTGCTTGGCCTTGTCAGCCGAAGCCTTCGAGCGGTTCTTGTGGTAGCCGGATTTGACGTTGTTCACGGCCTTGCCCACGGGGCCGCTCTTCTTGGCCTTGCTGTCGGCCTGCTTCTCATCGATCTTGTGCTGCGCGGCGTCGGTCGCCTCGGAGGCGGCCTTGCCGATCTGGGCGCTGGCGGTGCCTGCTGCGAGCAGGGTGAGCGACGTGGCGATGGCGATCAGGGCTTTGTTCATTGAGTGGTCCTCCAAATTTTGAAATCAGCCTTGATGATTGCGCCGCTTGCAGGGCCGCCGTGTCAGCCGTCGCCGCGCATGGGTTGGCGACAAACACTACAGGTGCCAGTGGTGCGGGGCGCGCAGACGAGTCCAGCCGGTACGGCACGTTGCCTGTGGTGCCGTGCTTTCATGCGGTGGTGGGAGCGCTGAAGTGTGCGGGTGCGGAATGCCCTTGATGCTTTGGGCCGAGGGCCATGGGCCTATCTGGGCTGGAAACCGATGTGCCATCAAAGGCTCGTACAGCGGCAATCAACTTACGAAGGTTCAGTTGGCGCGCACTTCGACTTGAGCGGATTTGCACTCTGGCGGGGATAGTTTGCTATGGGCCCAAGAGAGACGTTGAGCTGGTCAATCTAGAAGGAAAAAGCAGACCTTCATGTTTGGAGCGCGCGGCCGCCTGCAGCCCGTCCAGCCCAGGACGTTGCTCTTTTCAGGCATCAAACTAGAAAATCGGGTGATGCCAGCTTTTCAGCCATGAAGGAAGCAAGATGCGCTTTGTAGGTCTGCCGGTCAAGTTGATCCGGGCCAGAAAAGTAGCGGTCATTGATGTTCAGAATTTCACCTGACAAACTGAAGTTTTCGAACTCTTTTGCATATCGCCGGTTTGCGAGTCTGATCAGGTAGGCCAGTTGCGTATGCTCCATCTTCATGTTGTCGTCGTGAGCCTGACTGTGCCAAGTGAAGCGAACCTCAAAAGGCAGCGTTTCCACAGCAATCAGCAATATGCGAAAAATGAGAGAACTTCTTTCCGACTTAGCAGCATTCTGATTTCCTGATTCGATTGCATTCACTAGCGTCCGAACGTGTTCAACACCGATCTCTGCTAGTTCTTCGGCCCAATGCTCTGCCAAGTGTTGGAGCTCAAGAAGATCCGTTTCAGCGATGGCCAAGTACAGGCGCTGAAGATGTGGATGGCCTCTGAGGAGATTTTTTATATCTTCTGAATTGAGGCGTTTTCCCTCTTCTTGAAGTTCCTTGTAGCGTTTGACTGCGCCAACCTCCATTTCGTCGAGTTGAGGTTCCAGCATCAGACGGTCGGCACCCCATCCATCAACTACTTGGGGCCATATAGCGACCCTCATGAAGTCAAACAGTCCTTTGAGTTTCGCCCCAGCGAAACGGGGAGCTCCGGGCTCCGAATACGGTCGAAACCAATAAATGATGCCGACCTCAGACACCGTCACGACGTTCTCGTCCAGTGCACACTCGTGTTCCTCGATCACGCTCTTGCCAACTACGATCCGGATGGCACGAGATCTTTGGTTAGGGTGTCTAGAGAATCTCGAATTGCAGCGCTCGACAATCCACCTGAGTGCTGTCGGAATGTCCTGATGATCTGACTTTTCGTCTACGAGCATGAATTTCCCTGGACATTGAATAGATCATGCCGTCTGGTTCCGACAGCGAGACAAAGACCATTGGTCCCCACGACGCGAACCACAACGGCCACGGTGCGTCTCGAGAGCGGGCGTTCGCGAATGTCAGGAGTTGGCCGGGTGCTGCCTTAAGGAATTGCAGCCAAGTATGAGGTCACCGCGTCAGTCCAAAGTGCCGGCCGGTGAACGAGCCCATGTCCACCACGAATTGCGTGGAAGATACCCTTACCACCTGCTTCCTGGAACGCGTTGAAATTCTTTCGGCAGTGAGCGATTCGGTAGTACGGGTCGTTGCTTCCGTGCAGCCAAAGAGTCTGCTGCAGAAAGGGTGCCCCTCGGATGAATGCCCGACGATTCACTTCAGCGTAGGAAGCGCCTGCGCATCCAAGCCAGCCCCCATTGAAACTGAGGGCGCCCCTGAACGTGTCAGGTCGCGCGCCAGCGTACGCGATTGCCAGGGCGCCCCCGCGTGATACGCCGCCCACGACCATTCGCTGCGGAACCACATCTGGGCGCTGGACCAAGTAGCGCATCACCTCATCCAGGTCCTCAATTGCCCGGTCGAGACCCGCTAAAGCCACCTCAGGCTCCCACGAGTAGCCGCTCCTGTCGAGCTTGAAGCCTTCGTCATACAGCCCTCCGGACTTCCCCCTGCCGCGTCGCTGAGGAAAAACTACCATCCAGCCGCGCTCTGCAAAGAAATGCGCAACAGGAGCGCACTTCACGGTACGGCGGAACACCGCCGGATTCGCTCCCCAGCCGGTCGATCCGTGATTGAAAACCAGTGTGGGCAGAGGCCCGGCGAGCGGAGGCCTATGCACGACCAACTCCAACTCCACCGGCTCCCCTTGCTCCACGAGTCGGGTGGGGATGATTTCGAACGAGAACGCGCGATAAGTTGACATGGTTCGGGAATCAGATGCTTTGTGGCGAACGTCCGCTATACCGGGAATTCTGCGCCAGTGCCGAGTGACCGTTCCTGGCCGATCTGTGCCCCGGAAGGTCAGCGCGGTCCGAACATGACATCGGAGCGTAGCGCGTACTTGACGCCATTCAGAATCTCCGCACCCTCGTGTATCAGCCCGTGCTCGAAGACCAATGCTTGCCCTACGCTGCCCGTTACCTTTACACCCCCGGCCGTACGGTTTGTCAGTGGCGCGTCGCCGCCCAGTCCGTCAATATCCGCACCGCCTCCCGGTCCATCTTCTGTTCGGCCGGCAGGCTGCGCCGCGCCAGCGTGGCACCGGCCTCGATGCGCAGCACCTCCACGTCGATGGGGTGGCGCGCCGCCACCGTCACACCGCTGAAAGCCTCACCCGATTGCGCAAGCGTCGCCGCGTAGTAGAGCTTGGCAATGCCCGCGATGTGCATGGCCGCCACGCACATGGCGCAGGGCTCGCAAGACGTGTACAGCTCGCAGCCCGCGAGGCTCACGGTGCCCAGCTTGCGGCAGGCGTCGCGCATGGCCTCGACCTCGCCGTGCGATGTCGGGTCTGAATGCGCGACGGAGTGGTTGAAGCCTTCGCCGACGATGGCGCCGTCTTTCACGACGACGGCGCCGAAGGGTTCGGTGCCGGGCGTGTGCAGCGCTTGCGCCGACAGGGCCAGCGCGCGTTGCATGAATTCTTGTCGGTACATGGGGTCAGGCCTTTCTTGCGGTGTCGATTGCGACGTGAGGTTGCGCGGCGCGAGGCGCGGTCGTCGGTGCGGCGAACAGCCCCGCCATCGCCTTGCCATAGCGCTTCGGGTCGAAGCACAGCATCAGCGGCAGCAGCACCACGACCACCGCCGCCAGGTAGGCCCACGCGAGCGTGAAGCCGCCGGTGTGCTCGCGCACCCAGCCGGTGACGAAGGGCGCGAGCGCCGCAATCATGAAGCCCACGCCTTGCATGAAGCCGGCCAGCGCGCCGGCCTGGGCGGGGTCGCTCAGGTGGTCGAGCGCCAGCACCATGCACAGCGCAAAGGCACCGCCCAGGCCGAAGCCCAGCACGACGGCGGTGGCCACGGCCGGCACGGGCAGCGCGAAGGTCAGCGTGCCGAAGCCCGCGAGTTGCGCCAGCAGCGTGAGCACCAGCCAGGGCCGCATGTCGCGCCCCCGGCTGCGCGCGAGCGCGGGCATGGCCAGCGCGGCCACCACCTGCGCCAGCGTCATCAGCGCGAGCACCGAGCCGCCCTGCTGCGCGCTCCAGCCCTGTTGCGCATAGAAGTGCGGCAGCCACGCGACCAGGCTGGTGTAGCCGCCGTTGATGAGGCCGAAGCACGCGGCCAGCAACCATGCGCGGCGGTTGCCGAAGCAGCGCCGCCATGAGAGGTTCTGGCGCGGTGCATCCGCGGTGAATGTCATGCGCCGCATGTTCAGCCAGTAGAGCAGCGCGAAGGTAGCCAGCAGCGACCAGATGGCCAGGCCCGCATGCCAGTCGGGCTGCGCGCCGCCGAGCGCATGCGCCACCCACGGGCTGGCCATGGCGCCCAGGCCGCCGCCGCCCATGATGGCGGCCGAGTACAGCCCCGTCATCACGCCGATGCGCGCGGGGTACGCCTGCTTCACCACGCCGGGCATCAGCGCCTGCACCAGGCCCACGCCCGCGCCCGCGAGCGCGGCGCTCCACAGCAAGGCAGCGGCGCCGCCGGCCACGTAGCGGCTGCCGCAAGCGACGGCGATGGCCGCCAGGCCGCAAGCGATGCCGGCGCGCGCGCCCATGCGCTGGCCGATGACGGCGCCGAACAGCGACAGCGCACCCATCGCAAACATCGGCAGCACGGTGAGCAAGGCCACTGCATGAAAGCCGATGCCCGTGGCCTGGCGGATGGCCGCCAGCAGCGGGCTGCTCGACGTGAGAAAGGCGCGCAGGTTCAGCGCCACCAGCACGATGACGACCGCAAAGGCCATGCCCGCATCGCGATGAGCGCGCGGCTGCGCCAAGGTCACAAGGCGGCCACATCGGCCACATCGGCCTGCAGCACGCCGTTGCGCGCCACGATGCGCCCGCCCGACACCACCAGTTGCCGCACCGGGCGCGACACCACGGCCTGCGCCACGGTCTGCGCGTTCAGCAGCACCAAGTCGGCGCGGTTGCCGGGCACCAGGCCGTACGCCTCGAAGCCGCAGCCGCGCGCGCCGGCGTGGGTGACGGTGTCCAGCGCCACGGCAATTTCGTCGTCGCGGCGCAGGTTGTAGCGCATGCCGATGAGCATGGCGCGCTCCAGCATGTCGGGGTTGCCGTAGGGCGACCAGGTGTCGCGAATGCCGTCGTTGCCGCCCAGCACGGTCACGCCCGCTTGCCGGCAGGCCATGAGCGGGGGCACGCTGCGCGAAGGGGGCGCGCTGGTGATGAGCACCACGCCCAGCTTGGCCATGCGCGCGAGCAGGGCTTCGCGCTCGCGTTCGGTAACGTCGCCGAGGCAGAAGCCATGGCTGATCGCCACCTTGCCCTGCATGCCCAGCGCCTCGGTGCGCTGCAGGATGAGGTCGAGCGAAAACGCACCCATCGCGCCGGGCTCGTGCAGGTGAATGTCGAGCGGGCGCAGGTGCTTGTGCGCAATGGCGAACAGCACGTCGAGCGACTTCACCGGGTCGCCGTCGATGGCGCAGGGGTCGAGGCCGCCGAGCACGTCGGCGCCCATCGCCAGAGATTGGTCGAGCAGCTCGGCGGTGCCGGCGCGGCCCAGCAGGCCCGACTGCGGGAACGCGACGATCTGAATCTGCTGCACCTCGCGCAACGCCTCGCGCGTGCGCAGCGTGCCTTCGAGGTGGCGCAGGCCGGCCTGGGTGTCGACGTCGACATGCGTGCGCAGGCGCGTGGTGCCCAGCGCCAGAAAGGCCTTGGCCAGCACCAGCGACTGCGCGGCGGCGTCGTGCCCGCTGGCATGGCGAAAGGCGCGCTCGTTGTCGATCTTGTCGGTGAGGTTGCTGCCGACTTCGTTGCAGTACCAGTCCATGCCCCACATCGTCTTGTCGAGGTGGGTGTGGCCTTCGACCAGGCCGGGGAGCAGCAAGGCGCCCTGCCCGTCTTCGACGACAGTGCCGCCAGGCGCGGGCAGCGCGGTGCCCAGCTCGGCGATGCGGCCGTCCTGCACGCGCACGTCGGTGGGGGCGCCGCCCATGGGGCGCACGTTGCGGATCAGGAGCGATGAGGACATGGGGTTCCGTTCTTTGAATGAATCAAGCAGGTATCAGGCAGGCTGTGCCGCCAGGTTGCGCGGCACGATGCGCGGCGTGAACAGCGCCACCGCCACGAACACCAGCGCATTGGTCGCCAGCGCCACCAGCCCGGTGTTGAGCGACTTGAACACCACCGGCGCCGCGGGGAACAGCGTACCCAGGTTCGAGCCCGTGGTCATCATGAAACCCAGCACCGCGCCGCCCGCCAGAATGCCCGCGAAGGCCGCGTGCTTGTTGCCGAAGGGCTTCTTCATGAGGCTGAACAGCAGCGAAGGCAGCAACTGCGTGAGCAGGCTCGACGCAAAGATGGCCACCGACACGATGGTGCTGCCGCCGCGCAGCACGAAGTACACCGCCACCAGCGCAAACACCGGCAGCACGCCGCGCGCCACGCGCGACACCTGCTTGTCGGTGGCGTGGTGGGCAAAGCCTTCCTTGTAGACGTTCTTGCCGATCACGGTGGAGGCGGTGAGCAAGATCATCGAGCCCGGCACCAGCGCGGTGAGCACGCCCGTGCCACCGATGACGCCCACGAACCACGGGTCGAAGGTGTGCTTCACCAGGCCGAACAGCGCCAGGTCGACCTCCGCGCCCTTCAGCCCCGGCACCTGCAGGATGGCCGCGAAGCCCACCAGAAACAGAAAGGCGATGACCACCTGGTAAAGCGGCATCAGGATGGTGTTGCGCCGCACCGCGCTCGCGCTCTTGGCGGCGTACACCGACGTGAGGTTGAACGGGTACAGGTAGTACCCCAGCGCGGTGAGCAGAATGGTCGAGTTGTACCAGGTGAGGTTCAGGCCCTCTTTCGGAAACTCGAAGAAGGTGGGGTTGGCCGCGTGGATGGCGGTGAACATGGGCGTGACGCCGCCGTAGTAGTGCCACGGCAGGTAGATGCCCAGGAACACGGCCAGCGCCAGGATGAGCACGTCTTTCACAATGGCGATGCTGGCCGAGCCGTGGATGCCCGAGAACAGGATGTAGCTGACCATCAGCACGGTGCCGATCCAGATGGCCACCTGCGGTGCGATGGTGCCGTACGACGCCTCCGACACGATGATGCCCAGGCCGCGCAGCTGAATGGTGAGCAGCGCCACCATGCCCATGAGCGCGACCACCGACACCAGCACGCCCAGCGGGCGGCTGTCGTACTTGTGGGCGAAGAAGTCGGAGAACGACACCAGCTTGTGCGCGGTGGCGTAGCGCCAGATGGCCGGCAGCATCCAGAAGGCCATGAGGTAGGCCAGCCCGCCGTAAGCCAGGATGTAGAAGGCCGGCGTGCCCTTGCTGTAAGACCAGCCGCTGGCGCCCAGAAAGGTGAAGGTGGAAAACGACTCCCCCGCCATCAGCAGGAACACCATGAGCGCGCCCAGCCCGCGCCCGCCCAGCGCCCATTGCTCCAGGCTCATGGTGCGCCCGCGCCGCGCGAGCACCGCCAGGCCCAGCGCGCCGATGACGAACAGCGCGATCACGCCGAGTGCGGCGTTCATCGCGCGGCTCCTTTGGCTGCGTCGGCTGCGTTGGCTGCGTTGGCTGCAAGGGCTGCGTCGGCGGCATCGAGGTCGCCTTCGGCGCGGTCGATGACCACCATGATCAGCGAGGTCAGCACCAGCCAGCTGACGTTCCACACCATCAGAAAAGGCATGCCGAGCACGAAGGTGGGCGCGACGGACGACAGCCATCCCCCGCTGAAGAAAGCGGCGACCGGCAACGCGGCCAGCCATCTGGCGGATTTCATGGGGAGCCTCGATTCCTGCTTTGGTTGAAATTCAGATCTCATTTTGGTTGACCATACTTATTTATTTTGGTTAACCAAACGGGGCGAATGGTACGGAGCGAGAGGGGCCGAGTCAATCCGGGGGATTTCCCGGAGGCGGCGGGGCGCGGGCAATAATCCCCACGCTCATTGCCAAGCCCATGCCTTCCACCGCACGCAAACCCCCCGCTACAGCCGCCACCGAACCCACGGACGCCGACGACGCGAACGTCGACGAGCGCGTGTACGCGGCCGTCTCCAAGGCGCTGCTGAGCGGCAAGCTGCGCCCCGGCACGCCGCTGCGCGAGCGCGCGCTGGCCGAGGCGCTGGGCTGCACGCGCGGCGCGGTGCGCAAGGTGCTGGCGCGGCTGGGTTCTGAGAAGCGCCTGGTGCTGGAGCACAACCGCGGCGCCTTCGTGCCCAACCCGTCGATCGACGACATGCGCGGCACCTACCGTGCGCGCCGCATCGTGGAGGCCGGGCTGGTGAGCACGCTGTTCGGCCGGCTGCAACGCGAGCAGGTGGCCGCGCTGCGCAAGCACGTGCAGGCGGAGCAGAAGGCGTTCAAGGAAGGCCGCCGCGAAGACGCGATACGGCTGGCCGGCGAGTTCCACATGCTGCTGGCGCAGATGGCGGGCAGCGACGAACTCATCTCCTACCTGCAGCGGCTGATTTCGCACACCGAGCTCTACAAGGCCCTGTACGACTCCGCCGAGGCCGCAAGCTGCGCGCCGCGCGAGCATGAGCAGATCATCGAAGCGCTGACGGGCAAGTCGCTGAGCGCGGCGCTGGCCGTGGCGCTGGAACACCTCGACGAGCTGGAGCAGCGCGTGATTGCGGGTGCGGCCGCGGAGCAGGAGGTGGATTTGGCGACGCTGCTGAATGGCGGGGCGCCTGCAGCGACGCAGGGGCACGGGCACAGCCACTGAGGCGTTCACGCTTCGCGGTCAGCGAAGCTTTCACATTTCGCTCACGAGCGAAACTTTCACACTTCGCCCGCGGGCGAAACTGCCACACTTCGCCCACGCGCGAAACTTTCACATTTCGCCCACCAGCGAAGTGTCCGTGTGCCGGTCTCGCGAAGATCGGCGCACCATGCACACCACCCCTCTCGCCGCTTCAGGCAACGCCCGCGCTCCCGTCTTCGAATGGGCGCTGCTCGCGGTGCTCGCCACCTGCTGGGGCGCTTCGTACACCTTCATCAAGATCGGCGTGGAGACCCTTCCGCCAGTCACGTTGATCGCAGCGCGCACCTTCATTGCCGGCCTGCTGCTGCTCGCGGTGATGCGCATGCGCGGCGTGCGTTTGCCCACGGAGCCTGCGATGTGGCGGCGCTTCTTGCTGCAGGCTTGCCTGAACAGCGTGCTGCCTTTCACGCTCATTGCGTGGGCCGAGCGCAGCGTGAGCGCCGGGCTGGCGACCATCCTCAACTCGACCTCGCCCATCTTCATCTTTCTGCTCGGCCTGGGCCTGGCGGGCGCCGAGAAGCCCACGCTGCGCCGCCTGTTCGGCGTGGGCGCGGGGCTGGCGGGCATCTGCCTGATCGTCGGCTTCGAGGCGCTGCACGGGCTCGGGGCTTCGCTGCTCGCGCAACTCGCCCTGGTGGCTGCCGCCGTGTGCTACGGGTGCGCCGCGATGTTCGGCCGAGTGTTCAAGGGCCTGGACCCGATGGTGCCCGCCGCCGGCTCGCTGCTGAGCGGCGCGGCCCTGCTGCTGCCCGCGAGCCTGGCCATCGACAGGCCGTGGACGCTCGCGCCGTCCATGGCGTCGATGCTAGCGGTGCTGGCGCTCGCGGTGCTGTCGACGGCGTTGGCCTTCACCATCTACTTTCGGCTCATCAAGACGCTGGGGCCGATGTCGACCGCCGCGCAGGCTTACTTGCGCGTGCCCATCGGCGTGGCGATTGGGGTGGTGTTTCTGGGCGAAGCGCTGGCGCCCACGGGGTGGATCGGGCTGGGGTGCGTGATGGCCGGCGTCATTGCGATGACGATGCCCCAGTCACAACTTTTGCGCCGCGGCCTGCAATTTTTACGCGGCTTTTAGACGCTCGCTTCTACGCTGCCGGCTTCTCCATCCGTTAGCGAATTCCTTCGATGAAACACCTTCTTCGCATCGCCTTGCCGATGCTCGTTCTCCCCACTCTGGCAGCCCTTCCGATGGTTGCGAGCGCGCAGTTGTCGGGCAACGTGGCGCTCACCAGCAACTACAAGTTTCGTGGGCAGGACCAGGACATGCTGGGCAAGAACGACTACGCCAAGACCTCCGCCTTCAAGCCCGCCGTTCAGGGTGGCCTGGACTACGCCTTTGGCGACAGCGGCTTCTACGTGGGCAACTGGAATTCGAGCGTCAACTGGCTGAAGGGCAACAGCATCGAGAGCGACCTTTACGGCGGCTACAAGTTCAAGGCCGGTCCGTTCGACATGGACGTGGGCGCACTCACGTACCTGTACCCGGGCAATTCGTCGGGCAACACGACGGAGCTGTACGGCAGCGCGGGTTACACGAGCGAGGCCATCGGTTCGTTCACGCTGAAGTATTCGCACACGGTGTCGAAGGACTACTTCGGTTATGCGGGCAACAAGGCGGGCTCGGGGCTGAAGGGCACGAATACCGGCTACTTGAACCTGGCCTACAGCAAGGAGATTGTTCCCAAGGTCACGTTGAAGGCGGCGGTGGGTTACACGAACATGTCGAGCGACATTCGCAGCCTGGGCTACAAGAGCTATGTCGACTACAACGTGGGCGCGTCTTACGACTTCGGCAATGGGTTGTCGTTGGCGGGGTCTGTGCAGGGTGCCAACAAGCAGAGTGCTTATCTTGCTGTGAGCAATCCGGGTGTCGACTTGGGCTTTGGTAGCTTCGGTCGGCAGACCTACTCGCCCAACAAGGCCCGGTTCATCGTTACGTTGACGAAGACGCTGTAGCGCTTGTCGGGGCACGCTGCAGAGTTCAGGGCGCTTCGTTCAGGGCGACGCTCACGCCGACGGGGTACCTTGCTCCGCGAATGTCCCCCGGCCTGCGGCCTCCTCCTTTATTTCGCTGCGCAAGGCACCCCATCGACGTGAGCGTTTTCAGAGCCGGGGTTGATCAGCGGAACACCAGCGGCGTGCACTGGTGCGAAGGGCATCGGGTGCTCCCCGCAGCGAAATAAAGGAGGAGCGAAGCGGGGGACATTCGCGGAGGGGAGCACCCGGTGGCCTTCGCACGCGCCCTGAATGCCCCCGAATGCCGCCCCCGAACCAACAGCGCAAAAATCAGTCGATGCTGATATTGGCGGCCTTGGCAACATCGGCCCACTTCACGCGGTTCTCATGCACGGTCTTCTTGAACTGTGTCGGCGTCTCGATACGCACCGTATTGCCCTGACTCTCGAAACGCTCACGAATCTCCGGCGTCTCCAACACCGCCTTCACCGCGGCATTGAGCTTGTCGACGATCTGCGGGTCCGTTCCCTTGGGCGCGAAGATGCCGAACCAGATCGAGCTGTCGAAACCCTTCGTGCCCGGCAACCCGCTCGATGCAATGGTCGGCACCTCCTTCACCGCCGGCACCGCCGTGGCCGTCGTCACCCCCAGCAAACGTACCTTGCCCGCCTTGTAGTGCGGCAACACCGTCTGCACCTGATTCATGATGCAGCACGTCTCACCGCGCACCACCGACGTAATGGCCTCCGGCCCGCCCTTGTACGGCACATGCACCATCGTCAAACCCAGGCGCGAATTGAACTCCGCAAATGCCATGTGCGTGCCCGCGCCATTGCCTGTAGACGCATAGTTGTACTTGCCCGGGTTGGCCTTGACCAGCTCCACGAATTCCTTCAAGGTCTTGACGTTGATCACGTCGGGGTTGATGGTCAGCACGTTCGATACATCCAGCACCGGCGCCACCGCAATGAAGTCCGCCTCCACGTCGAACGGCAACTTCTTGTAGAGCGCCGCATTGCTGCCGTGCGTGGCAGCAGTGCCAAAAGCGAGCGTGTAGCCGTCGGGCTTGGCGTGGGCCACGTAGTCGCTGGCAATGTTGCCCGCGGCGCCGGACTTGTAATCGATGATCACCGGGCGGCCCAGCTGCTTGGCCAGCGGCTCCTGGATGGTGCGGGCGACCACGTCGACGCCGGAGCCGGCCGGAAAGCCCATGATCAATGTCACGGGCTGCTGGGGCCAGTCTTGCTGCGCGAAGGCAGCGGGAGCGGCCAGCGATGCGGCGGCCAGAACGAGGGCGCCGAGAGCGGTACGGCGGACAACAAAACGGCAGAGGGGAGAATGGACCATGACAGCCTTTCAGTCTTTCTTCAGGGCAAGCAATGCAGGCGCYGTATCGTATACACATCTCCGAGCCCACGAGACTCCGGCGCATCCCGTATGCCGGCTTCTGCTTGAAAAAAAAAACCAGACATTCTCAGCTACGCCAGTGACTTCACCGCTCCTACTCCCGCTGCTCACATCTCTCGCTCTCTTGTCCGTCTAGCCTCCTCTCCTCCCCTC
>NNBV01001075.1_pt1 | contig 33489 bp, 28 predicted proteins | sample 1173771 | NCBI WGS metagenome assembly NNBV01 (sample SAMN07173938, study PRJNA388173) | plant metagenome | isolation source: symbiotic tissue sample KVS11 | place: Norway: Troms, Kvaloya island | reverse complement strand
ATGAGGTGACCGCTACGGCGACTCGGCTCCTCGAATCTTTGGTGACTACGGCAGGGCCGCGTGATCGAGAGGTCGAGGCGGAGCGTGCCAAGGTTCGCAATGCGGTGCGGTTCGGGACTGCTGCTGACTGAAACGCGGGCACGGTTCGGGCTCCGTTCAGGGCGACGCCCACGCCGACGGGGTGCCTTGCTCCGCGAATGTCCCCCGGCCTGCGGCCTCCTCCTTTATTTCGCTGCGCAAGGCACCCCATCGACGTGAGCGTTGTTCAGAGCCGTCGTTGATCGAGCGATCACCCAGAGCGTGCCCAGGTGCACAGGGCGTCGGGTGCTCCCCGCAGCGAAATAAAGGAGGAGGGGCGAAGCCCCGGGGGACATTCGCGGAGGGGAGTACCCGGCGGCCTGTGCACGCGCCCTGAACACGCAGTGCTGAAAAACGGCGCCCGAACAAGCCCGACAAACGACAAACAACAAACAACAAATAAAAAAAGCCGCGAAGCAATCAGCTTCACGGCCTTTTCACCAACGCAAGTCGCGCTCAGTTCCGGTTCGGATTGTTGGGACTGCGGTCGTAGCGGTTGGGCACGCCATCGTTGTCCCGGTCCCGGTCCGCACGGTTCGGCACACCGTCTCGGTCGCGGTCGCCATAGCCCCCGCGCGGCGGCGGCGGACGGTCATACGGGGCCACCACGCAGCCAGCCAACAGGGCCGATGCGGCCAGCAAGATTGCCAAAGTCTTCGTCATGTCATTTCTCCTTGGAATGGTGATGAAACCGGTGCCCGCCCCCTGCGATCCGCGAGCCCGTGAGTGCATTGAAGACCACCCCGGTATGCATCGGGTTTCCGAATGAAAAGCCGTGCGTGAAGTTCGTTACCGGATGTGGTGCCTGAACAAGTGATTCGAACAACCGATGTGTGAACTTTGGCGTGCGGTTTTTGCGCGCCGGGGCGGTCGGCGACCCGTCTGCAAGTAGGCGCGGTTCCCGTGGTGCATCGCGGAGAATGTCAGCGGCCCACACTTTCGGATACGACGCTTTTCTCGATGCAGCTCGCGCTATTCCACCTCCCCCGCAAGACCCTCGCCACCGCGCTGCTGGCCCTCGCCTGCACGCACCCGGCCTGGGCCTTCACCAGCTTCGAGGACGTGAAACGCGAGTTCCGCTCGTCCGACACCGCCGTGCTCGACCGCAACGGCGAGCTGCTGCAACGCGTGCGCACCGACCCCACCGTGCGGCGCGGCCAATGGACCGCGCTGGCCGACGTGTCGCCCGCGCTGCGCACGGCCATGGTGCTCAGCGAAGACCGGCGCTTCTACGAACACAGCGGCATCGACTGGCGCGCCGTGTCTGCCGCCGCATGGGGCAACCTGTGGAACACCCGCACACGCGGCGCGTCGACCATCACCATGCAGCTGTCGGGCCTGCTGGACGACGACCTGCGCCGCAATTCGGGCGGGCGCAGCTTCACCCAGAAGATCGGCCAGACCGTGGCCGCCGCGCAGCTGGAACGCAACTGGCGCAAGGACCAGATCCTGGAGGCGTATCTCAACACCGTGCCGTTTCGCGGAGAGATCGTGGGCATCGACGCGCTCTCGCGCACGCTCTTCGGCAAGGCACCGAGCGGGCTCGACACGCGCGAGGCGGCCGTGGCCTCGGCGCTGGTGCGCGCACCCAACGCCAAGCCCAACGTGGTGGCGCAGCGCGCCTGCGAGGTGCTGCGTGCCATGGAGCCGCAGCAAAAGGTCGACTGCGAAGCGCTGGACATGTTCACCAGCGCGGCCGTGCAGCGGCGCGCCTTCGAGGCGAACGAAGGCATCGCGCCGCATGCGGCGCGCCGGGTGCTGCGCGAGATCAGGGACGCGGAGGCGCAGGCCGCCGCCCCCACCCCTGCCCTCCCCCAGCGGGGCAAAGAGAAAGACAAGGAAGCCACCGTCCGCACCACGCTGCGCGCGCCGCTGCAACGCTTTGCGCTCGACACGCTGCAGCGCCACCTGCGCGAACTGCGCGAGCGGCATGTGGAAGACGGCGCGCTCGTGGTGCTCGACAACGCCACGGGCGAAGTGCTCGCATGGGTCGGCTCCTCAGGCCCGCTGAGCCAGGCGGCCGAGGTCGATGGCGTCACAGCGCTGCGCCAGCCCGGCTCCACGCTCAAGCCCCTGCTCTACGGGCAGGCCATTGCAGAGCGGCGCATCACCGCGGCGTCGTTGATCGAGGATTCGTCCGCGCAGATCAGCACCGCCAGCGGCCTCTACATTCCGCAGAACTACGACCGGCGCTTCAAGGGGCCGGTGTCGGCGCGCACCGCGCTGGCCGCCTCGCTCAACGTGCCGGCGGTGCGCACGCTGGTGATGGTGTCGCCCGAAGCCTTTGCGCGCGAGCTGCGCGCGGCGGGCCTGCCGCTGCGCGAAAGCGGCGACTACTACGGCTACAGCCTCGCGCTGGGCAGCGCCGAGGTGTCGCTGCTGTCGCTCACCAACGCGTACCGCATGCTGGCCAACGGCGGGCGCTACGGCACGACGACGATGACGGCCAGGCCCGCGGCACCCACGGCCCCGGCACCCACGACCCCGGCAAACAAGTCGAAGACCGCCTCAACTGCAGCCGCCGCGCCCCTGCTCGACCCGCGCGCCGCGTTCATCGTCGGCGACATCCTGTCCGACCCCAACGCGCGCACCCGCACCTTCGGGCTGGACAGCATTTTGTCGACCCGCTTCTGGAGCGCCGTGAAGACCGGCACCAGCAAGGACATGCGCGACAACTGGGCCGTGGGCTGGTCGCAGCGCTACACGGTCGGCGTGTGGGTGGGCAACGCCAGCGGCGAATCGATGTGGGACGTGAGCGGCACCAGCGGCGCCGCACCGGTGTGGGCCGAGGTGATGCGCTTTCTGCACGCGCGCGAACCCAGCCGCGCGCCCGCGCCGCCGCCGGGCCTGGTGGAGGCGCGCGTGGCGTTCGGCCCCGGCACCGACGGCAGCCCGCTGGAGGCGGCGCGCAGCGAGTGGTTTCTGCAGGGCACCGAGCAGCCGCTGTTCGCGCTGGACACCGGCATGGCAAGCGACGCGGCCTTCGCGCGCATCACCGCGCCGTCGGACGGCACCATCATCGCGGTCGACCCCGACATTCCGCCGCTGCGCCAGCGCGTGCGCTTCGAGTCCGAAGGGCGCGGCGTGCAGTGGCGCATCGACGGCAAGCACTTTGCGCGCGGCAACAGCGCGCAGTGGCTGCCCTGGCCGGGGCGGCATGTGATCGAGCTGGTGGACGCCACCGGCAAGGTGGTCGACCAGCGCCGCATCGAGGTGCGCGGCGCGGGCGTGGTGCAGAAGAGCGCGCGCCGCTGAACGACAAACCAAGAACACGACAACGAAGGGAGTCCTGAATGAATGCTCGTCGCTGGCCGGCGTCGGCGCTGGCGTGGTTGTACCTGTACGTGTGCCTGAGCCTGCTGGCGGTGTCGCTGCCCGCCCAGGCCAGGCAGGTGCCGGTGCCCGCCATGGCGTCGCGCGTGGTCGACCTCACGAAGACATTGACGCAGGACGAGGCCCAGTCGCTGCGCGCCGACATCGCCGCGCTGCAGGCGAACACGCAGGCCCAGCTCGCGGTGCTGATCGTGCCGACCACGGGCGAAGATTCCATCGAACAGTACGCCACGCGCGTGTTCGCGCAATGGAAGCTGGGGCGCAAGGACGAGGACGACGGCCTGCTGCTGCTGGTGGCGCTGAAGGACCGCAAGATGCGCATCGAGGTGGGCACGGGCCTGGAGGGCACCGTCACCGACATCCAGGCCGCGCACATCATCGACCGCGAGATGACGCCGCGCTTTCGCAACGGCGACTTCGCGGGCGGCATCCAGGCCGCCGTGCAGGCGCTGTCGCAGCAGATCACCACGCCGCTGCCGCTGGTGGATTCGGACGCTTCCGTGGCGGTGCGGGAAGAAGCACCGCCCGAGCCGCCATCGCGCGGCGCGCACGTCACGCCCGAGGGCTGGGCGCTGCTCGGCGTGTTCCTGTGGAGCATGGCGGTGGGCGTGTGGCATGCGCGCGGCGTGACCGACAAGCCGCGCCGCGGCGCGACCTCGGCCAATCAGAAGCCCAAGGGTGGCAAGAGCGGCAAGCGCGGGCGCCGCGTCGAGCGGCCCGAGCCGTGGGGCGCGGCGGTGGAGGCCATCGCTCCCGCCACGCCCCGACGCCCGCGCGACTGGCGGGTGCTGCTGGGCCTGCTGGCCGCCGGGCCGGTCGCCGCGGCGGCGGGTTTGATGAACCCGGTGATGGCGCTGTTCGCGTTGACGCCGGCTGCCTTCTCCTACGCCCTGGGCTACGGCTGCGGCCGCTGGCGCGGGATGGCGTACGGGGTGGGCGGCATCGCGCTGTTCATCGCGGCCATGGTGGGCGTGGGTGTCGCGGTGGGGGCGGAGCGCTTCTGGTGGGGCTTTCTGTGGGCCATGTGCGTGGGCGGTGCCTGCCTGTTCGCCACCGTCATCTTCTTCTGCATGCGCAATTGCTGGGACAAGAGCGTGCGGGGCTTCCTGCTGCGCTCGGCGGTGGTGGTGGGCGTGTTCGTCTTCATGCTGACCCAGAGCCACCCGAGCCCGGTGCCCGACGAAACCTGGATTCCCCTGGCGCTGGCCACCTTCATCGCGCTGTTGTTCGCCTACCTGCCGTATGGCGGTGGCGGCGGGGGTGGCAGCGACGACGACGACAGCGGCTGGAGCAGTTCCTCGAGCAGCAGCTCTTCGTCGTCTTCTTCGTCGTCGTCTTCCAGCGGCGGCGGCTCCAGCGGCGGCGGGGGTGCCTCGGGCAGTTGGTAGGCCGGGCAGCTCAGCGCATCCAGGGCATTCAGGGCATTCAACACGCCCTGAACACCCCCAGCAGATAGTCGACGAAGGTCTTGATCTTGGGCGAGTTGCGCCGCGCCGGCAGGTAGACCAGGTTGATCTCCTGCGGCTTGAGCCTGAGCGACGGCAGCACCGGCACCAGCAGCCCGCCGCCCAGCTGCGGCTGGGCCAGCGACACCGGCAGCAGCGCGATGCCGCGTGCCGACAGCGCCAGTTGCGCGATGAGCTCCAGGTCGTCCGACTGGAACACGCTGTCGACCCGCACCCGGTGCACCTTGTCGAGCGTGGCCAGGTGAATCTCGCGCTTGCGGCCTTCGGCGTCGGCGCCCATAAAGGCATGCGAGGCCAGGTCGGCCAGGCTCTCCAGCGGCGCATGCGACGCCAGGTAGGCCGGCGCGGCGCACAGCATCAGCGGCTCGCTCTTCAGGTGGCGCGCCACCAGGTCGTCGCAGCCTTCGCGGCCGCGCCGGATGGCCACGTCGGTCTCGTCGCGGAACAGGTCCACGCGGTCCTTGCCGGTCTCCACCCACACGTCGAGCTGCGGGTAGGCGGCCATGAACTCGGGCAGGTGGCGCGTGAGCAGTTCGCGCCCGTAGTAATGCGGCACGGCGATGCGCAGCCGGCCGGCAACGCTGGCCCCGCCGCCGGACAGGTTGAGCATCACGTCGTCCAGGATGGTCAGCACATGCTGGGCCGCCACCAGAAATTCGCGCCCCTCGTCGGTCAGCGCAAAGCGCGCGGCGCCGCGGTGCAGCAACTGATGGCCGACCGTGGCTTCCAGCCGCTGCAGCTGGCGCGACGCGGAGGCCTTGGGCACGTTCAACACATCGGCCGCGGGCGTCAGGCCGCCAAGCTGGGCGGCCTTGGTGAAAAGCCGCACGTCCGACAAAGAAAAGTCCTTCATTTCAACTTCGAGGGAATCCGATTTCTGCTTTGGGAGTTGGCGGAAGAAGCAACTTGCGGCCAAACAAGTGACCTTTAGTTTCATTTTCAACCAAGCAGCTAATAATTAGTAACAAATGGTGAACGTTTCCCCGATTCCGGGAGAAGTTCACTTTTCTTGGACATATCTTTGAAACCCGCTTGCGCAATCGCGCGAACAGGAAGCGCACGACTTCTGTGGCGCCAAAGCCGTATTCCGCCCAGACATCCCCGGTGCAACCACCGCACTGCTGGCCCCGGCGTCCCAATGGCGGCAAAATTCGTCCAATCATTGAATGAATAGGCTTTGCTGATGCTTGCTCAAGCCCCCCGTACTTCCCTGGCCGACGCCGCTGCCCACAGCATCCGCGCGGAGATTTCCGCCGGCCGCTGGGCCGTCGGCTCGCGCATTCCGATCGAACCGCAGCTCGCGCAACTGCTGGGCGTGAGCCGCGGCACGGTGCGCGAAGCCGTCAAGACGCTGGTGTCGCGCGGCCTGCTCGAAGTGCGCCAGGGCTCGGGCACCTATGTGCGCTCGGGTTTCGACCCCTCCGCCAGCCTGCAGAAGATGCGCCTGGCCAGCCTGCGCGATCAGTTCGAGGTGCGCCGCGCGCTGGAGGTGGAGGCCGCCCGGCTGGCCGCCGTGCGCCACACCGCGCGCGACCTGCGCCGCCTGCACGCCCTGCTCGACAAGCGCGGCCTGCCAGAGCCGGGTGACAAAGGCGCGGCATTTGTCGAGCGCGACCTGGCGTTTCACCTGGCCATCGTCGACGTGTCGGGCAATCTGGCGCTGGCCGAGACCTGCCGCTTCATCACCGGCTACATCAAGGAGACCATCGCCAGCACCATGGGCACCGTGCTGCCCGAGCCCGACGAGGCCGCGCACCGCGCCATCATCGAAGGCATTGCCAGCCGCAACCCCGACGTGGCCGCCGAGGCGGTGCGCGCCTTCATGGCGCCGATGATCCATGCGCTGGCACTTGGCGTTCCGGGTGCACCCGCGCAAGGCACGGCATGAACTCCGCGACCCTGACCCCCGCCCCTTCCGACGCCTCCAGTTCTCCCGCCTCCATCTCGCCGCGCGGCCCGCACAGCCTCGCGCGCCGCATCCTGCTGGGCGCCAGCGTGGTGCTGATCGCCTTCAACCTGCGCCCGGTGTTCGCCAGCCTGTCTGTGGTGCTGCCTGAAATCATTCAAGCCACCGGGCTTTCGGCCACCGCCGCGAGCCTGCTGACCACGCTGCCCATCGTGTGCCTGGGCGTGTTCGCGCCGCTGGCGCCAGGGCTGGGCCGGCGCTTCGGCACCGAGCGCACGCTGCTCGGCTGCATGGTGCTGATCCTGCTCGGCACGCTGCTGCGCGGCACCGGCAACATAGCGCTGCTTTTTGTGGCCTCGGCCATCGCGGGCAGCGGCATCGCAGTGTCCAACGTGCTGCTGTCGGGCCTGGTGAAGCGCGACTTTGCCCAGCAGGCCGCGCTCATGATGGGCCTGTACACCATGGCCGTGTGCGGCGGCGCGGCCAGCGCGGCCGGGCTCACCGTGCCCATCGAGCACGCGCTGAACGGCGGCTGGACCACCGCGCTGGCCATGTGGGCGCTGCCGGCCGCGCTGGTCACGCTCCTCTGGGCGCCGCAGGCGCTGCCGCGCAAGCCGGTGGCCAGTGAATCGGGCTTCACCGTGCGCGGCCTGTGGCGCGACAGGCTGGCCTGGCAGGTCACCTTCTTCATGGGGCTGCAGTCGGCCCTGGCGTACATCGTGATGGGCTGGCTCGCACCCATCCTGCGCGAGCGCGGGCTGGGCAGCGAGACGGCCGGCTACGTGGTGTCGCTGTCGGTCATGACGCAGGTGGTCACCTGCCTGGTGGTGCCGGCGGTGGCGGTGAAGCTGCGCAACCAGCGCGGGCTGGCGGTGGTGCTGGCCGTGCTCACGGTGGCGGCCATGCTGGCGATGCTGTTCGCGCCCCTGACCGGCGTGTGGGCCTGGGCCGTGCTGCTGGGCATTGCGCAGGGCGGCACCTTTGCGCTGGCGCTCACCATGATCGTGCTGCGCTCGCCCGACTCCCACGTGGCCGCGCACCTGTCGGGCATGGCGCAGGGCGTCGGCTACATGGTGGCGGCCTTCGGCCCGCTGGCGGCCGGGCTGCTGCACGGCTGGACGGGCAGCTTTCGCGCCTCGTCGTGGCTGTTCATCGGGCTGGGCATCGCGCTGGTCATCGCGGGTCTGGGCGCGGGGCGCACGATGCATGTGGGCGCGACCACCGTGCCGCGGCACTGAGCCTTACTGCAGATAGCTCTCCGCCAGCAGCGCCCAGTAGGCCGCGCCGATCGGCAGGTTGCTGTCGTTGAAGTCGTAGCCCGGGTTGTGCACCCCGCAGCCGCCGTGCTGCCCCGGCGCGCCGTTGCCGATGAACAGGTAGCAGCCGGGCTTCTTCTCCAGCATGAAGGCGAAGTCTTCGCTGCCCGTGACGGCCGCGGCCTGCGGCTCCACGTGGGCCTCGCCCACCAGCTCGTAGCCGATGCGGCGCGCGAACTCGGTTTCTTCCGGCGTGTTGACCAGCACCGCATAGCCCTTGCGGTAGTCGACCTGCGCCTTCACGCCAAAGCTTTCGGCCTGCGCGTTGACGATGGCCTTCAGCCGCTTTTCGAGCAGCACGCGCATCTCGCGGTTCAGCGAACGCACGCTGATCTCCAGCGTGCAGGTCTCGGGAATCACGTTGTTGGCCTTGCCTGCGTGGATGGCGCCCACGGTCACGATGGCCATCTCCTGCGGATCGGCATTGCGCGACACGATGGTCTGCAGCGCCATCACGATGCTGGACGCCGCCACGATGGGGTCGGCCGTGCGGTGCGGCATGGCGCCGTGGCCGCCCACGCCGGTGAGGGTGACGGTGGCGTAGTCCGACGACGCCATGGCCGCGCCTTCGCGGAACGCCAGGTTGCCCTGCGGCCGGCCGGGCATGTTGTGCATGGCGTACACCGCGTCGCACGGGTACTTGTCGAACAGGCCGTCTTCCATCATCTTGGCGGCGCCGCCCATGCCCTCTTCGGCCGGCTGAAAGATCAGGTTCAGCGTGCCCGAGAACTCGCCGTGCTGCGCCAGGTACTTGGCCGCGCCCAGCAGCATCGCCGTGTGGCCGTCGTGGCCGCACGCATGCATGATGCCGGGCCGCCCGCTGCGGTAGGCCAGGCCCGTTTTCTCTTCGATGGGCAGCGCGTCCATGTCGGCGCGAATGCCGATGGTGCGCGTGCCGCCGCCACGCTTCAAACGCCCCACCAGGCCGGTCACGCCCAGGCCGCGCTCTACTTCGTAGCCCCAGGCCGTGAGGCGCTCGGCGACCAGGTCGCTGGTGCCGAACTCTTCGAAGCCGAGCTCGGGATTCTGGTGGATCTGCTGGCGCACCGTCACGAATTCGGCGGCGTTCTTTCTCATGTACTCGAGGTAGTGCTGTGCGTTCTGAGGCATCGTGTGCTTTGAAGTGAGGTGAAGAAAAAAGAGCGAACTGTTCAGGGCCGCAGCGCCATCGTGGCGGGCAACCGCGTCCACGGCAGGTCGGCCGGGTCGGCGGCCATCGGGCCCGGCGCCTTGGCCACCAGGATGGCGCTGGCAATGGGTGCGAAGTCGGCACGAAAGTGCACCGAGCTCTTGTTGACCAGCACCTTCATCGCCTCGGGCTCGATGCCCAGGTAGCGGAAGAATTCGCGGTCGAGCATCTGGCTCTTGCCGCTGGCCACGGCAATGCGCACGCCGTCGATCTCCAGGCAGGCGCTAAGGCCCAGCGACACCGTGCCGCCGCGCGACATCGGCCCCTTGCCCTGCACCTGGCCGTCGCTGAGCGCGGTGACGGTGAACACACCTTCGACCGGCGCATCGCTGAACTGCCCGCCCCAGGTGGGCACCGAGGTGCCGAGCGCGATGCGGATCTGCGCGCCCACGCCGGCCTTGTGCGCGGCGGCTGCGGAGGCCGGGTCGAACATCAGGCCCAGCGCCACCTTGCCCGGAAAGCGCTTGCCCGCGCCTTCGGCCAGCAGCGCATGCAGCATGCCGGTGGTGTTGCTGTCGGCGCCCGCGCCGGGGTTGTCCTGTGTGTCGGCAATCACGACCGGCTGGCTCGCGCCCTCGGCCAGTTCCAGCGCGCGCGCCACGGCGGCGCGGGGCTCCAGCACGTCGAGCCGCCATTGCGAGCGCGGCTGGTCGATGCGCTCGTACAGCGCGGCCACGGCCGCGCCGGCATCGTCGCCGTAGCCCCACACCACCGGGCCGCATTCGGCAATGTCGGCGGCCGGAAAGCCGGTGGCAAAGCTCAGCACGGCGTCGTGCTTCGCGTCGAGTTCCTTCAACAGCCCGTACACCGACGCGGCCGGCTCGATCATGGTCGACTGCACGTTCAGCGGCAGCAGAAAGGTGAAGCGCCGCGCATGCAGCGGCTCGCGCGTGCCGCGTGCCATGCGCCGCTCCAGCAGCGTGGCCGCGAGCCGGCCGGTGTCGGCCATGTCGATGTGCGGATAGGTGCGGTAGGTGGCCAGCGCATCGGCCTCGGCCAGCATCTGCGCGGTGATGTTGCCGTGCAGGTCCAGGCTGGCGACGATCGGCACGTCGGGGCCCACCAACAGCCGAATGCGCGCGATGAGCTCGCCCTCGGGGTCTTCCAGATGCTCGGTCACGGCCGCGCCGTGCAGGTCGAGGTACACCGCGTCGATGCCGCCGTCGGCCAGCGCAGCGGCCAGGTCTTCGGTGATGGCGGCGGAGATGCGCTCGAAGGCGTCTTCGGTCACGTGCGCCGACGGCGTGGCACCGGCCCATGCGGAAGGCACCAGCGACCAGCCCTTTTCACGCGCCGCATCGATGAAGCCGCCCACCGGAATGTTGCGCCCCGCATAGGCCTCGACGATGGCCGCGCCGCGCCGGTACGGCGGAAAGCTGGAGCCCGCATTGAAAGCGGCCCAGTCGGCCTTGCTGGGGGCGAAGGTGTTGGTTTCGTGCTGGAAACCGGCGATGAAGACTTTCATGGATTCCTTGTCGTGGGGTGAAGCGATGAACGAACAGCGCGCAGCTTTTTTTCAGCTGCGCGCAAAGGCAAAGTCGCGCCCGGGCGCCGCGGCCAACAGTTTGCGCGTGTAGTCGTGTTGCGGTGCGAAGAACACCTCGGCCACCGGGCCGCGCTCCACGATTTCGCCCTGGCTCATGACCAGCACGCTGTCGCAGATCTGGCTGGCCACGCGCAGGTCGTGGGTGATGAACAAAATGCCGATCTTCAGCCGCTGCTGGATCTCGTCGAGCAGCCGAAGAATCTGCGCCTGCACCGACACGTCGAGCGCCGACACCGCCTCGTCGGCGATCAGCACCTTGGGGTCGCAGGCCAGTGCGCGCGCAATCGAAATGCGCTGGCGCTGGCCGCCCGAGAACTCGCTGGGGTAGCGGCGCAGCGCGTCGGGCGACAGGCGCACCAGACGCATGAGTTCTTCGGCGCGCGCCCAGGCACTTCGCAATGCAGATTGCGTGCGAAACGCATACGCCAGCGAGAAGTCTTCGGTACTTGCCGAGTGCAGCGGCGGAAGTCCGCGCGCTCATGGCCTTCCCGGTGAAGCGGATGCGCGTGGTGGTTAGCGCCGCACCTTTGATTCCGTTCCTTTAGGCGCGCCTTCCTCAACTTTTTCAGTCCTCGGGCCTCGCAACGACTTCGTCGCTCGAGGAGTCCACGATCCACGCCGTCCAATGGCGCTCTCCCGGAGTGGTGCGGGTGATCAACACGTAGACGTGGCCGGGCTTAGCGTCGAACGTGAATCGCAAAGGCACGACGCTGTAGCGAGCGGTCCCCGTGGCAGCCGACAAGAACTGGACAACCAACGTATGAGATCCAGGCAGAAATTCATGCCTGTCCAACGCACCGAACCCACGATACCTTCCGTCAATGGTGTTGATGACCGCACCAGAACCTCTTTGCAGCTTCAGAACCGCAACTTCGCTGGCCGATCGCTCCGGTCCCTCGTACTGCCGTACGGTAGTGCAGGCCGAGGCGACGAGAACGACGGTCGCAGCAGCAGTGATCAAACGCATGAAGCCGAAGACCGGCTCGATAAATCGCCAAGACAAAATCAGATTCCCTGTTAAGCACATTTGCCAATCGCCAAGTCAAAAAGCGTACAAGGCTGTGCCGTTGATTTTCAAAATCGGGAATTACACGTCCTGACAGACTGAACATCTGAGCGTCGCGCTTGGGAAATGCGCTGCTTTGTCGCCAATGGCACGAAACGACGGCCTAACGCACTTCGGACGCATCGCCCAGTGATGTAGCGATGGTTGTGAACCATGCGAGTGGCGCTCAAACGCTTACTGCGGGCCGCCGCAGAAGTCGGCGCGCTCTGTGGTCTTCGCGGTGAAGCGGATGCGCGTGGTGCTGGTGGCGCGCTGCGGTTCGTTCTGCGGCCACTCGCTCTGCAGCCAGGTGTACTGCCAGTCGTACGGCGCGCCGGGCTTTGCGGCAGCGCCGTAGGCGATGCGCAGGCTGCCGTTGCTTTCGTCATGGCAGTGCTTGGAGGTTTTGTATTCCTTCTCGCTGAAGCAGGCGCGGATCATCTTGAAGCACGAGAAGGGAATGCCTTCCTGCGCCGGCTTGCCGCCTTCGAGCGGCACGAAGTCGGCGGTGTCGAACGAGGCGCCGCCGCCCGAATACATCTCCGACACGGTGTGCAGCACGGCCACGGCCCACTGGCCTTCGGCCAACGGATACAGCGCGGGCGCGAGCGACAGGCGGGTGTCGCGCGCGCCTTCGCTGTCTTCCTTCTTGAGGGACGCCACGTAGGCCGAGAAGTCGTTCAGCCGGTCGAGCTGCCAGCCCTTGGGCTCCGCGCCGCGCTTGACGCGCGCCATGGCCAGCGGCTCGGCCGAGAGCACCACGTAGTCCGCGGGCGTGCCACCGCGCGCCCGGTACAGGCCGAGCTGCTGCACGTTGCACGGCTGCGGGAGCAAGGCGCACAGGCGCTCACGCCATTGCGCATCGAGCGACTCCGGCTTGGCCACGGGGTCGAACACCTGCGCGGAGGGGGCAGGCGCAGCGGCGAGCACAGGGCCGGCAAACAGCGACACGAGGAGACCGGCGACAAGCAGCTTTTTCATGGTGCCGAATGGTAGCCACGCACCGGCATTTGCGTGTGGCCGTTCTTCGGCAGCGGCTTGATAAAGTCGGCCGCGAAACATGAACCCTTCCACCGCCCCTGCCCCTTCCTCTTCAGTCCTGCAGATCGACGCGCTCGGCTTCGCGTACCCCGACCAACCGGCCATCGCAAGGAACTGGACTGCGTCCATCGGCCCTGGCGTCACGCTGCTGTACGGCGACACCGGCGCAGGCAAGTCAGCCTTGCTGCAGGTGATGGCGGGCGTGCTGCCCGCCACCGGCCAGTTGACCGTGGCGGGCGCGCGCCTGGCCACGTCGCCCGAGGCGTACAGGCGCAATGTCTTCTTCGTCGACCCGTCCACCGACCGGTTCGACCAGGCCACGGTGCGCGGCTGCACCGCCGCGCTGCGCGAAGGCGACGCGGGCTTCGACGACGCGCGCTGGCAGGCGCTGGTCGAGGGCTTCTCGCTGGTGCCGCACCTGGAGAAGTCGATGTTCATGCTGTCGACCGGCTCCAGGCGCAAGGTGTGGCTGGCCGCCGCCCTTGCGTCGAGCCGGCCGCTGGTGCTGCTGGACGAACCGGCCGCCGCGCTGGACGCGGGGTCGGTGCGCTGCCTGTGGCGTGAACTGGGCGAACTGGCCGAACCAGGCAAGGGAGGCCCCCCCAGAGCCTTCCTGGTCGCCAGCGCGGAGCACATCGACGCCGTGCCGCTCGCGGCCACCATCACCCTGCCGCTCCCATGAAACCCCATTGACAGAGCCCCCGTGGGGGTGATCTCGCCTCTGGCGGCCCGAACCGGCCGCCGACGGGCGACAATGACGCGTTCCGGCGGTGCGATCCCGCCAGACGTTTTCCAGCCACCCCGACAACCCGCATCTACGGAAGCCAGCGCATGAGCTCGAAGCAACCCACCATCGTCTACACCCTCACCGACGAGGCGCCCCTGCTGGCGACCTACGCGTTTTTGCCCATCATCCGCGCCTTCACCAACCCGGCCGGCATCAACGTGACCACGAGCGACATCTCCGTGGCCGCCCGCATCCTGGGTGAATTCCCCGAATGCCTGAGCGACGCGCAGAAGGTGCCCGACAACCTCAGCGAACTCGGCAAGCTCACGCTGCGGGCCGACGCCAACATCATCAAGCTGCCCAACATCAGCGCCTCGGTGTCGCAGCTCAAGGCGGCCATCAAGGAACTGCAGGGCAAGGGCTACAAGCTGCCCGACTACCCCGAGAACCCGACCACGGACGAAGACAAGGACATTCGCACGCGCTACAACAAGTGCACCGGCAGCGCGGTGAACCCGGTGCTGCGCGAAGGCAACTCCGACCGCCGCGCGCCCAAGGCCGTCAAGGAGTACGCACGCAAGAACCCGCACAGCATGGCCGACTGGAGCCAGGCCTCGCGCTCGCACGTGTCGCACATGCACGGCGGCGACTTCTATCACGGCGAAAAGTCCATGACCCTGGACCGCGCGCGCAACGTGAAGATGGAGCTGATCACCAAGAGCGGCAAGACCATCGTGCTCAAGCCCAAGATCGCCTTGCTCGACCGCGAAGTCATCGACTCCATGTTCATGAGCAAGAAGGCGCTGCTGGCCTTCTACGAAAAGGAGATCGAGGACGCGCACAAGACCGGCGTGATGTTCTCGCTGCACGTGAAGGCCACCATGATGAAGGTGTCGCACCCCATCGTGTTCGGCCACTGCGTGAAGATCTTCTACAAGGAAGCCTTCGAGAAGCACGGCAAGCTGTTCGACGAGCTGGGCATCAACGTGAACAACGGCATGGTCGATCTGTACACCAAGATCGCCGCGCTGCCCCAGAGCACGCAGGACGAGATCAAGCGCGACCTGCACGCCTGCCACGAGAACCGCCCCGAGCTGGCCATGGTCGACTCGGCCAAGGGCATCACCAACTTCCATTCGCCCAACGACGTGATCGTGGACGCATCCATGCCCGCGATGATCCGCAACGGCGGCAAGATGTGGGGCGCCGACGGCCGCCTGAAGGACGTGAAGGCCGTGATGCCCGAATCGACCTTCGCCCGCATCTACCAGGAGATCATCAACTTCTGCAAGTGGCACGGCGCCTTCGACCCCAAGACCATGGGCACGGTGCCCAACGTGGGCCTCATGGCGCAAAAGGCCGAAGAGTACGGCTCGCACGACAAGACCTTCGAGATTCCCGAAGACGGCGTTGCCAACATCACCGACCTGGACACCGGCGAAGTGCTGATGAGCGAAGACGTGGAGCAAGGCGACATCTGGCGCATGTGCCAGGTCAAGGACGCCGCCATCCGCGACTGGGTGAAGCTGGCCGTCAACCGCGCGCGCAACTCCGGCATGCCGGTGGTGTTCTGGCTGGACGCCTACCGCCCGCACGAGGCGCAGCTGATCACCAAGGTGAAGATGTACCTGCACGAGCACAACACCTCGGGCCTGGACATTCAGATCATGAGCCAGGTGCGTGCCATGCGCTACACGCTGGAGCGCGTCGTGCGCGGCCTGGACACCATCAGCGCCACCGGCAACATCCTGCGCGACTACCTGACCGACCTGTTCCCCATCATGGAGCTGGGCACCTCGGCCAAGATGCTGTCCATCGTGCCGCTGATGGCGGGCGGCGGGCTGTACGAAACCGGCGCGGGCGGCTCGGCCCCCAAGCACGTGCAGCAACTGGTGGAAGAAAACCACCTGCGCTGGGACTCGCTGGGTGAATTCCTGGCGCTGGCCGTGAGCCTGGAAGACCTGGGCCTGAAGACCGGCAACAAGCAGGCCGCCATTCTGGCCAAGACGCTGGACACCGCCACCGGCAAGCTGCTGGACAACAACAAGAACCCGTCGCCCAAGACCGGTCAGTTGGACAACCGCGGCAGCCAGTTCTACCTGGCCATGTACTGGGCACAGGAGCTGGCCGCGCAGACCGACGACAAGGAACTGCAAGCCAAGTTCGCCAAGCTGGCCGAAGCGCTGACCAGCAACGAGAAGAAGATCATCGACGAGCTCGCGGCCGTGCAGGGCAAGCCGGCGGACATCGGCGGCTACTACCTGGCCGACCCCGAGAAGTGCTCGGCCGTGATGCGTCCGAGCGCAACGCTCAACGCGACGCTGGCGTCGGCACAGGCCTGACGACACGGCGCGCGACGCCGCGCACTGCGCGCATCACAGGCACTGCAGGACGGCAGCCACTGCCCGTCCATGGTGCCTCCAGGGCCCCGCAAGGGGCCCTTGTCGTTTGCGCCTCCGGCGGGTGGCCGGGTGGTGGGGGGCGCGGGTGCGGGACTAGACTCCACCTCCCTCCATCCGCTGGCAAGGCAGGCCCCTCATGAAACACTGGTTGCTTCCCATCGCACTGACCGTGGCGGGCGCCGCCACCAGCGTCCATGGCGCGCAGAGCTGCGATGAACTGCGCACGCAGATCGAGTCGAAGATTGCCGCGTCGGGCGTGGCGCGCTTCACCGTCACCGTGGTCGATGCCGACGCATCGGCCAGCGGACAGGTGGTGGGCACTTGCGAGCTCGGCGGCAAGAAGCTCGTCTACGAGAAAGGCGCCGGGCCGGAACGTGCACCGGCGCCCGCTTCGGCACCGGCTCCAGCGTCAAGCGGCCCCTTGCTCACCGAATGCAAGGACGGCACCGTGTCCGTCGGCGGGGACTGCAGGAAGTGAACGCCGCGCACCGGCGGCGGCGGCTGTTCAGCCGACCCGGGCGTCGAGGTTGATCAGCCCGGCCTGCATGGCCTCGCGCACCGCCTGCGCGCGCGTGTTCACGGCCAGCTTGCGGTAGATGTTCTTGACCTGCGCATCCACGGTGTGCGGCGAGCGATAGCTCAGTTCGGCAATCTGCCGGTTGCTCAGCCCCTGAGAAATCATGCGCAGCACATTGAGCTCGCGCGGGGACAGCGCGCCGCGTGCATGGTCTGCGCCGGCGGGCGGAATGGCGCGGGCGCGCCTGGCCTTCCCAGGCGCGGCAGGTGCGGCAATTGGGGCGGTCGGGGCAGGCTCGGCCTTCGGTGCTTGCATGACCCCTTGCACCGGCGTGCGTGGCGGCCTTGCGGGCATCGCCGGCTCCTCGCATGCCAGCGCGGCCTGCTTCACGCCGACGATGCGCCGCGCAATGCGCGAGGCGGTGTCAGTGTCGCCCTCCGCGATCAGCCGCATCAGGAAAGCCAGTTCCACCTCGTTGGCGTCGATGAACAGCGCGCCCACCGCGCTGGCGGCCACCGCGGAATTGACCGGCTGCACGTCATCGGCGAGCGTGCGAAACAGCGCCTCGTCGCCGTGGTGCGAGGCCATGCGCAGCGCCGAAGCGTCTCGTGTCGGCAATGAGGATGACGGTGACGATGGTGTTGGCGATGCAGCCGCCCGCGCTTGCAAAGGCGAAGCCGCCAGCACGCAGAGCTGGTCGATCCGGCGCGAGCGCTCCCGGAGCGCCACGATGCGCGTCTGCGCCTCCCAGCGCTTCACGCCCAGGCTGCGCCGCGCGATCTTGCCGCGACCCACGGCTTCCTTGGCCAGCCGGCGCAAGGGCCTGGCCTCCAGCGCCATGCGGGCGGGTGCGGGGGTGCGGTTGCTGCTTGCCAGCAGCGTGGCAACCCGCTGGATCTTCACTTTGGACATGGACGCCTTCACTCGCTCGAGCATGGGGTAACAGCGCGGCCCGCGGGCCGAATTGCGCGGCGGCAGCCTTGCAGCCAGCGCGGCCCCAAGACTGCGTGCATGCGCCAAACGGCCTTGACCGTGCGTCTCAGTTCTTGAGAGAATCCGGCCAAATCCCGGGATTTTTTGGCACTTTTGCCTTATTTCTAGTTTTTATGACGGCCTCATGACCGTTTGCCGAACACCTCGATGGTCCAGCGCAATCTAGAAACCGGTGTCCGTTCCATGCTGCCGAACGGCCTTCCCTTCAGCCATTTCGACGTGCAGGCCGAGCCGGCGGCGCGCCGGTTGCTGGCATGGCGCGAGCGCGTGGGCCATGTGATCGACGTGCAGCCCACGCCCGAAGACACCGGCCAGCCGTTTCATGCCGCCATCGACCGCTACGAGGTCGGCGACATCGTCTTCACCGACTGCCGCTCCGACGCCATGCAGCTCGAACGCTCGCTGGCGCGCATCTCCGCCGACAACGTGCGCAACTACGCGCTGCATGTGTTCCTGGAAGGCGATGTCGAGAACGTGGCCGTGCGCGCATCGTCGCGCCCCAGGGACCTGCCGGTGTCGGCCAGGGTGATTGCGCTCGACATGGGCCAGCCGGTGCGCATGCGGCGCAACGGCTGCCATGTGCTGACCTTCTTCGTGCCAGCCACGCTGGTGCAGGAAGTGTTTCCCGACCCCGAGGCCATTCACTGCCGCGTGATGCCGGTGGACACGCCGCTCGCGCAACTGGCCATGGCCCAGGCCGAGACGCTGGCCCGGGACATCACCCACATGAGCGCCCCCGCCGCGCAAGACGCCGTGCAGGCCAGCGCCACCTTGCTGCTGGCCGGCTTCGGCAAGCAGGCCCGGCTGACCGGCGGCGCCCGTGCCGCGGCGCGCGCGGCCATGTTCGGCCAGGTGCGCCGCTATGTGCAGACCCATCTGCACCGCTGCGACCTGTCGCCCGAGCAGATACTGGCCGCGCTGCACCTGCCGCGCCCCACGCTGTACCGGCTGTTCCAGCACGAAGGCGGCCTGGGCGCGTACATCCGCCACCTGCGGCTGCGGCATGCGGCCGACGACCTGGTGCGCTACCCGCACCTGATGGTGACCGACGTGGCCTACGGCGTCGGGTTCAAGAGCCCATCGGATTTCACGCGGGCCTTTCGCCGCGCGTACGACATGTCGCCGCAGGAGTTCAGGGCGGCGGGCAAGGCCGCCTGAACAGCACCGGCGGGCAAAGCCGCCTGAACAGCACCTGCGGGCAAAGCCGCCCGAACAGCACCTGCGGGCAAGGCTCGGCTCAGCCCTTCTTGCCGACCACCCGCGCGATCCACGCGAGCAGCACCGCCTCGACCTCTTCGCGGTTGGTTTCGTTCAGCGTCTCGTGGCGCGCGCCGCCGAACACGTGGCATGACACATCGCGCAGCCCCGCCTCGCGGTAGCGCTGCACCAGCGGATACAGCCACTCGGCCTTGTTGCTGACCGGGTCCTCGTCGCCGACGAACAGGTACAGCGGCAGCCCGGGCCGGATGCGGTTGCGCATGGCCTCGGGCGTCAGGTCGGCCAGGTTCGCGAACATCGAGCCCATGCCCTCGGCCGACACGGTGAAGCCGCACAGCGGATCGGCGATGTACGCATCGACCTGGGCCGGGTCGCGGCTGAGCCAGTCGAAGGGGGTGCGAACCTCGGGCAATGCGGCGTTCATGTCCTCGAGCTTGAAGCCGGACTGCAGCGCGGTGCCCAGCAGGTCGAGCGCCGTGGTGCCAGAGAGCACCGCGCCGGCCAGCAGCTCGCTGTGCTTGACCAGGTAGTACTGCGTGGCGAACGATCCCATGCTGTGGCCGAGCAGGATCAGCGGCAGGCCGGGGTGCACGCCGTGCACGTGGCGGCTCAGCAGCGCCATGTCGTCCACCAGACCGGCAAAGCCGCGCGGGCCGAACTCGCCCAGTTCGCCGCGCGCCGAGGCGCCCTTGCCGTGACCGCGGTGCTCGTTCGAATACACGACGTACCCGGCCTGCACCAGCGATTCGGCCAGGTGCCTGTAACGCAGCGAATGCTCGCCCATGCCGTGCGCCAACTGAATGACGGCGCGCTGCGATGCGCCCTGCCACCGGTGCGCCTCCACCGTGACGCCGTCGTTGGCGGTCAGGTCGAAGTGCGTCTCTGTGATCGGCATGCGGTGCTCCATTGAAAAGGGGACTGTCATCCTATGGGGGCTTGCTGCTTTGCGCTACCTGGGTTGTCTGGATTCGGGATCGGATCGGGCGCTTCAGGGCGCGTGCACAGGCCGCCGGGTACTCCCCTCCGCGAATGTCCCCCGGGCTTCGCCCTCCTCCTTTATTTCGCTGCGGGGAGCACCCGACGCCCTGTGCACCTGGGCACGCTGTCGGTGATCGCGCGATCAACCCCGGCTCTGTCCAACGCTCACGTCGATGGGGTGCCTTGCGCAGCGAAATAAAGGAGGAGGCCGCAGGCCGGGGGACATTCGCGGAGCAAGGCACCCCGTCGGCGTGAGTGCGCCCTGAACAAATAGCGCGCCACGCCAAAACAAAGCTCAGAACTTTTCAGACCCAGACACACGCCGCAGAGCCAGCACCTCCGCCATCTTCTTCAACGCAGCCTCGGGCGTAGCCTCGATGTGGACAGAGCAAGCCAGCATCAGATTCAGCTGCTGACCGAAGTCTTCGATGGCTATGCCCGTGCCCCGCTCCCGCAGCACGCCGCCCGGGTCTTTCTCGCACGGCAACGCCGCCCTCGCACGGTCTGCATAGCTGCCCTCCGGCACACCGTAGGCCGCGACCGGAATCCCCAGCGCCACCGCCGCACCCACCTCGAACACCGTGCCCGAATCAGGCTCCAGCCCCCGGAACGAAGCGAGGTTGGCAACCACCCCGTCGGCGCTGCGCAAACGCTGCATGTTGGCCTGGTAGATCTGCTTCTCGGGGGCGTCGGGGGTCTGGTCTTCGTTGCCGTCGGCGGGCAACAAGGCCGCAAGGCCCAGCGCGTCGCAGGCCGCGGCCAGACGAACGAAATGGTCCTGGGCATCGGGGCGGAAAACGTCGGGGCCCGCCAGGTAGATCTGCGGGCGCGAGGGGGTTTGAAAGGTGTCGTCCATCGACAGAGCATCAACCATTTTTCGCTCTCGCTCAACCCGAACCCGCCACCTTTTCAGTAGCCCGTCCGAACTCACGTTTTGCAGGATCAGGCAAAAACCGAGTTCGATTCGGATACCGCTTGCACCCCTCGCCGCACGACACTTCTTTCCACACCCGGCGCACCCCCTTCCGTATGCGCCGCACCCATCCCACCCCCACCGCACAAGGAGTTCACCATGACCGCCATCCAGGAAAAAGTTGTTCTCATCACCGGCGCGAGCAGTGGCATCGGCGAAGCCACCGCGCGGCTTCTTGCGCGGCGCGGCGCCAAGGTGGTGCTGGGTGCGCGGCGCACCGATCGGCTCGCGGCGCTGGCGGCGGAGATCAATGCCACCGGCGGCACCGCGAGCTTTCAGCGGCTCGACGTGACGCACCGGCCCGACATGGAAGCCTTTGCCGAATTCGCACTCGAAACCCACGAACACATCGACGTGCTGGTGAACGCCGCGGGCGTGATGCCGGTGTCGCCGCTGTGGAACCGCAAGATCGAGGAATGGGAGCTCATGATCGACGTCAACCTGCGCGGCGTGCTGCTGGGCATTGCCGCGGTGCTGCCGGCCATGCAGGAACAGGGCTGGGGCCACATCGTGAACGTGGCGCCGGTGGCCATGCAGGGCGTGTCGCCAGGCTCGGCCGTGTACCACGGCACGCAGTACGCGGTGAACGCGATCTCCGAAGGGCTGCGCCAGGAGCACGCCGGGCGGCTGCATGTCACGGTGGTCAGCCCCGACGTGCATGGCCCGGCCGACCCGCTGACCGAACGCATCGCGGCCGGCATCTCGCGTGAACGCATGCGCACCCATCGGCGCATCGCGGTGCCGCTGGACGCGGTGGCGCGCTCCATCGCCGGGGCCATCGAGGGCTACGGCATCACCGCCGGCGCGGTGCGCGCGCACCCCCGGCAACGCCCGCACCCGGCCGAGTACGTTCAGTAGGTCTTGTAGGGCAGGAACTTGCCCGACAGCACCACGTTGACGCGGTCGCCCTTCGGGTCGGGCTGGCGCTGGATGTCCATGCTGAAGTCGATGGCGCTCATGATGCCGTCGCCGAACTCTTCATGAATCAGCTCCTTGATGGTGGTGCCGTACACGCTCACCACCTCGTACCAGCGGTAGATGAGCGGATCGGTCGGCACGGGCGTGGGCAGCGAGCCCTTGTAGGGCACCACCTGCAGCCACTTCTGCTCTTCGATAGTGAGGCCGAAGATCTTGCCGATGACCTTGGCCTGCTTGTCGTCCAGCGTCATCTGGCCCAGGCAGGCGGCGGTGGTCCATTCCTTGGAGAGGCCGACTTTCCGGGCCACGTCGGCCCACTGGATGCCCTTGCTCACCTTGACGGTGATGATCTTCTCGGTAACGTCGTTGCGGTTCATGTGGTCTCCCGTGTAAATGGCTCAGTCAAGCAACTGCTGTGCCCGAGGTCGGCGGGTCATCGGGTCAGCGCGCCCAGTGGAACTTGCGCTCGGCTTCCTCGATGGGCTGGTCGTTGATGCTCGCAAAGCGCCTTTGCATCAGGCCGTTGTCCGCAAACTCCCAGTTCTCGTTGCCATGGCTGCGAAACCACTGGCCGGCCGCGTCGTGCCATTCGTACTCGAAGCGCACCGCGATGCGGTTGTCCATGAAGGCCCAGAGCTGCTTCTTCAGCCGGTAGTCGTGCTCGCGCTCCCACTTGCGCGCGAGGAACTCGGCCACCTGCGCGCGGCCGTTGACAAACTCGGCGCGGTTGCGCCATTCGGTGTCGGGCGTGTAGGCCAGGCTCACGCGCACGGGGTCGCGCGAGTTCCAGGCGTCTTCGGCGGCCTGGACTTTCTGGAGGGCCGACTCCAGGGTGAAGGGCGGCAGCGGGGGGCGGGATTCCATGGCGGGCTTTCGGCAGTTGGGGAGGTGGATCGGAGGGCGGGTCGGAAGGCGGGTCGGAGGTCCGCAATGTGCCACACGTAGACAGACCTGTCTACATGCCTACAATGACGGCATGGACATCTCCGCCATTCCCGCCCCCCCCGCGCGCGAGCGCATCCTGCTCACCGCGCACGACCTCTTCTATGCAGACGGCATCCGCGCGACCGGCGTCGACCGCGTCATTGCGGCGTCGGGCGTCACCAAGGTCACCTTCTACCGGCACTTTCCGTCGAAGGACGACCTGGTGCGCGAGTTTCTCGACCACCGGCACACGCGCTGGATGGCCTGGTTCGTCGATGCGCTGGGCCGGCGCGGCGCGCACGAGCGGGCCGGCGATGCCGGTGCCCTGCGCCTGCTGGCCGACGTGATGGCCGAATGGTTTGCCGACCCGGTGTTTCGCGGCTGCGCCTTCATCAACGCCACGGCCGAAGTGGGCGCCAGCGTGGAAGGCGCACTGCAGCGCGCACGCGCACACAAGCGCGAAATGGTCGAGGTCATCGCGGGCCTGCTGCCCACGGGGCTGCCGTCTCGCATGGCGCTGGCACAGGCGGCCGGGCTGGGCATCGACGGCGCCATCGTCAAGGCCCAGATGGGCGACGCGGCCGTGGCGCGCGAGGCGGTCGGCGACCTGCGCCGGCTGCTCGACGCCCTGGTGGCGGCCGCGGCATGAATACGCCCGCGCGCCTCCCCTCGACCCAGGGCCTGCTCGCCTTCGAGGCCCTTGCACGCTTGCGCAGCGTGAACCTGGCGGCCGAAGAACTCAGCGTGACGCCCAGCGCGGTGAGCCATCGCATCCGCCAGCTCGAACTGCTGCTGGGCCTGAAGTTCTTCGCGGGCAGCGACTTCAGCCTGAGCGCCGACGGCGTGGCCTACCTGGCCCGCGTGCGCGAGGCCATCACGGCGCTGCAGCAGGTGCCCGGGCGCGCACCCGCATCGCAGGTGCGCCGGCTGCGCGTGGCGGTCACGCCCACCTTTTCGCGGCAGATGCTCTTGCCGCGGCTGGCCCGGTTTCGCGACGCCTACCCGAACATCGAGCTCATGCTGCAGGTGACCACGCCCGTGCGCAACATGACGGCCGAAGAGGCCGACATCGAGCTGCGTTTCGGTCCCGGCCCTTTTCACGACCGGGAGTTTCTGCAACTGCTGGCCGACGAGATCACGCCCGTGTGCAGCCCCGCCTATCTGCAGCGCCACGGTCCGTTCGACGACTTCGCGACCGACGCGGGCGTCTCGCGTGCCCAGTTGCTGCGCACCCCGCTGGAGGCGTGGCGCACCTGGTTCCAGGCCTGCGGCATTGGCCTGCCGGAGCCGGCCACGGGCCACCAGTTCAACGACCTGGGCCTGGCGCTGGACGCGGCGGCCGAAGACTTCGGCGTGGTGCTGATGCACCTGCGCCTGGGCAGCGCCTGGCTGGAGAGCGGCCGGCTGGTGCGGCTGTCGCCGCGCAGCGTGCCTTCGCCCAATGCCTACTTCCTGTGCTGGCGGCCGGGGGCGATGGAGCGATGGGAATGCGCGACCTTTGTCGAGTGGCTGCGCGAGGCGCTGAAAAACTGATGCAGGGCGACTGAATTTATTTCAGTTGCCGGGCCGGTTTTTTTCAGATCGTCGCTGGAGGTGCCTGCGGATAATGACCGGTTCGCCCCCGCCTTTCACAACGACCAGCCAGGAGACAACCCGTGTCCGACCTTTCCAAGATCACCAGCATCGAAGACCTGCGCGTGATCGCCAAGCGGCGTGTGCCCAAGATGTTCTACGACTACGCCGACTCCGGCGCCTGGACCGAAGGCACCTACCGCGCCAACGAAAGCGACTTTCAGAAGATCAAGCTGCGCCAGCGCGTGGCCGTGAACATGGAAAACCGTTCGCTGCGCACCACGCTGGTCGGGCAGGAAGCGGCCATGCCGGTGGCCATTGCGCCCACCGGACTCACCGGCATGCAGCATGCCGACGGCGAGATCCTTGGCGCGCGCGCGGCCAAGGCCTTCGGCATTCCGTTCACGCTGTCGACCATGAGCATCTGCTCGCTCGAAGACATTGCCGAGAGCACCGACCGCCACCCGTTCTGGTTTCAGCTCTACGTGATGAAGGACCGCGACTTCATCGAGCGCCTGATCGAGCGCGCCAAGGCCGCCAACGTGACCGCGCTGCAGCTCACGCTGGACCTGCAGATCCTGGGGCAGCGCCACAAGGACATCAAGAACGGGCTCACCGCGCCGCCCAAGCCCACGCTGAAGAACCTCATCAACCTGGCCACCAAGCCGCGCTGGTGCATGGGCATGCTGGGCACCAAGCGGCGCACCTTCGGCAACATCGCGGGCCATGCCAAGGGCGTGAAGGACCTGTCGTCGCTGTCGTCGTGGACCGCCGAGCAGTTCGACCCCGCGCTGAGCTGGGCCGACGTGGAGTGGATCAAGAAGCTCTGGGGCGGCAAGCTCATCCTGAAAGGCGTGATGGACGTGGAAGACGCGCGCCTGGCGGCCTCCAGCGGCGCCGACGCGCTCATCGTGTCGAACCACGGCGGGCGCCAGCTCGACGGCGCGCCCTCCTCCATTGCGGCGCTGCCCGCCATCGTCGATGCGGTGGGCACCGAGATCGAGGTGTGGATGGACGGCGGCATCCGCAGCGGCCAGGACGTGCTGAAGGCCCGCGCACTGGGCGCGCGCGGCACGCTCATCGGGCGCAGCTTTCTCTACGGCCTGGGCGCGCACGGTCAGCAGGGCGTGACGCGCGCGCTGGAAATCATCCGCAAGGAGCTGGACATCACCATGGCGTTCTGCGGGCGCACGAACATCGACGACGTCGATTCGAGCATCCTGCTGCCGGGCACCTTCTGAGGCCCTGCCAAGGCGCTTGCGGCGCCTTGGTGAAGGCCACGTCGGGGGTAGGCCGATGCGGTGCCGGCCGACACGCCGCACCGGGGTGGCGGCGCAGAATGTTCGGGCAACAACAACATTGCCCACCGGCACAAGAACGCACCATGAGCGCAGTCACGCCTGTTCCCGGAGGCCCGGCGGCCTCATCCTCGGATACTTCTCTTCCCCACTATTCCGCCGAAGAAAAGCGCCACCGCGTGTTCGCGATCATGGCGGCCTCTTCCGGCAACCTGGTGGAGTGGTTCGACTTCTATGTGTACGCGTTCTCGGCGCTGTACTTCGCGCCGGCCTTCTTCCCCAAGTCGGACCCCACCGCGCAGTTGCTGAACACCGCCGGCGTGTTTGCCGCGGGCTTTCTCATGCGGCCCATCGGTGGCTGGCTCTTCGGCCGCGTGGCCGACCGGCTCGGGCGCAAGACCTCGATGCTCATCTCGGTCACCATGATGTGCGGCGGCTCGCTGGTCATCGCCTTCTTGCCGACCTATGCGCAGATCGGCGCATGGGCGCCCTTTCTGCTGCTGATGTGCCGCCTGTTCCAGGGGCTGTCGGTGGGTGGCGAATACGGCACCACCGCCACCTACATGAGCGAGGTGGCACTGCGCGGCCAGCGCGGCTTCTTCTCGTCGTTCCAGTACGTCACGCTCATCGGCGGGCAATTGCTCGCGGTGCTGGTGATCGTGGTGCTGGAGCAGTTGCTGACCGAGGCAGAGCTCAAGGCCTGGGGCTGGCGCATTCCGTTCGTCATCGGTGCCATTGCCGCCGTGGTGGCGCTGCTGCTGCGCCGCACGCTGCATGAGACGCAAAGCGCCGAGGCCAAGGCCAACAAGGAGGCCGGCAGCATGTCGGCCCTGTTCAAGCACCACACGCCGGCATTTCTCACCGTGCTGGGCTACACGGCCGGCGGCTCGCTGATCTTCTATACCTTCACCACCTACATGCAGAAGTACCTGGTGAACACGGTGCACCTGCCGATCAAGACCGCGAGCTACGTGATGACCGGCGCGCTGTTCGTCTACATGTGCATGCAGCCGGTGTTCGGCGCCTTGTCGGACCGCATCGGGCGGCGCAACAACATGCTGCTGTTCGGCGGGCTGGGGGCGCTGGCCACCGTGCCCATTCTCACGGCGCTGCAACACACCACAAGCCCCGTGCTGGCCTTCCTGCTGATCATTCTGGCGCTGGCCATCGTGAGCTTCTACACCTCGATCAGCGGCATCGTGAAGGCCGAGATGTTTCCGCCCGAGGTGCGCGCGCTGGGCGTGGGGCTGGCCTACGCGGTGGCCAATGCGATCTTCGGCGGCTCGGCGGAGTACGTCGCGCTGGGGCTCAAGTCGCTGGGGCACGAGTCGGTGTTCTTCTGGTACGTGAGCGGAATGATGGTGCTGGCCTTTGTGGTCAGCCTGCGCCTGCCGCGCCAGGCCAGCTACCTGCATCACGATCACTGAGCGGTTTAAGCCCCTTTGTTCGGCCAATTCAGGCGCCGGACCGCGGCACATACTTCGGGCCTCCAGAGGAAAGAGGCATGAAGTCAAAGTTGGAAAGCGCAGCCGTGTGCGGCGCCGCCGTGCTCATTGGCGGTGCGTTGATCGGTATCTTCGCGGCCTACCCGCCGCTCACACCCGGCGACTGGGCGGCCTGGGCGCAAGCCTTCGGCTCGATCGCGGCCGTGGGGCTGGGCCTGTGGGTCGTGCAACGGCAACGCACGCTTGAAATGCGCCGCCATGCAGAGCTGGCGGCGGCCGCAAGGCTGTCGCTGCACCAGGGCGCACTGCAACTGGTGGGCGCCGTTTACCAGGTCTCGGAAAAGGTGAAGTCGCATCCCGACGAAACCGCGCTCGACCTGCTGCATCTGTCGCTGGAGCTCGAAGGCGTGACCGCGGCCCTGGCGTCGGTCGACCCCCTGCGCTTCGACATGCCGAGCGCCATCGACGCGCTCCTCATGGCGCAGGCGGCGTCCCGAAAACTGCTGTCGCACCTGCAGCGCGCCTACGACCTGTCGCTCGACGGGCGCGGCCACAAGTGGGCGCCGGTGAAGGAATTTGCCGAGCAGGCCAGTGATGCAGTGAAGCCGCCGATGGAGGCGTTGCGCGCGGCGCTGGGCGAGGTGCAGGCAGCGCCGGCAGTCAATTGAGACCCGCTCATTTCAAACTGCGCGAGGCTGCCAAGCTTGCGCAAGGAACAGCGCTTTCGGTCTTTCAAAGAATACGGACCGGTTGAAGCACCGCTTGAATACAACCGGCAGATCGGTTTACTTCAAACATTCAACACCGAGGCAGACGGTTGAATTGCCGCTTTAACAAGCCGGCAATTGCACTTATCAGGCGCCGAGCCGCTCCGCCACTTCGTGCTTGCCCAGGCCCCGCACCGACGCCAGGCTTTCCAATTGCGCAGCCCTGGGCCGTGCCTTGCCTTGCTCCCAGTGGTAAATGGTTTGCCCCGACACGCCCACCAGCTTGCCGTAGGAAGCGGCGGAAATGCCCAGCTTGGTGCGATGCGACGCCAGCCGCCCCGCGCTGAAACGGCGCTTGGTTTCACCGTCGCCCGCGTCGTCGGGCTCGCTGGCGCGCGCGCTGCGGGCCGAGCCCTTTGCCATGCTGCGCAGTTCTTTTTCCAATGCGCTCACCTGGCGGCGCAACGCGGCAATTGCCGCGCGGTGCTGCACAGAGGCCTTCTTGAGGGTTTCGATTTCCACGCGCACTTCCTTGCGGGCGACACGTGAAATTTCAGACTTAAGGATGGAGGCAATGTTTGGCATGCCGGCATTGTGCCCAGCAAATGTAAACATGCTGTAAGAATTTCAAATTTCCAAATATTTCAAATTGGCGTCTTTGGATTGCGGCAGCAGGCACAAGACGCGGCAACGCGCGACACGGTGCGACGTGGCGCGCGCGCGTTTCAGTCCGCGTATACGCCGGCCGCCTTGATCACCGGCGTCCATTTGGCAATTTCGTCCGCCACAAACTTCCTGTGGCCCGCGGGTTCGATCCGCCCGTCGGTTGCCACCACGGCGCCCAGCAGCTCTTCGCGGCGAATGAAGTCCGGGTCTTTCAACGCCACCTTCACCGCGTCGTTCAGCTTCTTCAGCACCGGCGCGGGCGTGCCCTTGGGCGCATACAGGCCGTGCCAGATGGTGACCTGAAAGTTCTTCAGCCCGGCCTCGTCCAGCGTGGGCAGGTCCTTGAGCATCGGCAGGCTCAGGCGATGCGGCGTGGTGACGGCAAAGGCTTTCACCTTGCCGGCCTGGATCTGCGGCGTGGTGTTGGTGGTCTGGTCGCACAGCAGGTCGATCTGCCCGCCGATCAGGTCGGTGATGGCCGGCGCCGTGCCCTTGTAGGGCACCGGCGTCATCTCGGTCTTCGTCGCGCTCTGGTACAGCAGGCCGCACAGGTGCGAGGCCGACCCCACGCCCGCGTTGCCGATGTTGATCTTGCCCTTGTTGGCCCCGATCCAGGTCGCCAGCTCCTTGTAGTTGGCGGCGGGAATGCTGGGCTTTGCAATGAGCGTCATGGGCACGTCGTTGACGATGCCGAGGTATTCGAAATCGGTCTCGACCTTGAACGGCAGGTTGCGCACCAGGCTAGGCACGGTGGCCATCGCGATGTGGTTCAGCAGCAGCGTGTAGCCGTCGGGCGCGGCGCGCGCCACCTTGGCCGCGCCGATGGAGCTGCCCGCGCCGGGGATGTTGTCGATGATGACGGTGCCCCCGCCCAGTGGCTTGCGCAGCGCCTCGGCCAGGTCGCGCGCCACGCGGTCGGTCGGGCCGCCGGCCGCGAAGGGCACGACGATGGTGATCGACTTGCTGCCCGGAAAGTCCTGGGCGTGCGCGCCGGTGGCGCCCAGGGTGGCAGCGGCAAGGGCTGCGATGGCCGCAAGGGCGAACTGTTTTTTCATGAAGTCTCCGTCGGTTTCGAACAAGGGGAATCAGGGAGCACGCGAAGGCACGCGGCTTTCGAGCGGGGGCGGCTGCCACGCCGGCTGAATGTGGCAACCGTTCTTGCCGTCGGTGTCGTAGCGCGGCATCAGGGTCTTGCAACGTTGCGCCAGGCCTTCGGGCATGGGCTTGTCGCCCTTGTCGATCCAGTCGAGCAGCGCGGCAAAGAGCGCGGGGTACTCCGAATCGCTCAGGTAGCTGTGCTCGCGCTCGCTGCTGAAGCTTTGCACCAGCAGGTTTCCGGTGCCGGCCGCGTCGCGGATGCGGCGGTACGAACTCTCCAGCTCGACGAAGGCGGTCGGGTCGTCGATGGCATGCAGGCCCACGGTGGGCAGCGCGGTGCGCCCGGTGGGCTGGCTGTCGGCGGCCAGCGCGCCCTTGGCCTGCGGGTCGGCCGCATAGCGCGCCACGCCGGCGTTCAGCGCCGCGTCGTCGGCCGAGCCGCTGTAGACCACGCCGATGTTGCCGAAGGGGTTGCGCCCGTCCAGGCGCTTTTGCACCAGGTCTTGAAAGAGCCAGGTCGCCCAGCCGAGGTGGCCGAGCAGCGAGCGCTCCTGGATCTTCACGACCGACAGAATGGTCTTCAGGTGCGCGGCCTGCTCGGGCGTGCGTTGCGCGGCGGGCAGGCCGATGCCGGTGCAGGCCTTCACGCGCTGCGCGAGGTCGGCGCGCGTGAGCTTGGCGTCCATGGGCAGGCCCATCCACAGCGGGTACTGCGGCTCGTCGGGGCGCGGATGGTTGCGGCAGACGTACTGGTACACCACGCGCAGGTCGAGCCGAAAGTCGTAGTTGCTGTTGCCGCCGCCGATCACGCCGCTGGTCAGCAGCAAGCCGTCGTAAGGGCCCTTTGCTCCGCCGGCGGGCGCATACAGTTCGGCCGCCTTGGCAGCCACGCCGCCGCCGTAGCTCTGGCCGTGCAGCAGCGTGCGGCGCGGCTGGCCGAAGTAGCGCACGAAAATCTGGCGCAGCCGCTCGGTGTCTTCGGCGGCCATGGTCACGCCGTAGCCGCCGCGCCGGTAGGTGGAGCCGGCCCAGGCGTAGCCGGCCTTCACGGTGACGGCCCAGCGCTTCAGGTCTTCCTCGCCGCGCTCCAGCTTGGGCGGGCCGGTTTCGGGGCCGCCGTGGGCGTGCATGACGAGCACGCCCTGCTCGCGGCTCCAGTCCTTCGGAATGGCGATCCAGTAGAACGCGCCGGTGCCGTCTTCACCGGTGTAGCAGCGCGCGGTCTCGGGCACGGGCGCGGGGCAGGCGGTGGCCTTGGGGGCGCCCGGTGCCGCGTGCGCAGGCAGCATCGGCGCCATGCCGATCAGCGCGAAGGCCGCAAGATGGAAGAGTTGTTTTTTCAATGCCGTACTCCGAATTCCAGTGCCGCATTCGTGCCGGGGTTGGCAACGAACGCAAGCACGCCGCTGTTGAAGATGAAATTGCCCGGCCGCCCCGCATCGGCCTGCGCCACGCCGGGCACGGGCGTGTCGTAGCTCAGCACGGCCGCCGCGCCCCCCAGATTGAAGCCGCTGCCGGCCACCGTGGCATCGTGGTTCTCGCCCTTGACACTGACCATGGCGTAGCTGCCGTCGGCCACGCCGGTCAACAGGCCTTGCTGCAGCCCGAACACCCGCAGGCCCGCGTTCGACGCCGACTCGCGCACCAGGTGCAGCGGCACCGCCACGCCGTTGACCAGGCCGATCACCATGGAGCCGGTGAGCGTGCCGCCGGTGGTCGCGGCGCTGCCGGTGGGCGAGGTGGTGAACAGGTCGAAGGCGGCGCGCGCGGTGTTGTAGGCGACGTAACCCTTCTCGGTCTGCGTGCAGGCCGCGTCGTAGACCATGAAGCCGCCCGAAACCGGGTCGCGGCAGTACTGGAAGGTGCCCGCGTTGCGCAGCCGCACCGACAGCGACTGTGCAGCCGTGCCGCCCGTGCCCTGCTGCACGCCCACCGCGTTGAAGATGTTCGCCACCGACTTGAAGTCGCCCGACACCGGCGCCGCCGCAAAGCTGTTCTGGAACGCCAGCAGGGGCGCGAAGCCGCCGCCGCTCGGCGCGTTCACGCCGCCGGCAATCACACCGCCCGGCGCAAAGCTGAACACCGCGCCGCTCTCGGCGCTCGCATAGCTGCAGTTGCCCTCGGCGATCAGCGTGCCGGTGCGTTGCGTGCCCGCGGCGCGCTGCAGGCTCGCGTCGATGGTCACGGTGTAGGCCATGGTGCCGGGGTCGATCTGCACGCGCAGCTCTTCGCCGAAGCTGTTGCCGCCCTTGTAGCTGGTGACGGCGGCCGGCAGGTTCGGGCAGGCCAGCGGGTCGCCGACCTCGGTCACGCAGTTGTAGTTGACGGCCGCGTCCAGGCTGCCGCTGCCGCGGTACTTGGGCCACGACGGAAACTGGCACAGCGGTCGCGTGCGGCCGTAGGTGCCGGCCACCGCGTCCACCGCGATGCCGGTGGCGGGCGCAAGGCCGCCCTCCACCCAGCCTTCGAGCGCGGCCAGCGAGTCCCAGTTGGGAATGAAGCTTCCGGTGCCATGGCCCATGCCGGGCACGGTGTAGAAGCGCACGGCCTTGTCGACCGCCGCCTGGCCCACGGTGGCGATGAGCTGCCTGTAGTAGTCGATGGTCGAGTTGGGGCTGATCACCTCGTCGGCCAGGCCGTGCAGCATCAGCAGTCGCCCGCCGTGCGCGAAGAACGGCGCCAGGTTCGGGTTGGTGGCGTCGGTGAGGTTCGACACCTCGGTCACCCGCGCGGCATACGCGCCGGGGTCCAGCGGGTCGAAGCCCAGCGTGTCGAAGCCCGCGATGCGCGTGACGAAGTACTTCACCCACTGGTCGCCGGTGACGTACATGTTGGCGTCGGCCGAGGTGGCCGGGTTGCCCGGCACCTTGCGCGTGCCAAGGTCGCGCGTGGTGTACGGACCCGCTACCAAAGCCCCTTCGAGCAGGTTGTAGCCGCCCGCGCGCTTCACGCCGTTGGCCAGCGCGTAGGCCGTGAAGTCCAGCGGCGATTCGATGGCGTGCACGGTGGCCAGCTGCGCGTCCGACAGGCAGGTGTCGCCCGTGTCCGCGCCGCCGCCGCAGCGCAGCGACGCCAGGATCTGCGTGTTCAGCAGCCGGCAGCTTTCGACGTTGCTCACCAGGTTGTCGGCCGCGCCGTCGAGCTTGTCGCACGCTTGCATGACGGTCTTTTGCACCAGCAGCGTCTTGGCCACGTTCATCCAGCCCGCGCCCGCGTTGTTGTACAGCGCGCGGCCCACGGCCACGTTCGACAGCCGCGTGCCGGTGTAGTTGAGCGCGGGCTCGTTGGCGATCACGCCGTCGTAGTCCAGCGGCCAGCGCTGGATGTAGCTCAGCGCGTCGCGCCCGCCGGTGGAGGTGCCCAGGAAGTAGGCATGCCGGGGCGCCACGCCGTAGCGCGCGAGCACCAGCGCCTGCGCCACGTCGCGCGTCTTCTTGAGCGACAGGCCGCCGTAGTTGGCGAGTTGCTCGTCGTTGGCCGCGAACTTGCCGTCGGTGATGCTGCCGGACTGATGGCCCGAATCGTCCCCGTAGGTGGCGTAGCCCAGCGCCAGCGGCGCGGGCTTGCCGGCGGGGCCGAAGCGAATGGCCTCGGTGCCGTCGATGAGCACGCCGTCGAAGCCGCCGCCGCCAAAGTGAATGGTCTTCTGGTTCCACTGCTCGGGCAGGTTCACCGCGAAGTTGATCTGCTGCGAGGCCGCATCCACCGGCGCGATGGTGCCGCGCACGCGGCAGTAGTCGCCCAGCGTGTTGCCCGCGTCGCCGGCGGCCACGGGCGTGGCGCTGGTGACGGTGGCGCCCTGCGTGGGCAGGCTGATGAGCGACGCGGGCAGGCTCTTGCCCGCAAGGTCGGCGCAGGCCACGACCGGTTGCACGGGCGGGGGCGGCGGGTTGTCGGGCGGGTCGTTGGCGGGCGGGTTGTCGCCGCCGGCGGACGGGTCGGGCGTGGTGGGCACGGCCGGAAAGAAGCTGCCGCCCCCTCCCCCYCCCCCGCCACCGCCGCCACAGGCGGCCAAGACCAGCGMAACGCCGATGGCGCAAAGAACGGCACAAAGSCTGGGTGCGGGGCGCGCKGKACGCATGMATTTGTCWCCGGCATGCAGCCTCGGTGGGCGGCTTTTTTGAATGGGCGGC
>NNBV01000344.1_pt1 | contig 33680 bp, 26 predicted proteins | sample 1173771 | NCBI WGS metagenome assembly NNBV01 (sample SAMN07173938, study PRJNA388173) | plant metagenome | isolation source: symbiotic tissue sample KVS11 | place: Norway: Troms, Kvaloya island | reverse complement strand
CTTCTTTGCCACTACGAGTCTCTGCTACTAACCGATCAAGCTTGGCGTTGAGTTCATCTGTCTTGGTTTGTCCTGGTGGGAGTGATTTCAGATAATCGATTAACTCACCCATCCGGTCTTCGGTGGGTGGATGCTGACTTACCACTTGCTGCCAAACTTTATACAACGTATCAGCAATGCGGTTAACGTCTTTTTTGGAAAGGTCGGTGCGACTGCTGACTAACTCGATAAACTTTTGGCGGTCGATGTTGCGGATATCGGGAGTCCCTGCGATCGCTTTTAATTGCGGATCGTTGAGTAAATTTTCAAAATCACTGCGAATCCTTGAAACATCTAACTCTGGAGGACGCAGTTTGTCTAAGTAATCTTCAATGTTTTCCCGGATACTTATAGGGTCAATAGCGCTTCCTAGTTCCCGACGGATGGCGGCGGCGGCGGCTTCAGCCGTGGCTACCACTTGGTTATTCACAGTCTTAGCGCCCAGTGCGGCGGTGGCTGTTCCCATAATCGCCTGAAACCCGGAAGTTGCCGTATTGACAACCGAGCCAATTAAGGAGCCTACGGTGGTAGAACTTACCCAAACGAGGAGTAAAAAGTAAGCACCCCAAATCACCAAACCGAGAATCGCTCCCAATCCTGGATCTAAGATTACCAAGCTTAATTTCACTGCGAGAAAAGAAGCGATTAATAAAGCGATCGTTACAGTGACTAATGTCCAAATGCCTACTGCTGTACCGATTTTGCGAATGCTGCCACCCAAACTTCCGACTTCCCCAGAATCTGAATCTGAGTCAGATGAGTGCCCCAGGTAGGAAATACCGGCTGCAAGGGAGAGATTAGTTAGAACTAATTGAAAAGCAAAGGCTAGAATCACGCCGGAGATTAAAGCCACAAAAAAGCGTGGCCCGGAAGTGAGAACCGATGCCTGTGCTGGCGTGACATTTGAGGGTTCTACTGGAATCTGTGCCACCCACAATAGTGGTTTGTAGAGTCCCACCATGATTTCCGTACTTTGGAACATTGTATTTCCTTTCTTCTAAGTTTAATTTTGGGGAATTAAGATTTTCTTGAGAAGCAACTCTTAGTATTTATGTTTGTACCTATGGCAATACCTAACTCTTTAGCTCAGAATCGTGGAATTTAGTTGTTTAAAGCATCTCTCCAAAGGCTGAAACCCTCATCCAGCGAAAGATATAACTTTTTCTATCTCTTGATGAAAAAATAATTTAATTGACACGTAAGATGAAGTATGTATCTCTTATTTGTAATTTTAATCGCTTATTTAATATCTATTTGTTATCACCCTCTAAAGGTGGATTTGCCTGCAAAAATATCTTGTTGATTATCGTCCACAAGAAATGCATATAGTTTGTTTCTAAAGGCAGAAAGCAGTTTAGTTATAAATAGCTACATTAAAGTTAACAAACGAATCTTGAGAACAAAAAAATGGAAACACGTCCTACTACTGATTTATCAACTGTTGCCAAAGCTTACAACGGCATAGATCGCAATGCATTTTTGTTTGGCTGGACTCCTCAAGCCGAAATCTGGAACGGCCGGTTAGCAGCTATTGGATTTCTTGCCTATCTACTTTGGGATTTAGCTGGTTATAGCGTTCTGCGCGACGTATTGCATCTAATTAGCTACTAGTAATCTGCCACAGCCTTTATGACAGCTTAAGAGAGTTCAATGTGTTAATGCATTTTTGTTGAGTTGAACTTTTTCCAGGTGTTATGCGTAGAGAGTGACTCTAGCTCTACCTTCAGGGCTAGAGCCACTCTCCCCTATTTCTTTTATCTTAAGTTCACATCAACGTACATCTGTAGTTCACTATTATTTCTACCTAAAGTAAAAAGCGAATCAACACGTATAAAGCTGAAGCTACCAGTTGTAATAGCATTACTGGAATACCGTAATGGAGAAAAGTTTTGAACGAGATGCGGCGTCCATGTTGCTCAGAAATCCCAGCAGCTACGATATTAGATGATGCTCCTACTAACGTGCCATTACCTCCCAAAGTTGCACCAAACATCATGGCATAAAACAGGGGTAATACTTCTGGCGGAAACTTTCCTTGAAAGTCTTGTGCGAGAACTTCTGCGGGTGCTAATCCAACAGTAACAATATATTGTTTAAGTAAGGGCACCATCCCCACCACTAAAGGAATATTAGGCACGACGCTGGATAATAACCCCACAAAAAATAATAAAACTAAGGAACCTAGGATAATATTTTTCCCTAAAATTGTTGCCAATACTCCTGATAAGCCATTGATTACACCTGTTTTTTCTAGTCCTCCAATTAGCACAAAAATGCTCATAAAAAATATTAGTGTACTCCAGTCTACATCCCGCAAAATATTGTTAACTGAATCTATATTGCTATGGTGAGACAAAAGTAAAGCCAAAGCTGCCCCTAACAAAGCGGCGGCAGCAGGTGAGATTGGAACTGGGAGAGTTTCTCCAATGACAAAGAATAGCAGGACAAAAAATACAATAACTGCACCAAGGCTTAAAGCCCGTGGATGATTTATTTGTGGGTGCGGCAGTTCTTCAAGATTATCCAACTGTGTATTCCAAATTTTACGGAATAAAAATGGTAGTGTTGCAATCACTATGGCAACGGCAATTACTCCTCCTAAACTCAATTCCAACAAATAATCTGTAAAGCTGATATTCACAGCATCACCAACAATAAATGTAGCTGGATCTCCAACTAAAGTTAGCAATCCAGCACTATTAGCAACAAACACCATTAAAATCAACAAGGGTACGAAATTTATCCCAACTTCCTTCGCCATTGGTGGAATTAAAGGTGCTAGCAACATTACTGTTGTGGCATTTGGTAAGACTGCACAAATGGGTGTCACAATAGCCACAATACCAAGTAATAGACGCTTACCTTGTCCTTTTGCTATTAATACTATTTGAGTAGCTAAATAATCAAATATCTTAGTAGGCTCAAAAGCCCGCACTAACACCATAACTCCAAAGAATAAACCAAGTGTTCCATGACTTTTGCCGATGTAACCAACAGCTTCTTGTAAAGTCATGACGTTGCTAAAAACTAATAATAATGCTCCCAGTAATGCCGCAATAGTGAGATGTACCCATTCTGTCATCACTAAGACAATAACGCTTATAAATGTAATTACGCTGAGAATTGCTTGCCAGTTTTCCACACCTTACCTCTAGAAGTTTTATTGGTTGCATAGTAGTGAAAAAAGTCACCTAATTTTAGGTGACTTATCTATGACTAAAATTGGATAAAAATTACTGAAGTTCTCAACAATGATTATTCATCAATACAACTGGGAATACCCAAAACGGCACAGGGGAAATTAGAGCCTAACGCCTCAATCATCGGATGATTAACAGAGTTACAACCTAAAAACAGAATATCGGCAGCTTCTGATTCAACAACTTTGTTAAGTTCTGTAGAAATGGAGCCAAACCGCAAATGAGATTTGAAGCAACCCTGCCATTCTTCGGCTAAACTTCGGGCTTGCCAGAGAATTATATCTGCTTGTTGCAGAGGAGTTACTACTCTCTGTAATTTGGGTTGAGTTAATACCAGTGTGACAGACTTTGATACTTCACTAACTTGACATTCAAATGAAGACTGTTGTTGTGGAAAGTTCAAGATATTTGGATACTGATTGCTTTGATTATCTTCTACAACATAAACAGCTTGAACTGTAACTTCTGCATTAGTAGCTAAACGCGTTTGATGAGCAATCCAAAAGGCAATATCTAATGCCGTATGACTGTTGGGAGATGCGTCATAAGCAACAATTAAGTTGACTGCTTTTGAGCTTTGAGTTTTTTCAGAAAAAGGTTTTTTTGGTTCTGGCAGTAGTACCATTTGATCAATTAAGTCATCTCGACCCGTGGCACTTTGCAGACGTGCTAACATTGGCTTAATTTGCACAGCTTTACTTCTCCCAATGAAATGAATTAGTAATGAGAAGCAGGGGGACAAATTTTGGATTTTGGACTTCGGCTACGCTCAGTCGAACGATTTTGGATTGAGTGACGATAACCAAAATCTCAAATCTTAAAATAAGTCAAGGAAACCCCAATAATAACTGTATTACAGCCAAAATCTTGGGGGTTCCTTCCATTGCCTACGGAGTTAGCTGACGGGCTAAGACTGGAAGGTGTCTCTCTCTTAGGAGTGCTGTTAGCGCTAGCAGGGTGTTGAGCCAGTGCTGAGTTAAAACTTTTTACTCTTAAATTGCCACTCTCTGCAAGATTAGCCCCAAACATTGGTTCCTCCGTTTCAAATCCAGATTTCATGAATTTGAATTAGGCTACCCGCTAAAAAAATGATAATCTAATTTACTCGTCTTGTGCAAAATATCGATCAAGGAAATTTAAGGCGTGGTTGCGGAGTTCAAAATACTCTTTTGAGTTTCGCATGGCGGCGCGATCGCGTGGATGCTCAAAAGGAACTTCTAAAATTTCCCCGATATTAGCGGCTGGGCCGTTGGTCATTAAAACGATGCGATCGGACATATAAATTGCTTCATCTACATCGTGGGTAATCATCATCACTGCTTGACGATTATTTTCCCAAATATCCAATACCTGTCTCTGCAATTTGCCACGAGTTAGCGCATCTAGGGCCCCAAATGGTTCATCCATCAGCAACATTTTAGGACGAATTGCTAAGGCTCTAGCAATACCTACTCGTTGTTTCATACCTCCAGAAATTTCATCGGGATATTTGTCAGCCGCCGCCGTCAAGTTTACCATTGCCAAGTGTTGATTTACAATGCTAATTTTTTCAGCCCGATTAGCATTTTTTAGCACTTCATCTACGGCTAAACGGATATTTTCTCGCACTGTTAACCAAGGTAGCAGCGAATAGTTCTGAAATACCATCATCCGCTCGGCACCTGGCTGGCGAATTTCTTTTCCATCTAGCCGGATTGAGCCGGAAGTGGCTTTTTCTAAACCAGCTACTATTTTTAGTAGAGTTGATTTACCACAACCTGAGTGACCGATTACAGAAATATATTCATCTTCACTAATCGTAAGATTAACCCCATCTAAAACGACAAAATTATCTTTATCAGGTGTCGGATAAGACTTGACTAAATTTTCAATTTCTAAAAATCCAGGGCGGGGCAGAACTTCGTTCTGGGTATTGATCGGTAATGAGGTATATTCCATCATCAAATGCTCCGCAAATAATTTAGTCATCAATCAGTTTTGGATTTTTAATTTTGGATTTATTCCGCCCACAAGGAGCATGACTTACACCGAAAATCTAAAATCTAAAATTAGCATGGTCAATATTTAAACTTGGGATTTTAAGACATGAAAAAGCGAGTGGGAGCATTAGCTCTGATGGCAAAACTATTTAGATAACCCACTGGATCGCTGGGATCGAAGCCTTTCCTATCTATAAATACTTCTGGCGGTTCGACCTTGTAATCATCCTTGGGACACTCAATGCCCATTTCAGATGCTATCTCTCGATATAAATCTGTTCTCCAGCCAAGTTCTGCTAGTTTCTCGGCATCTTTGGGAAATTCTTTAATTTGTCCCCACCGTGCTGCTTGAGTCATCAACCAGATACTTCTGGATCTCCATAAAAATGTTGAGTGTTCTCCTGGCTGTTTGGGAAGGTTGTTAGGAATATCGAAGAAAATCGTGGTGTCAGCAGCTTTGATGGTGCGGTCTTTGCCATCAAAGCCGCCATAGTTATAGTTGCCGAGAATTCCGGGACTTGTAAATTTCGCGATTGGGGCATTTTTATTTTTGGGTCTTGCACCTGTAAAGGAACGGTCTGTAATCAGTTCGGCTACTTCTTGGCGGTTTTCTACTTTGCTACAATACTGACAAGCTTCAATCATCGCCTTGACAAGGGAACGATAGGTTTTAGGATTTTTGTCGATGAAAGGTTCCATCACCCCCAAAAGTCGATCTGGGTGTCCTAACCAGACTTCTTTACCTTGGGCAAAGGTGAAACCAATGTTTTCGTTACCTGTTATTGCTCGTGTATTCCAAGGTTCTGCAACCATGTAAGCTTGCATGGCACCAATCCGCACGTTTGTCACCATTTGGGGGGGCGGAACGATGATGATCCGAAACTCTTTGAGCGGATCAACACCTGCGGCGGCGGATACGTAGCGGACAAAGTATTCGTAAATGGCAGAACTGAGAACAACTGCCCAAACTTTGTTTTCTGAGGGCTGCTTGTCAAAGTAGCCTCGAAAATCACGCCCAAAAGCTTCCAAAGCGCCATCACCATATTTTTCTTGGTACTCGTACCACGGACGCAGCCCAAAATCCCACATGGCTTTGTTCATTGTCATGGCGTTACCGTGGCGGTGAATAGTCATAGCTGCACACAAGGGGGCATGGCGTGCGCCTTCGGCACCAATTCTGGCGTTGGTGACGGCACCGGATACTACTGGTGAAGCATCTAGGCGACCAAAAATTAAACCGTCGCGGGAGGTGGCCCAACTGGCTTCGCGGTTGAGTGTAACATTCAAACCATATTTGCGGAAGAAGCCTTTTTTCCAGGCGATCGCAAATGGCGCACAATCATTAACGGGAACGTAACCAACGGTGATATCGGCTTTTTCTAGGTCTTGGGATTTAACTACTGGTTGTACAGCTAAGGCTTCTTCAGTTAGTCCTTTGGCGGATCTATCTCCTGAAATTCCACAGGAGGACAGTGCTATTGATGTTGTGGTTGCTCCTATTCCCTTAATAACATCTCGTCGAGTCCAGTTTATATCACCCATTTTTGTAGCTCCATTGGTGATTAATTGCTCACGCTTTAGACGCAGAGTCTCGTTGTATTTTATTTTGCTGTTTTGATAGCAGCCGAATTTTGTTAGTTGGAAGTTTTAGGGCGATGAGTTACTAACTCTTGGATTTTGCCCACGGCGTAATCTAGAATTAACCCAGTTAAGCCAATGATAAACACAGCTAAAAAGACTGAACTCAGGTTTAAGCGACTCCATTCGTCCCAGACAAAAAAGCCGATACCAACACCACCTGTGAGCATTTCTACAGCAACGATTACTAGCCAAGCTATGCCTAAACTAATTCGTAAACCTGTAAAAATATACGGTAAGCTTGCAGGCCAAATAATTTTTGTAATCCGTCGCCAACCTGGCATTTCCAGGACTCGGGCCACATCTAAATAATCTTTGGGAACACTAGAAACTCCTAGGGCGGTATTAATAATTGTCGGCCATAAGGAAGTAATAAAGATGACAAAAATAGCGGAAGGATCTGCTAAGTTGAAAATTGCTAAAGCGATGGGCAGCCAAGCTAGGGGTGATACGGGTTTAAAAATTTGAATGATCGGATTGAGCGCTAGCATTGCCGGTCTGGACATCCCAATTAGAAACCCCAGAGGAATTGCGACTACTGCACCTAATAAAAAGCCTAGTAATACTCGACGCAGACTTGCTATCAATAACCACCCAATTCCTAAATTGCCTGGGCCTCTTTGGTAGAAGGGATTTAAAATATAGTCGAGATTAGCAATTAGCGCTTCTGGTGGGGTGGGCATCAATTCATCGTTGCCAAGTGCTATAATCCACCACAGCCCAATTATTCCCAAGAAGCCCAATAAAGGGAGAAAGAAGACATCTTTAAAAATGACAGGTTTTGCCTTTTTCCAAGCGGCTTGCCCAGCGATCGCCGCGATCGCTGCTAAATTTAGTTGAAATATCATTTACGACCTCAACAGATTTTAAGTGCAGGTACAAAAATTTTGAGCAGTACCAGCCTTGGACACCGATGAGATCGGAACATTATAAAAATGCCGTCCCTTCAGTCTCCTCTCAATGCCTACGAAGTTAGCTGACGGGCTAGGGCTGAGAGATGCCCTTCTGAAGAAAGTTATGAGTTATGAGTTAAATATTTAGTAAATTAACTTTTAACTTTTAACTTTCTCTGAGATTCGCCCCACAATTTGGTTCCTCCGCTCCAACGTCACGCACTGTGATGGGTTGGATTAGGCTGACTTACTCTAAATAGATACGAAATTATGCACATTATAACATTGATATGTAGAATATAACATCAATGCTTCAGTAAATGCATCTGTCTTATGATAAATGTTGTTTATTTTATTACTCCAATCAATTGCTTACCTGAGTTTTGGATAATCAAAAAAATTTTTAATTTCGGTTATATTGTGAGTGAAATCCTTGTCCGGTAAGCTAAACAATTTAATCAAGTCAATCATCAAGGCTGTTATCGGCTAGACTTAAACTTGCTGAGAAAGGATATATATTATACTCGATAGCTTTTTTCTACGGTTAATTAATCTAGTCAACGAAAGAATATGTAAAATCTATTTCTTTTGGTAGGTGGAATATATCGCTAATTTTGTTAAAAACCGCTCTACTCGCTAAACTATTTCCATGTGGAAGTTTACTCATCTATCTCCTAGCTGAATTTAACATAATGGATTTTAGTCAAGTACTGGCTGAAAAAACGGACACCATCCTTAATAAATGGATTGTAGCAGTTCGCAAGGATAGAAGGATTGAAAGTGCTGATGAACTATCTTATACAGCAGTAAAGGATCACATCCCTGATGTTTTGAAAGCGATGGTAACGGTGCTTTCAAAATCTCAAGATAGTGATATTCAGTCAATAGTTATTGCCAGTTTTCAGCATGGAGCTATTCGAGCCGAACAAGGCTTTGATCCAGCAGAAATTGCTAGAGAATATCATCTGCTGCGAATAGTAATATTTGATGCTCTCCAAGAAGATTTATTGAAGGGAACACCTATAGAGATAATTCGTTCTATGCGTTTGATAGACGCAGTTGTAGATGAAGCGATCGCTCGATGTTTCAAGAGTTATGTTGAGGAACGCTTGCGGGAATTACGGCAGTTACAAGCATCACTAAAGCTCCATAATGAGGAACTGACGCGGTTAATTAGCGCCAATCAAGAGTATATTTCCCAATTAGCCCACGAATTAAAACATCCTTTAACTTCCATTATTGGCTACTCGGATCTGTTTTTACGCCAACAACGACGAAAGACTGAGATAAAAGACAATTATACAAATTTAGAACATATTGAGCGCGTACTACGCAATGGTAGACAGTTACTCCATCTGATTAATGATGTACTAGAACTTTCGCGCTATGAGGCGGGACAAATAAAAATTCAATTAGCACCTACCGATGTGCGTGAATTAATCGATAATGTGTGCGAAATGTTGGAACCTTTAGCGGCGGGAAAAAATTTACAAGTTGTGGTGGATTATGAGCGCGCTCCCGAAAAATTAATGACAGATTCTTTTCAATTGCAACAGATTATCACAAATCTGATTAGTAATGCGGTTCGTTATACAGAGTCAGGGACTGTGATTATAATGTGTCAGGTGTTGGAGAACCAAAGATGGGCGATCGCAGTGTCTGATACTGGAATTGGCATTGCATCAGAAAACCAAAACCAGATATTTGAACCCTATTTTCGCGTAAGTGCTAGCGATCGCCCCTATCTTCCTGATAGTACTGGGTTGGGGTTAGCGATCGTCTCCCGCTTAGTAAAGCTATTGCAAGGTCAAATTAACCTAGCCTCGCAGGTAGGCGTTGGTTCTACTTTCACCGTCATTTTTCCCTTAGAAGTGAAGTTTTAAAAGTATTGGGCGATTGGAAATCGTCGGGGCTTTACAAACATCTTCTTAGCTCGACTTTATCCATTTTCTATGAATGCGATCGCTAACGCTAAAACCTTTGTGGGAAAGTCGTTTTACTTTTTCGATTTTACCGATAATGAATAACGTGGAAAAAGTTTTTGCTAAAAAGCTAAGGTTTTTGCCGTATAAAGAGAACCAAGTTCTTAATTTTGGATAAAGTCGAGACCATATCATGTCCGGTAAATTAATTGTGATATCTCATTGCTTGGCTTTGCTCGCAATTGACTTGTGTTTAACTGGACATGATATGACTAGTACCGCAAGGCGGAATTAAAAATTAAAAATTAAAAATTAAAAATGAATACAGCGTAAGTGTTTTATTCATTTGGAATGGGTGGTTTATTTTCGCCGACCTGTACTAGGAGTAACGAGTGTGAGGTTTGCAAAAATCAAAAAAAATATAAAGCTACCAACAACATTTAGTATTGCGTTGCTGAAGACTGTTTATTTGATGCTGGAATTGTTGCCTATGTTGGGTAGTATACATAACAAACACTGACTTATTTATAGTGCTAAGAGTGCTTTGATGATTGAAATCCTAGCCACACTTTCTGCCTCTGCGGCAGCAGGAATGAGAATAGGCACCCCTTTGCTGATTATTGGATTATTGCAGGGTAGTAACTTATGGTCGCAAGTTCCAATTTTATCTCACATTTCGCCACCAATATTATTAGGTTGCCTCACCAGTTGGTCATTAATTGAATTATTAGTCTCAAAAAAGCTATGGGGGCAAAGATTGCTCCAATTAGTTCAGTTATTTATGTCTCCCCTCGTGGGCGCAATTATGGGGTTAGGAGTAGCTACCGCCACAGCAACGCCAAACTGGCTGATTGCCATAATTGGAGGTTTGTTAGCTTTAGTACTCCAACTAGTCCAAGTTGGTTGGTTCTATCGCTTACGTGGCTTACCGTTGTGGGCAGTTTTTCTTCAAGATACCTTGTGCATTGCCCTAGTACTTTTTGCCTTTGATGCTCCCTGGCAAGGAGGAGTAATTGCTTTAATACTGCTCTGGTTTGCAGTTCGTAGTGCTAAACAGTGGTATGGCTGGTATCGGCAGAAAAGTTAGGAATGAAGATAGAAGTTAAGAGTGAAAAGTTAGCGAGAAAAACTTCCAACTCCTAACTTTTAACTCTTTTCTTTTACTGCAAAATTCCAATCATGTGCAAGAAGCCGTGACCGGTAATTAGCTCAATGATTAAGGCAATAAAACCGAGCATAGCAATCCGACCATTCCATACTTCAGCACTAGTCGTCAGACCCCATTCCCAACGCTCTTGAGGGTACATCTTTACCATCTTTTTCATTTGGGCGGCTTGCGAAAGCTTGAAACTGGGGTTTCTCAGCGCATCAATTACTAATTCAGCTAGTGCGTTAATAAATACTGGATGGGTATTGGGAGCAGGTACGCGCCGGAAGTTGTGAATTCCTGATTCTTCGGCTACTTCTCGATACTCAATATCAATTTCTTGTAGTGTCTCAATATGCTCTGAGACAAAACTGATTGGCACCACAACCAAATCTTTCACGCCTTGTGCGCCTAGTTCTTTGAGGGCATCTTCAGTATACGGTTGGAGCCATTCTACTGGACCGACACGGCTTTGGTAAGCTAAGGTGTGGGCATTGGGTCGATTGAGAGTCTGCATAATTAAGGCAGTACATTCTTCAATTTCTTGCTGATATGGGTCGCCTGCTTCTTCAACGTAGCTTTTCGGAACACCATGAGCGCTGAAGAATATATGAACCTCATCCGGGTTAGAAAACTGCTCAAGTTCTTGGGCTATGAGTTGCGCCATTGCTTGCAGGTAGCCTGGTTGTTTGTACCAAGAAGGAATGACGGTGTAATCAATGGGTTGAAGGTTTGGATCTTCTTGCCAAAGCTTTTCTAAAAGCCGGAAACTGGAACCACTGGTACTGATAGAAAACTGGGGATATAGTGGTAATATTACCAGGTGTTCTATATTATCTTGGGTAAGCTGGGCGATCGCCTCTTCTGTATAGGGATGCCAATAACGCATTCCCACGTAGATATTAGCTTCTTGCCCCAAATAACCCAACTGTTCTTTTAAAGCTTCGCCTTGCGCTTCTGTGATCCGCCGCAGTGGGGAACCACCACCGATTTGCTTATAATTTTCTTGAGATGTTCTGGTTCGCCGCGTGGCAATAAACCAGGCTAGGGGCTTTTGCAACCAGCGAAATGGTAGGCGAATAATTTCCGGATCGGAAAATAGGTTGTATAAAAACGGACCGACATCCTCTAGCTTATCGGGGCCACCGAGATTGAGTAATAAGACGCCTACACGACCCATAGCAGTTACTTTCCCCCAATCTTTTCAGGTTTTTTACTAATGTTAACAATATATCTTTATTAAATAATAAAGCTTAATAGCAAGGAAATATGCAATGGCAACAATTTTAAGGGATTGGAGTTACCGCTATCAGTGGTTATATGATGGTATCTCTCGTTTAGCAGCCTTAAGTGTAGGTGGTGAAGCTCGTTTTCGGCAACTTGCTTTGCAAGGCTTAACAATTCACTCAGATTCTCAGGTTTTAGATTTATGTTGTGGGAGTGGTCAAACGACGGAGTTTTTAATAAAAAGTTCACAAAATGTAACAGGGCTAGACGCTTCACCCAAGTCTTTGCAACGAGCGCGGCAAAATGTACCGGAAGCTTCTTATGTGGAAGCTTTTGCCGAGGAGATGCCATTTGCAGATAATCTGTTTGATGTTGTGCATACTAGCGTTGCATTACACGAGATGCAGCCTCAGCAATTGCGAAAAATTATTAATGAAGTTTATCGGGTGTTGAAACCAGGAGGAGTGTTTACGCTGGTAGATTTTCACGCTCCGACAAATCCGATATTTTGGCCTGGGGTATCAGTGTTTTTGTTGTTGTTTGAGACGGAAACAGCTTGGCAATTGTTGAAAACTGATTTAGCTAAATTGTTAAGTGATACTGGCTTTGATGTGGGTCAGCCAACTTTATATGCAGGTGGTAGTTTGCAAGTGGTACAGGCGAAGAAGTGAACAATACTGCTTTATTAATGGCAAGTAATATACCTTGCTATTAATAAAGTAGAAGTGACTGTTATATTGAAATTAGCATGATGGAATTTTGAGGTTAATAAAAATGACACAGGAATTAATAGACCTCAGAACTTGTATCCAACAAGGACGTTACGCAGATGCCTTGGCAATTGTAGATGAATTAGAAGGCATGAGTAAACAAGCTATTCTGCGAAATATCCAAGCTTATTTAAGGATTCTGCTGATTCATTTGATTAAGAACCAAGTAGAACAACGACTAACTGGTTCATGGGCAAATTCTATTCGTAATTCAATCCGAGAGATTAAAAAGCTAAATATCAAGGACAATAAAACATCTTACTATATCAATTTAAATGAATGGGAAAATCTCATAGAAGAGGAAGTGATTGAAGATGCGATCGCTGATGCCAGCGATGAAGTAATAAATGGCAAATTTACTCGCTCTCAGTTGTCAGCGATGCTAGATAAAAGCCAGATTTTAACTACAGCAAATAGTTTACTAGCTTTGACATATACTTATTCTGCGAAGGAATTACCAGCAATTATGGATGATTATCTTAGTCAGTTAGTTGGTGGAGAAGATTGGATAAATCGGGAAAAATAATTATCCGTTCTTTGTAGCGAAAACTGAGGTAGCAAAAATAGCCAGTATTGCAGTAAACTGATTGGTAAGCCGTAGTATTTCCACTATAGTACTGTACGGATCACCAACAATAAAGTTTTTGCCAATTCAAGGTAGAGATGATGAAAGAAATAACACGCCGCAAATTTATCGCAACTGCCACCTTGGCGACGGGTTTTGCCCTAGCAGTGCAGCCTATTTCTGCCCAAGTCATCACCACCGATGCTAAAGGGTTGGTAGCTGGAGCGGTGAAAATTCCTGTTAAAGATGGTGAAATTCCTGCCTACAGAGCAGTACCTTCTAGTGGTGAAAATTTTCCCATTGTCCTAGTGCTTCAGGAAATATTTGGTGTACATGAGCATATTCAGGATGTGACTCGTCGCTTTGCCCAGTTGGGGTATTTAGCGATCGCACCGGAATTATTTGTGCGTCAAGGCGATGTCTCAAAGTTAAGCAACATCGATGAAATTCGCCCAATTGTCGCTAAAGTACCAGATGCCCAAGTGTTATCCGATCTCGATGCGACAGTAAAATGGGCGGTGAAATCAGCTAAAGGTAATGCCAGCAAATTGGCTGTTACAGGCTTTTGTTGGGGCGGCCGCATCACCTGGCTGTACGCAGCACATAATCCCAAAGTGAAAGCAGGTGTGGCATGGTACGGGCGACTTGTGGGCGATGCTACTGAACTTCAGCCGAAGTATCCCGTTGATATTGCATCAAAGCTGACAGTCCCGGTTCTCGGACTCTATGGTGGGAAAGATACGGGGATTCCTCTCGATACAGTAGAACAGATGCGTGATCGCTTAAAGTCCAGCAGCAGCAAATCTGAAATCATTGTCTACCCCGATGCACCCCACGCATTTTTTGCCGATTATCGCCCATCCTACCGCGAGAAAGAAGCTAAGGAAGGTTGGCAAAGCCTTCTGGCATGGTTTAAGGAGTATGGCGTAACACCGTAATTGCACTCTATACGTCAGTAGGGGCGCACAGTTAGCTGTGCGGCCCTATCGTGTAATCAACTTTTAGATGCTGAAACTTGAGCTTTGTGTTAGCGCCAATGTTTGGGTATATTCAGATTTTCCGGTAGGATTGTTGTGCGATCGCCAATTGCCTCTTCAATCTGTTGTGATTCTAGGTTTTCCGAGCCGCTCAAGTTTGCTCCAGAAAGGTTAGCTTCTTGGAAATTAGCTTCTTGTAGGTTAGCTGTACTAAGTAATACACTATCTAAATTAGCTCCTGCAAGTTTTGCCCTTTGTAAGTTACTGCCAATCAGGTTTGCATCTTGGAGATTGCTACCCTCGAAGTTGACTTCTTCTAAATTTGCATCACAAAGGATTGCCCCTTCTAAGTTGGCATCACAAAGGATTGCTCCTTTTAAGTTGGCATCACAAAGAATTGCTCCTTCTAAGTTGGCATCATAAAGGATTGCTTGAGAGAGGTTCGCTTTTCTCAGAACTACACCTTGAAGATTGGCTTCTGGGAGGATTGCTTTTTGCAGGTTGGCTTCATAAAGGATTGACCCACAAAGATAGCTTACTGATAAGTCTGCCTCAGAGAGGTTGGCTCTGGTAAAATTGACCCATTGCAAGTTAGCTCCTACAAGCATTGCTCTAAAGAGATTAGCTTCTGTTAAGTCTGCATTACTGAGGTCTGTATTGCGTAAATCCAGCTTTTGATTTACCGGATCTTTATATAAATCGCGTCGTCCAATGACAGTTAAGGCTGTTTGAATATCTGTAGGAAGTTTTGATGACTTCTGTGACTCACCCTCATATTCTTGATTCACAGAAGCATTCTCGCGGATAAAAGCAGCGAGGATTTCCATAATTGTCCAATGGTCTTTTGAGGAATCCTTGGCAATTCGTTCTAAAGCATAAATTGCAGCGAATCGCGTTTCAATCTTTTCATTTCCCAGTTGCTCAATTGCTTTAGAAAAGCGTTCAGGAACAATTTCTTGGGGAGTGGGTTGTGTGCAATTGATACCAGAACCGATATTGTTATCCCAAAGTAGTGTCCCAGCAAGGAGTTGGGTTAACAAACTCTGATTCTCATCCAGAGAGAGTCTGGAAGTATAGTAAGCATTAATTATTAATGCTATTCCTCCAATAATTATGGCAATAGTTGTTAATGCTTGGGTAATATATTCGATTTTTTCTTGATTTGAAAATGCTTGAATATATTCAAAAAATGAGAAAATTAGAGTTAATGATAAAATAAATATAACTGAGATAAATGCAAACAAAGTCGTGAGTCCATTTGTCTTTATGAAAGATATGTCATAAGTCTTCATATCTGACTCCTTACGCAAATAAATTTAGGTTGATTCTAAGAGCAACCGTAAATATCTGATAGCGTACAAACACTGATAAACTTGACAACTTCTTAAATCTACTGCGTAAATATCATCTATAAAATGCCCGTTGAAGAGGAATATTTTAATCCTAAATTAATAATTTAGAACTTAGAATGCAATCGGGTGGTAATTTCATATCATGTCAGGCTAACCAAGCTTAATAAAAATGTTATTTCGTAGTAAGGGTTTAGGGACTGAAATCCCCACTACAAACTGCTGATTATAAGTAATTTTGCGGATATCATATTAAATGACTTCCGGTTGCAGTGACACTACACTCCTAAATTACAACGATAATCAAGATTGCAGATTATTTAATGAACCTTTCTAAGCACATTTGACTAAATTGGAAATGGCACTCACCATGACCGCAGCAAAAAAACAGCGCCGTTGGGGTTCAGATGCCCTAGCCTTAAGACTCATAACTCGTCCCAGTAGTCTCTTAAGTGGAAGTCTGGCAAAATTTTAGTGCGATCGCTTGTATTTTTCTAGCAATTGTGGCAAGTAATCATAACCATCCACACCAATAAATTTAATGATGTTAGTCCGGGAATTTACTATTAATTTTTCTACAATTTCATCTCCTAATTTACTCTGTAGAATGGTTAATAAACCACCCGCTTGCCGCCATTCTACCGCAGTAATTTGCTCTAATAAATACATCCCCAGGCAGCTATTGGATACAGCTTTTTCGGAATTATTCAGGTTGTAATAACTTTCTGCCAAATACAAAAAGTTCAGCCCTTGCAGATATTTATCACCAGAAAAATGCACCGCCTCAGTGCCTTTTTCTAGGTATTCTACAGCAGCTTGGGGTTTTTCTAAGGCGACGTGAGCAATACCAAGACTGACGTAACAAAGGGCTTGAGTTTGGCGTGCAGACAAGCTGATCCCAAATGATGGATCACGCAATTTTTCTGACAATTCTAAACCTCGGCGCAAGTATTCTATTGCTTGTTCATAGACATCTGCTTCTATGCGTTCCATTTGCTGCGCCGACAACACTTCGCTATAGCCTAAAGTTGCTAAGGCGTGGGCTTCTCCCAAGCTATCGCCTGCTTGACGAGCCAAAATTAACGCCCTCTGGCTGTAGTTAATCGCCTGAGAATAATCTTTTTGAGCGACGCAAACACGGCTATTGTGGTTGAGATTGGCAATTTCACAAGGTTGATCTCCGGCTTGGCGGGCAATTTCTAAGGCTTCTTCGTGAAATGATTTGGCTTCTTGATATTTACCTAAAATAAACTGGGAATAGCCTAAAAGTGTCATTATCCGCGCTTTTTCTTGAGTACCTTCCACTTCTTTTAGTGGTGTATCCAAATAAGCGATCGCATCTCGCAGCGAATCTCTACCGAAAAAGGCAAACGCCCCGCCGTAAAGAGGGAAGTATTCACGATGGGCAAAAGTTCTGAGAATTTGTAAGACAATCTGAAAACAGGCTTTCGCTAATTGTTCGCCTTTGGTGCGATCGATAGTGGTAGCGAGACGGAAACCATTAGATAACTCGCACCAAACTACAGCGAAACTGAGAAAAGTGGTAATGGACGCAGATGTACCCCATTTGGAATTGTACGGTTGTCTTTCAAACCAAGTCACCAAACCTTGCTGTATTCTTTGCAGAATTACTGTCAATTCTACCCAGTCTTTCAGATTTATATCAGACTGGCTGACAACTACATCCGTTGCCGATCCGCCATCAGCTAATGCAGAAAATAACTGTTTTGGCAAGGGACTGCTAACTTTTATTGCCCATGAAGCCCAAGGTTCTTGCTTTGCTTGGGAATCTTTCAATCCTAATGGCGTTGCTGTTGGTTCGTAAATCCAACTGACAAGAGAACCTTCTAATTGCTGATAGGATTCTACACCGTCAGCAATGGCGATCGCTACTTGTTGTATTTCTTGTTTGAGGTGGAGATCGTCGTTAGAAGACACCGCTTCTTTTAATTCTTGCGCCAGTTGTTGCAATTGATTTTTGCTAAAAACTTGGTTTTGGTTAGGATCAATAATTTGTAACAAGATTAAAAAGCGGGAAGCCTCTGAGGCTGTGAGAATTTGTTGCACAGCTGCGGTGACTGCGGCTTGATTTTGTTTTTGTTTTTGGACTCGTTCCCATTCTCCTTGAATACTTTGTAATGCTTTGAGGGTACGATTTAAACGAGCTTTTTTTAATTCAGGAGTCTCTCTTTGGAACAAACTCGGAGAATTTATCACCTTATTTAGTTCAGATTGGGTGGAATGCAAGCGATCGCTCAAACAGCGTTCAAAGATTTCACCATTACCACTGCTTATATTCTCTACTAATTGGCGATGTATATACTCTTTGGAACTTATTTGACCTTTGAGGGCGGTATTAACAATTTCCTCGATTAACTTGTGGTAAGAGTCTAATAAGGAATTAGATGCTGCGACTGGCGTAGTTTCTGCTTCCAGATTATTGGTTTCAGACTTAGAGGAATCAGATATTTCTTCTTTGGTTGGCGTTACGAAATTTTCCTCAGACTTAGAAGAATCGGATATTTCTTCTTTCGTTGGTGTTGCTAAAGTTTTCCGATAATTTGTCGGTGAAGTATTTGCTTTAGAATTAGATAAATAATAATCTGCTAAAGAGCCGCAGAGAAACTCTTCACGAAAGCGGTCTATTTTGGCAAGCGACTGGATTTTGCGGTAACGACGTTTCTGATACCATAAACCAGAAATGAGTAAGCCTGCAATGATTCCTATGCCAACTCCTACCAACGCAACCTTGGCATCTTCTAAAGCTTGATCTTGTTGCTCAGATTTGACAGTCGGATTGGAAGATGCACTTTGAGCAATAGCATAGTCACTCCCGGAACTTAGCTGCACGCTAGTGGCGATCGCTGCAATCGACAGAATAAATCTAAATATTAACTTTGATTTCAACATAATCTAATAGTTTAAAAATATGGTATCAATTTTTGGGTTACTTATGATTTAACGGAGATATGATAACAAAAGAGAGTTTTTCTGGAGATTAATCGCCTCCTCCAAGAGTGAATAGTCAAGAATCAAACTAACTAGATCCCTCTTTTACCAAGGAAGTTCCACTCCACTCATATAGAAAATAAACTTTGTCAACGTAATTTCCGGAAGATGTTCTTATTTCTTAACATTATTTCTGTGTCTAGGAATCTTGACTTCTTAAACTATCTGTATTGGGTATTTTGGAAAATGGCTATAATTTATGGTTATGGCAATCAAACAGCATTGAGTTCGGTAGACAATTGTTGCTATGAATATTATCAGTGCGTCACCGATAGCGATCGCTTATTGGCATTGGAACATAAAGCCAATAAAATATAAATTTTAAAAGAATTGCAACCCATTTCTAACTATCTTGCTCTTTAATTTCTCTGTATGCAGTTTTGTTTACAGAATAAGTGCTTCCCCTAAAGCTCAACTTATAGGTTACTGGTGGTGTAGTTACTCCAGGCGATTGGGCGTTAGGATTAACACAAACAAAATAAGTACATCCCCTAAAGCTCAATTTATGGGTTACAGGTGGTATGGTTACTCCATCTGATTTGCCATTGAGGTCAGTACGATAGAAAGCCCCACGGTAAGTTAAATTATAGTCTGGTTCAGATTTGGGAACTGGCTGTTGTGGATATTGTATTTCCCTGCTGACCACCTTACTTGTGTAGTATTCATAGCTTGTACTGATCAGAATAATAATTAATAGTATAAGTAAAAGTTGCCAAGGAGCTAACATTAAACCCAAAATCAGGCTGATAGCTGCAAATACAGCCACTAAATGTGAGATTTCATTATTATTTTTCTTTAATAAAAAATAGCCACTGATGAAACAAACACACGGTATACCCAAAAAATACAAAGTCATACTTACTACATTTGCAACTAAAAGCAAAGGGTTTATAAAGCAGAGTGAACTTGTTTGGAAAGTTGTTATTTATTTTACCTCCAATCAAGTTTTGCAGTTACCGTGCTAATTGAGTAAAACTGTTACTTCAAGGTATCTGTATTAGCCTTGACCGGAAAAGAAAAATTAACGGCCAAACCTATTTTAAACCTTTGCTAGCAGACTTTTTGAGCCAGATTAAAGCATTTTTTAGAGTGAGCATTTTTGTTTTTATTTATCAGAGAGGTTACGTCCCAAACATGAGATGTGGTAACAGGTAGATGCTCAACGTAAAGTTTTTGCGAAAGTAGATGAAGATATTATCTTATCGCGATACCTGGGGCAACCCCTGTCGCAACGCATTCCTTAAGGCAGAAATTTACTGATAAATAAAAATTAAAAGCGAACAAATATCACAATACAAAATTATTACTTCGGGGATCTAAATAGGCAGAATAACCCACTAGAGCCTTAACCGATGTGCCTCATGTAACGAAGTAAAAAAAGCATCATAAAAGCCTAGCAATCTCGCGTATCAAAAAAAAGCAGATGCGTGTTAGTGTTTTAATCTCGTTGTCTTCCCTTCGCGCCTTTCACTATGCATCTGCACTATTTACACCCCCAACACCTTGAAGAATTAGTCAAGTGTAGTGGTATAGACTTACACTTAGTGCATCTCAACTTTCGGTCACTCCAAGGCATAACAGCTTACGAGTACCTGTTGATTTCTGAGCTACTCCCCCGCACCAACACCGGAATGGTGAAAAGTAGTTGGTTGCAGCGTTACGCTCATATCACTGAAGGTGGTTGGTGGTGTTCTGCACTAGACCCCTTGAATAATTGGCAAATGATGGAATGGGGATGCTTTAAGCCAAACCAACCCCGACAAAATCACAATGGCAAGTCCATCAAGTACGAGCATCCCCCCAGCACGCCAACGCGGGTGTTTTGTTTGCGGGTAACGTTGCAAGTATGGCAGCAAGTTGCTGGGCGTTACAATTTGGTCATGCCCGACAATATCAACATTACTGTTGATGGTGAAGCGGAAGGATTTTGGCAATGGGTGATGCAACAGAATATTCCCCTTATCATCTGTGAGGGTGTAAAGAAAGCAGCCACATTGTTGACGCAAGGATATGTAGCTATTGCCATTCCTGGAATTACCAGTGGTTATCGGGTTGTGAAAGATGAATTTGGCAAAGTTACCCGTCGTCAGCTAATTCCCGATTTAGCAGCCTTTACAATTACAAAGCGCAGCTTTTACATTTGCTTTGATTTTGAAACTCAACCCAAGACAATTGCTGCTGTCAATAATGCTATTTCTCAACTTGGTTGTTTATTCCAGCAAAAAAATTGCCTTGTTAAAGTCATCGAACTTCCAGGAATAGAAAAAGGAGTTGATGAGTTTATTGTTGCTAAGGGTGCAAGTAGTTTCGAGAAAGTTTATCGCCAAAGTATTGATTTAGAAATTTATCTTGCTCAAACCAAACCCCACACTGAGTTAAGCATTCCTGCTGCACTTACCTTCAACCGCCCTTATATAGGTGAAATCCCTTTCCCCACCTCTGGATTAGTAGGAGTAAAATCAGCGAAAGGAACGGGGAAAACTACAGCATTGCAAGGTGTTGTTCAGCAAGCAAAAAGTAGAAATCAACCCGTTTTATTAATTACTCACCGAATTTTACTTGGACGATTTTTGTGCGAAAAAATTGGTATCCAATGGGGAACGCATAAAGAAGAAAGGGAGAAAAAGATTAATAAAACACTTACCCCCGCTCCTCCCATCCTCCGCTCCCTCTTTCCTCAGTCTTCCCTTGGCTTGTGCGTTGATTCGATTTGGAAACTTAACCCGGAAAATTGGCGTGGGGCAATAGTAATTTTAGATGAAGTAGAGCAATCTTTGTGGCATCTATTAAATAGTAATACTTGTAAGCACAAGCGGGTAAAAATATTAAAGTTATTCCAGCAACTTATTGCTACAGTTTTAACTAGCGGGGGATTAGTAATTGCCCAAGATGCTGATTTATCAGATGTTTCACTTGAATATTTGCAAGGATTGGCAGGAATTAAATTAACACCTTGGGTAGTTCTGAACCAGTGGAAACCTCAGCAAGGTTGGGACGTGACTTTTTATGATTCACCAAATCCTACGCCGCTAATTCACCAACTAGAATTGGATTTACTTGCTGGACGTAAATGTTATGTTACTACTGATAGTCGGGCTGGACGTTATAGTTGTGAAACAATTGAACGTTATTTGAAAGAACGACTACAAAAATTACGGCGACAATTTCCTAAAACTCTGGTAGTTAGTAGTCACACAACAAATACACCTGGTCACGCAGCAGTTGATTTTATTGCAGCGATTAATCAAAAAATATCTGAATATGACGGCGTTTTTGTTACCCCTAGTCTTGGTACAGGAATTAGTATTGATGTCCAACATTTTGATCGAGTTTATGGCATTTTTCAAGGGGTAATTCCTGACTCGGAAGCAAGACAAGCACTCGCAAGAGTCAGAGATGATGTGCCGCGTGTTGTCTGGTGCGCTAAACGAGGTATTGGTTTAATTGGTAGTGGTAGTACAAATTATCGCTTGCTATCTGATTGGTATCAGGAAAATCAAAAGGAAAACTTAGCTTTGCTGAGTCCATTGCATAAAATAGATGTAGATTTACCTTTAGTTTATGACCCAATTCACTTGCGAACTTGGGCAAAGTTATCTGCAAGGGTAAATGCTTCTATTCGCCTCTATCGGCAATCAATGCAAGATGGTCTAGTTGCTGATGGGCATCAAATTCAGGTGCGGAGTAATGCAGTTCATAATAATATTATTCGAGATTTACGTCTAGCCTTTTTGGCAACTGACGCCGATGATTTAGCTACCCGCAGAAGATTAATTTTAGAAATTGTTAAGGTTCAAAAAGATTGGGCACAAAGCCGTCAAAAAGCTAAAGAAATTAAACGCAAAATTAAAGAGATTAAGCAGCAAAATCAACTATCAGTAGCATCTGCTGTTGCCAATGCTAAAGATATCGATTATGTAGAATATGAGCAGCTATTAGTTAAGCATTCCCTAACGGATGGAGAACGCAACCAAATCAACAAATATGTTCTTAGACAAAGATATGGTGTAGAAATTACTCCTTGGCTGAAGTTGCAGGATGAACAAGGATATTATCGTCAACTGTTAATTCACTATTATTTAACTCACGAAAGCGAATATTTTCACGTTAGAGACGAGCAAGAATGGCATCAGCAATTGTCTTGGGGTGAAGGGAAAGTTTTTCTCCCAGATTTAAAAACTTACACGCTCAAAGTTGAAGCGATGAGAGCTTTAGGAATGCTTCAGTTTATCGAAGAAAAACGCGAATTTACTGAGAATGATCCAGATTTAATATTGCTGAAAAATATTGCTTTTCAGCATAGTAAACATATTAAAAGAGCGCTTGGTATTAATTTGGTTGGAGAGAAAGAACAGGTTTCGGCAATAAAAATACTCAGCCGATTATTAAATTTGTTGGGTTTGAAGCTGAAGCGAGTAAATGAGGTTTATCAAATTGATTTAGAAACGTTAGATGATGGCAGGGAGAAAATATTTGCTGTTTGGCATCAACGAGATGAGTTGATGTTAGCTCATGTTAAGAGTGTTGGTTATGAGTTGCCTGATTATTCTTCAGACTGGAAGTTTGAAATTGTGCAACCGCAGTCTGAAAAGGCTAACCAGATGGTGTCTATGCCGACTCTTCCGTTATCAAAGATATAGCAAAATTGCACAGTGTAGATGATTGGTATTTCAAGACGCGATAAATCGCGTCTCTACAACTGGGTTTTGGGCATTGGTCTTTGCTTAATTGAAATAATTTTCAAAATATATCGTTAAGAATCCTAATGCTTTAGGCTAGAGAATGTCAAAAGCCAAAAAAATTATATGAATGCGGAAGATTTTTTTAACCAAGGATTAAACCACAATTCGCAAGGGGACTATCAAGCCGCGATCGCAGCTTACACCCAAGCAATCAAGCTAAATCCCGATTATGCCGAAGCTTACCATAATCTAGGGCTGATTTTAAGTGGTCAACTAAAAGATTATCGCAGTGCGATCGCTAACTTCAATCGCGCCATCGAAATCAATCCTAATTTTGCCATCGCCTATTACAACCGCGCTAATGCTCGTTACTTCTCAGCCGATTATGAAGGGGCGATCGCAGATCATAACCAAGCGTTACAAGTAGATCCCAATTTAGCGCAATCTTACCACAGCCGGGGCAATGCTTACTTTGCTTTGGAAAACTACGACAAAGCGATCGCAGATTATATCCAAACAATCGAAATGAGTACCCAATTAGCTGATAATATCAATGTTGATATTGCCAACGCTTATCATAATCGCGGCGTAACTCGTTTTGAACGTGGCGATCATCAAGGGGCGATCGCAGATTTTCAGCAAGCTTTACAATGGCATCCCCGTTTTGCCGCAGCTTACAGCAATCGGGGCAATATTCACCAGATTTTAGGAAATTATCAGGAAGCGATCGCTGACCATAACCAAGCGTTACAATTAGATCCTAATTTGGCGGAGGCTTATCATAACCGAGGTAATGCCCACTACGCTTTAGCAGATTATCAAAGTGCGCTGGCAGATTACAACTACGCCCTAAAAATCAATCCCAGCTTTGCCGGAGCGTACTATAATCGGGGTCTTGTGCTTGCTCACCTCAAAAACTATCACGAAGCAATTGAGGACTTTAACCAAGCATTAAAGTTGAATCCTGATGATGTGCAAGCCTATTGTGAGCGCGGTCTGGTTCGTAGTACTCTTGAAGATTACGAGGGTGCGATCGCAGATTATGACCAGGCGTTACAAGAAAATCCGACTCTCGCTTTAATATACGGCTTTCGGGCTAATGCTCGTCGCCGATTGGGAGATTATCAAGGCGCAATTGAAGATAGCAATCGCCTATTACAACTCAATCCTAATTTAGCAGAAGGATATTGCGATCGCGCGGCGGCTCGTCGTTCTGTAGGAGATCATAAAGGCGCAATTAAAGATTATGATCGAGCATTAGAGATTAATGATAATTTAGCCGCAGCTTATTATGGTCGGAGTATTGCCCGTGAAGCTCTGCAAGATTTACAAGGAGCAATTGATGATAATACTCAAGCCATAGAGCTTGTTCCTGGCTTTTCCCAAGCCTATTGCAATCGGGGAAATGCTCGTCGTCTTTTAGGGGATGAACAGGGTGCGATCGCAGATTATGACAAAGCATTACAAATTAATCCTGATTTAATTGAAGCATATTACAACCGGGGTTCTACCAACTATGCTTTAGAAGCTTATGAAAATGCGATCGCAGACTACACCCAAGCTTTGCAAATAAATCCCCAATCTGCTGCATTTTACAGCGATCGCGCTAACGCTCACTATGCCCTAGAAGATTATCAAGGGGCAATAGAAGATTACAGTCGAGCGATCGCCATCGACCCCAGTTTTGCCGAAGACTGGTACAATCGGGGTCGTAGCCGTTCTCTGTTGGGAGACTTACCAGGAGCGCTTGCAGACTTAAACCAAGCCTTACAGCGTCAGCCTAATTGGGCTTCAGCTTACATCCTTCGAGCAGATGTCTACCGCAATCTGGGAGACTCTCAAGGAGCAATTGCCGATTTTCAGAAATCCGCAGACTTGTATTACCAAGAAGGGAATATCCAGTATTATCAACAAATTATTGAGTTAATAGAACAGATTCAATGAAGGGATTGGGGATTGGGAAGAACTTGTTCAATATTTCTCCCTAGTTTCCCTCATCTCTCCCAATACGGTTCGGTTAGGGTTTGTTGATGAGAATTATAGATCATAAAGACGCGATAAATCATCACAAAGACGCGATAAATCGCCGTCTCTACAAAATACTGATTATTGTAGAGACGGCGATTCATCGCGTCTCTTGCTATTGTCATCTCTCCAGTCCCCAGTCCCCAGTCCCCAATCTCTACTCCTCAAAGCGAAAGCGTTCCATGAAGCGGCGGTCAATCCAATCTTTGTAATGCCACAATAATTTGTGGGGTGGTAGAGTGATAATACCTCTGGTAGCGTAGGCGTTGCCCGTCGCAGACATCGCTCGTTTGTCTCCTGTACCAATTAAACTTAAATATTGTTTCTGTGGCCTATAAGGTTTGAGCGACTTACCTAATAAAATTCGCTGCAAATTATCAAACAAAGGCTTACCTTGTCTAACAGCAAATACCCCAGCTTTCGGACGCGGATGATTTACCATTGTCGCAATGTCACCTGATGCAAATACTTGTGGGTGCGTTTGAGATTGCAACGTGTCTTCTACCAGAATAAAACCTTGCTCATCAGTTCCTAGTCCAGCATTTTTTAACCATTCGGGTGCTGATGCTTGTGTTACCCAAAAAATTTTATTGCACTCTACAGTCAACCCAGATTCACATTTAATTTCAAATATTTCTTGAGTTTCACTCTGTGTTATGCGTGCGACATTACACACACTTTCTCCAAGATGAAGCTTAATACCTCGCTCAGTTAAAATTTGCTGAATTTGATGCCGTGCTGATTGGTGGTAATTGGGCATCAGTTCTGTGCTACGCTGGAATAAATGAAGTTCTAAGTTTTTAATTGGTTGTTGAGTTTTATCTAAAATCTGATGTAAACGAGATTGCATCGATAGCGCCAATTCTACACCGCCAACGCCTCCACCTACGATCGCAATGCTAATTGGTTCTTGAGGATTTTTACCTACAGCTTCAATTAGTTCATACCAATGCTCTAATAGCTGCGAGACTGGTTTAGCTGCGATCGCATATTCTGCCGCACCTGATACAGATATTGTGGCCGGAGTGCTGCCAATATCAATAGACAGCAAATCGAAATCTACCACAAGTCCGTTAGCACAAAGAACTTTGTTGTTTTCCAAGTCTAGGGCAACTACTGTGTCAACATACAACTGTGCTTGAGCAAAGTTCGCCAAGGGTCGCAAGTCAATATGACATTCATCGTGGCTGTAAAATCCAGCAATGTGTCCTGGTAACATTCCAGAGTAGGCTGTCTGTGATGCTGCGGTAATCAACGTCAAACGTACTCCCGGTAAAGGTTTTACTCCGAACATTTTCAAAACAATAGCATGGCTATGACCGCCACCAATTAACACCAGGTCTTTAACTATTGGCTGTGGGTTTTGCTGCATTTCAATCCTCAGATTTAGTTAATTACTGATTAGGAATACAAAATAAGAATCATCATGATCAGAGTTGATTGTCAGTGAAGAATAAAAATTAGCAAGTACAATTGATGATTGAGGAAGGCAGCAGTAAGTATGCTCATGTCTACTTCCTTAAAGTTATATTTTCTATTTTACTTGTTGCATTAGCATGGTCAAATATTGACCATAAATGAAACAATAGCATACCCGAATAAATTGTTCAAAAAGCCTGTGGGTATTTAAGAATATTTTCAATAATTATTAACGATTTTGATGCCATGAAAAATATTTTATCAACAAATAACATCCAGCTATCAAAAATACTCTTTTGGATACCTACTTTCCACAAAAAAAATCAAGAATCTCACTACAAATCGTCAAAAAAACGTTTAAAAATAGCAAGCCAACAGTTAAGAGATAACCCAATAGAAACCAGGTTAGCTGTAATTAATGATTTAGAGCAAATTGTCCATAATTATCCACACTACCATTGGCTAATTATGGATATCCTTGCTACATTTATCCGAGAAACTTCTCCTTATATACCCCATGAGAAAATCACGAGCAACCTACCAACAAAAGTTCGTGTAGATATTCAAGCAGCCCTTACTGTTATCGCCAGAAGAGATGCAAACCAAGACCCAGAAAATGAGCAACTTGATTTGAGCCACACGGACATGAGAGGAGCAAACTTACATGGGGCTAACCTAGCACAGACAAATCTTTATCAAACTAATCTTGCTGGAGCCAATCTTACAGAAGCCAATCTAGCGGGAGCAATACTCAGTGCAGCTAATCTAGAAAGAGCGAACTTATATTTAGCCAACTTAGAAGGAGCAATTCTGAGTGTAAGCAACCTAGAAAGAGCTAATCTTTCTAAAGCTAACCTGCATCGTGCAAGTTTATATCTAGCTAGGTTGGACGGCGCAATTCTCAATGATGCCATCCTCGATGGTGCAAACCTCAGAGAAACCAAATTCTCTAAGTAAAATACTTATATCATCCCCGCTTGATTACTTTTCCCTACTCCCTACTCCCTACTTCCCATTCCCTATTTTCAGCGTAATTCGTAATTCTTGTACTGCAAGGGTTTCAATGATTTTGAGTGGGTGGTTTATTTCTGTCGTAACATACAAGTATATTCGATATCATTCTCTAATTCAATGAGTGTTTTGACACCTATTATAATTTTCTGCTAAATGCTATACTATTTTTCCCCAACATCTAAGTAATAATTCTAGGTTGTAAGGAAAATCTTTACCATGTCTTCTAAAAAGACAGACGCTCTGTTGAATTGGTTAATAACCATAACAGTTATATTTGGCTTCTCATTGACTGTAATTTTTTTCGCCTTATCCAGTATTAAGGAATTGTCAATTCAGGAAAAAATCCAGTATAGAAACCAAGCATTAACAACTACTGCAATAGTTTTTCTAGCATCGGCAGCAATGTTTAATACTTATTATTCAGCAAAGCGTGCCCAAGCGATGCAGAAAAATGCGATCGCAGCTGAGAAAAACCTGGAAATTGGCATACAAAATGCAAAACTCAATCAAGACAGATTGATTTCAGAACGCTTTATGGGAGCAATCGCCCAGCTTGGCCATGAAAAGGTTGAAACCCGGACAGGCGCTATTTATGCATTAGAAAGAGTTGCTCAGGATTTTCCAAAAGAACACTGGACAATAATGGAAATCCTCACTGCCTTTGTGCGAGAAAATGCCCCAAAAGAGCAGGTAAAAGCAGACCAACAAAAGCCAGAATATCAAGGAGGAGTTTATTCAAGTAGACGTAGGGGTGGGTCGCGTCCGACACCGCCGTTAGACCCAAATCTTCATGAAGAATTGCCAAAAATACGCACTGATATTCAAGCAGCCTTAACTGTTATTGGCAGGCGGAATTTACTTGAAGATCCAAAAGATCAGAAACTTGATTTACGTAACACCGACATTAGACAAGCAGACCTGCTAAAAGCTAACCTGCAACAAGCAGACCTCCGTGGGGCTGACTTGAGTGGGGCTGACCTCCGTGGGGCTGACTTAAGCGGATCTGACCTTAGTGGTGCTAAACTCATTCGCTCTATTCTTTATGAAACAAAATTACTAAAAGCTAGCTTATGTGGAGCCAACCTTTGTTTAGCTAACCTCAATCGTACCAACCTCTGTGGAGCTAACCTGCGTTCTGCTAACCTCTCTGGAGCAAGTCTGCGTGCAGCTAATCTGCAAGGGGCGAACCTTTATAAAGCTAACTTGCAACAAGCGACCTTGAAAATAGCCAACCTCTCAGGGGCAAAGTTATTTTTAGCTAATTTGCAAGGAGCAAAATTAGGTAAAGCCAACCTGCACCTAACGGGTTTGATTGGTGCTAACCTCTGTGGGGCTAATTTGAATGGAGCTAACCTTTCTGGGGCTAACTTGAATGCAGCCAAACTACAGCAAACTGAAATCTATTTTGCCAATCTTTCAGAAGCCAGCTTAACAGAAGCTGACCTGTATCAGGCTAACCTCATCGGAGCCAACCTGTATCGGGCAACTTTTTATCAAGCTAATTTGACTCAGGCAAACCTTATGGGAGCTAACTTTTCAGAAGCTAATCTTAGCGATGTCAAATTAGAAGGGACAATTTTGACCGGAGCTAAAAACTTAGAGTTGCAGCAGATTAGAAAAGCACTTGGCGATCGCACCACTCGCCTACCCGATTATATCGAAGCACCGACAGATTGGCGGCAGTCTGGTTAAGTGACCTCAGCATCATTAGTTATTTGGGCGCATTCTACCAGTTTCATTTAATGCTATAGTTTCTACCAAAAGTCTCCGTAATAATTATAAAAACGAAAATATTTTTGATAACAACCAAGACTCTCAGAGAAATTGATTAACAAGACAGAATTCAGGGGGAGCATCCCAAATGTATAAAAATATAATTTGTCATTGCGTTCGCCCTTGGCGTTCCCGCAGGGTACGTAACGCAGTGAAGCAAAGCAATCGCAATGTACAAATGTTGCGATTGCTTCATTCCGCTTTGCTTCATTCGCAATGACAAGTAACGATTTTAGTAAATTTGCAAAATTGGGATGCTCCCAACCACATTTACCGTAGGGGCAATTCATGAATTGCCCCTACGGTACGGATATTTTACTAAGCCCCGACAGCTTCCTTGGCTGCGTATAGCACCTCAGCGTTGATTTCCTTGAAACCGCGATCGCGCGCGAATTTTTCAGTATTACGCTTCACTTTACCGCGAACAAATCCCGGAATCTTATTCAATTCCGCTTGACCATCTTTTGTCCAATTCAAATCAGAATCAGCAGAAATTCCCCTAGTAATAACTTCTTTGGTATCATGACCACCGAAGATTTCTAATAGGTGATCTTCCATTCCCAAAGTGAAGGAATTGTAGATTAAATCTGTAATCTGATTCGTGCCTTCGTAACCCATAAATGGTTTGTAACCAATAGGGAAGTTTTGGACGTGGATTGGTGCAGCAATTACGCCGCAGGGAATATCCAAACGTTTACCAACGTGGCGTTCCATTTGGGTGCCGAAAATGGCAGAGGGTTCGACGCGAGCGATCGCATCCCCAATTGCACCATGATCTTCGGAAATTAGCACTTCATCGCAATACTCGCTCACCTGTTCGCGGAACCAGTCTGCATCATATTTACAGTAAGTTCCAGCCCAAACAACGTGAATCCCCATTTCTCGCACCAGAATCTTAGTAATGGCGGCGGCGTGGGTATTGTCACCAAAGACCACAGCTTTTTTGCCAGTCAAGTTTTGACAGTCAATCGAACGGGAGAACCAAGCAGCCTGGGAGACATGGAGGGTTTGCTCATTGATGAAGTTTTCGTAGTCAACTTCTGCACCTTGAGCGTTAATTACCTGCTGAATCTTACGAATACAACGGGCAGTTTCCACTACACCCATTGGAGTAATGTCTATATAAGGTGTGCCAAATTGTTCTTCCAGGTAACGAGCTGTGGTCAAACCGAGTTCACGGTAAGGCACCAAGTTAAACCAGGCTTGGGACATCTTTTTCAAGTCATTTACCGAAGCACCTTCAGGAATTAAGGTATTTACCTCAATTCCCAAGTCAGCCATCAACCGTTTAAGTTCGGTGCAATCGTGATTATTGTGGAAACCGAGGGTGGTAGTACCGATAATGTTAACTGAGGGTTTTGCTGTTTTGCCCTCAGGCAATTCGCCGCGCTTCCGAGCTTTTTCAATGTAGTATTGGACAATTTGATCCAAAGTGCGATCGGCGGCTTGCAGTTCGTTGTAGCGGTAGTGGTTCACATCCGCCAGCATGACATCTCCTTTCGCTTCCAACTGCGCCCGTTCCACAAAGTTGTGCAAATCCTCTTGCAAAATGCTGGAGGTGCAGGTGGGAGTTAACACAATCAAATCTGGGTGTTCCTCGGCATCCTTGCGGACGATGTTATCTACCACCTTCTCTTGGGAGCCGCGTGCTAAAACGTTGCGATCGACGACACTGGTTGTCACCGGAGTAAAATCCCTCTCCCGCGATAGCATGGAGCGCATGACGTTAAAGTAGTCATCGCCAATGGGGGCGTGCATGATCGCATGAACATTTTTAAAAGAACTAGCGATTCGCAGAGTGCCGATGTGGGCTGGGCCAGCATACATCCAGTAGGCCAATTTCATGTTTGTGTCTCCCTTTTAAACTCAAATAACTAAGTAAGTGGGCGTAAAAAATATAAGATAGAGCTTACCACCAACCCCTTCAGTGCTTAGTTTACCGCCGTAGGCATCGCCCAGCGTGTCGTTGGTCGAGAAGGGGAGAGGTTTGGAGAGAGGTATTATCTTTAATTCAGCCCATTTACTTATAAGTGCTTGATTATTAAGTCGTTTCTGATTTTCTCAAACCTGCTGGCTGAAAAAAAATAAGGTTTGTTGCGGGTTTTAGGGGAGGCGATATAGCTGAAATCTTTTTACTGCTTGGGATACAGCCATCAATTTAAACAACATTGCTGGTGATTTTGTAAAAAAATCTTAATGTTCCGGTAAATTTGTTTATCACAACAGAATTCAGGAGTCAGAATGAATCCTGTACTCTACGCGCTATCAGTAGCGAGTCTGAATGCTCGCAAAGAGTGATTTTGAATTCTTCTTCAATTAAATCCGCAGTAAGGTTGATCGCGGTTAGTTCTTCGTTGAGTAATTAAAATAGGACTTACGCAAAAACCCTCTCAAACTCTCATTCCTCCGTGACTTCTGCGCCCTCTGTGGTTCGTTTTCCGTTACCCATGCGTAAGTCCTATAAAATTTACCCTCAAAACTCTAAACTATTGAGAGGTTGTTCAAATCCCTCAATAGTTTAGAGTGAAGAATAATGGCAGATTGGCAAAAAATAACAGGTGGCATCACAGCACCAAGGGGGTATCAGGCGGCGGGAATTACCGCAGGGTTGAAACCTTCAGGGTTGCCAGATTTAGCTTTGATATTCTCAGAGGTGGAAGCGATCGCAGCTGGTGTGTTCACTACTAGCCAAGTTAAAGCTGCCTGCGTAGAATATTGTCGCCAACGCTTGCAAGCCAAACAAAGCGCTCGTGCCATCCTTTGCAACGCTGGACAAGCAAACGCCGCTACAGGAACTCAAGGCTACCTTGATACCCTAGAATCTGCTCTGGCAGTAGGTCAAGCATTAAACATCCCATCTGAATCTGTGTTATTGGCTTCCACTGGCGTGATTGGTCAAAGAATTAAGATGGATGCTTTGCGAAGCGGGATTCCCAAGGTAGTAGCAGCATTATCACAAACAGGCTCAGATGCCGCCGCCGGAGCAATTATCACTACAGATTTAGTAACAAAATCTATTGCTTTAGAGACAACTATAAGCGATCGCCCGGTACGAATTGGCGGCATTGCTAAAGGTTCCGGCATGATTCACCCCAATATGGCAACCATGCTGGCATTTGTTACTTGTGATGCTGTAGTTTCGCCTCACCTTTGGCAACAGATGTTAGTAAGGGCAGCTGACAGAAGCTTTAATTCCATTACCGTGGATGGTGACACCAGCACCAACGACAGCTTAATCGCCTTAGCAAACGGTCAATCCCGCACGCCAGCAATTATAGAATGGGGCGCAGAAGCAGAGAAATTAGAGGCGATGTTAACAGCAGTTTGCCAGCATTTAGCCAAAGCGATCGCTCGTGATGGTGAAGGCGCAACCTGTCTAATTGAAGTGGAAGTAACAGGGGCCCATGATGAACTCTCTGCCCGACAAATAGCCAAAACTATCGCTGGTTCATCCTTAGTTAAATCTGCAATCTTTGGACGCGATCCAAATTGGGGACGTATCGCCGCCGCCGCCGGACGTGCAGGTGTGCCATTTGAGCAAGAGAATCTGCAAATTAAGCTAGGGGATTTTTTAATGTTAGAAAATGGGCAACCTCTACAATTTGACCGTTCAGCAGCGAGTGCTTATTTGAAAAAAGCAGCAGGGGGTACTTATCTCCAACAGGATACGGTGTTAATCTCCGTTAATGTTGGCAATGGTTATGGTGTGGGTAAAGCTTGGGGTTGTGATTTAAGTTATGACTACGTGAGGATTAACGCTGAATACACTACATGAGCTACTCACAACTCTTTGCTAAGTTGAGACATTAAAATCTCATTTACAGGTATAATTACCTTTCACTTTCAGGTTGAGATAAATACCTTGGTAGGGGCGTACAGCTAGCTAGCTGTACGCCCCTAAATCATAATGTCAACATAATAGTTGTTATAACTAAAAACTTATACCTGACAAATTATTACTAAAATTAAGTTACAAAAGAAGTGAAAAGAGGAAATCATAAAGTAAATATAATAGTCTTCATAAATAAGAGTTTATATATTAAAAATTATTC
>NNBV01002063.1_pt1 | contig 33956 bp, 26 predicted proteins | sample 1173771 | NCBI WGS metagenome assembly NNBV01 (sample SAMN07173938, study PRJNA388173) | plant metagenome | isolation source: symbiotic tissue sample KVS11 | place: Norway: Troms, Kvaloya island | reverse complement strand
ATCTAATTCATTACTCACTTTTTCTAATAAAAGACTTTTTTCTGCGAGACGATGTTCTTGTTCCACTTCTGACGTGATGTCAATAATTCGCTCATCGAATACCACCTGGTCATCAACTATCTTTTGGAAGCTGGTGAGCTTTCCCCAGAAATTAGTCTGGTCATATTTCTTAAACAAAGCTCTTTCATTTTTAATGCATCCACAGTAATTAAGCTTAGTGGTGATATGGCTGAAAACATCAGGATCAGCAAAGATCATTTTTCGCGGATAGGTGCGTGCATCCTCAATGGAGTGGAAACCAAAAAGTGATAATGCATATGGATTCATAGAAATGAATCCATTAACCGAACTTCTGACAACGGCAATATCAAGTGTGTTGCGAAGTGAATTAAATACTTCATCATCCAACATGTTAGTTACCGATTTTTTCATATTCAAAATTCTGTTAAATGAAAATAAATTTCAATACAAAAGGTTACCCGCATAGGCCTACGTGTTTTTACTTAGAATCATCTAAAGTGATTTGGGATGAGCCCTTATTCAGCTTTTAAAAGTGTTATTTTCAAGGTTGAATACATGAATAACAACTTCCATTTTCAAGCAGCATGCAACTCGATCATTCATTTAATTGAAGCGGAGATGAATGCTGAGAATAGTATCCGGCTAAGCCTGGATGTTCAGTTACCCCATCAGGTGGTGGGTGATGAACAAGGAATGGGATACTCTATTGTAAGCATCAGCAAATTTTTAAATCAGCAGCTTTGTGAAGGAATGATTGATATTGAAGTAACCAGGTTAAGTCAGGACAATGAAATCCTCAGAGTGAGAATAGACATTCGTGGCACAGATCAAAGATACCGACGTTCGAAGCAAGATAGTGTATCGGAAAACATGAATAAGTTGGAATGGATAAAAAAGATGCCTTATAAGACGTCTTATGTCCGTTACTCGCACTATCATCTTTTTTCATTTGAGATGTCGTTTCAGCACAACGAAATGAATCCGAAGCAAACCGCTCTGATTTTTTCTGATAAAAGGATTTTACTTGCAGAGGATAATGAAATGAGTGCCTCTGTGTTTTCTTCCTTTTTGGAAGAATGGGGATGTAAAGTAACCCGGGTATCGAACGGGAAAGATGCACTAACTGCTTTTGAGGAAAATGTTTTCGAGATGATCCTGGTGGATAGCTACATGCCTGATCTGAATGGCAACCAGGTGATAAAAAAAATAAGAGCGGTAAATAGCAATGTGCCCATTATCGTACTTACCTCTTCTTCATTAGAGAAAGATGTTTTAAAATCGATGGCTGTAGGAGCAAATGATTTCTTACTTAAGCCAGTAAGCAGTATGCAGTTGAAAGCAGTATTGAAGAAATATTTAGTATGACCTGGCTGAGTTTATCAGGGTAAGGATTTAGAACTTGATTTTTTGTTCTATAATTTGCTTTATTAGCTCATTGGTATTCTTTAAGTTAAATTTATTCAGCGCATTGGCACGATGGGTTTCTACTGTTCTGGGGCTGACATCCATTTTGTCGGCAATCTCTTTATTGGAATACCCATCCATCAGGTACTTGATTACTTCTTTCTCTTTTTTTGTAAGATAGGGAAGGCCCGCTTTGGGTTTGCTGTAGATGTTGTTGATGAGAAGCCCCGATATTTCTAATGAGAAAAATTTATCTCCTTTTAAAACTTTGTTGATTCCACTGATTAATTCTGCGGGCTCCGCATCCTTATGGATATAACCATCTACTCCGGCCTCCAGGGCATTCACAATATAAAACTCCTCTTTATGCGAACTGAGGATAATCACTTTTAACCGGGGGGTCACATTTTTGATATACTTTGCCACATCCAGTCCACTTTCATCTTCCAGTGATAAATCGACAAAAACAACGTCTGCCGGAAGCGAGGGTATCAGGGGTTTTAAAGTGGAAAAGCTTTTATATTCTCCAATGATCTCAAATCCCTTTTCTTTGTTGAGAATAGCTACCAAACCCATTCGGAATAATGCATGGTCATCTAATAATGCAATGCGAACCATAAAAATGAATTTGCAAGTAAATTAAAGGAATTTTTAGACTTTAAGTAACTTTAAACAAATAGTACCGGTATCGTCAAACAGTGCAGTTAATAGTATCGCGTATGCTTTATCGTCTTTCATTTCTTTATTTAACTATACTATTGGGTTTAGCTCAATGTGCCTCTAACGAAGGCGATAAAAGAGATCGTACAACAATAATAGAGTCCGATCACTTTTTCTCTGATCCATTGAGAAAGGATCATTTTGTGCAGGAGTTTTTAGGAGGTGATGTGTTATTAGGAATGACCAGGCTTCGCATTATATCTGCTGATGGGGATACATTAATGGATAATTCCTCTTATGTCAGCAATTACTTCTGGAAGGTAGAGAATCACTATCTCGATGAAGATGCAAAGGTGGATCGGTTCTGGTATCTTTTTGATCGCTCTTTTAATGATAAAAAATTTGTTCCGATCGCTGACTTATTTCTTACGGGTTTGAATTATTCAAGTGAAGAGCAGAATTTTCAGGATATGATAAACGACTCGTCAAGTATTGGATATTCGTTCCAACAGGATTATTGGATTAGTTTTTCGAAAAAGTATAAGAAAATCGTAGTGTTTAGAGCGGTGAAAAAAGATGTTTTAAAAAAATACGGTATTGAATAATGCGGCTCAAATCACTTTTTAGGATAACGGAGATCAAGAGGTACTTTTTCAATCTTCTCTTTGGATTGCCAATAGATTATTTCCTCTATAGTTTGGTCCTGCTTATTTTTTTAAGTGTGATGTCGTCTGTTGCCACGCGTGTTACCATGCAAAAAAACCTTGATCAGCAACGCATGGAAAAAGATGTCGTTTTTGAACTTGATTATGCGCACGACTGGATTGTTCGTAGTGTGGATGTGACCATGAGGGGCTTCGCCATTATACAGGATGAAAGATATTTGTATCACACCAATAAATTTCTTAGGGTAGAATTAGAGATGAATTTTAAAAGGCTGGACAGTCTTTTAAAATTGCAGGGATACAATGACGCGCAAGGTAAACGGGCAATTGAAACCTATAAAAGTACTATGCGCTCTTTTGTGATTTATCATAACCACATGTTACAACTGCTTAAAGCAGGCAAGCGTGAAGAGTTTCTTAGTGAATTCAGTAAAGATATAGGTTCTGGTTTATGGCCAGTCTATTCTAATGCAATTGGCGCTGTTTCTAAATTTGAAAGTAAACTTACTAAACGCACTAATGAGCGATACCATTTTTTCTCAAGAGGAATGGTTTATATACAAACTTTTGCACTGCTTTTAAGTATACCGATTGTTTTATTGGTGTTAAAGAGGTTAAGAAATGAAAAGAGAACAACTCTTTTGTTAGAGGAAAGAAAACTCATTGACGAAACTAACCGGGTAAAGGAAAATATGCTGTCCATGATGAGCCATGAAATACGAACGCCACTTAATTCACTCATTGGCCTTACCCATGTTCTTATTCGAAGAAATCCCCGTCCTGATCAGATTGAAATCATTAACACCATGAAAAATTCAAGTGATCATTTGATCCACCTGGTAAATGACATTTTGGACTTCAACAAGATTCAGGCAAATAAAGTAGAACTCGAAATGTGCCCGTTTGAACTGAATGCTGTTTTGCTCCAGATTCATGATCTGCATTTTCAAATGGCCAATGAGAAGAATTTATCATTTAATGTAAAAATTGACAGCACTACTCCTTTACAATTGATTGGCGATTCCACCCGGTTATTGCAGATATTAAACAACCTGGTTGTGAACGCGATAAAGTTTACCGCAAGCGGGTTTGTACACGTGGCTGTGCATCCTGTAAAGCAGGAGGAAGGTAGTGTGATCGTAAATTTTGTAATTAAAGATTCAGGCATAGGTATAGCAGAAGATAAAAAGGCAACCCTATTCTATCCGTTTGCGCAGGCCGACAAACACATTCATAAAAAGTACGGAGGCACAGGACTGGGGTTACTAATTGTTAAAAACCTTACCGAAATGATGGGCGGAACTTTGGAAGTTCAAAGCATTATTGAGGAAGGGTCTTTGTTTTCCGTTACAATTCCGTTCCAGATTCAACAGACCGCAGAATTGGAAGATCCGTCCGGAAAGCAACGGATTAACTACCTGTCATTACTGAAGGATAAGAGGATTCTATATGTTGAAGATGTGGAGTCAAATCGGTTTTTAGTAAATAGCTTATTGGATGATTATCACATTATTTGTGAAAATGCCAGCGATGGAAGTGAGGCCATGATCGCTATTCAGAATAATACATTTGATGTTATTTTATTAGATGTGCAAATGCCTGATATGGATGGCTATCGTGTGGCAAAATTAATTCGAACGGACAGTCTGTCTAAAAATCATCGGACACCCATCATTCTCTTTTCTGCCTATACAAATATTAATGAGCGGGAAGTTACCGCATGCGGGGCTAACGATTTCATTGGAAAGCCTTTTCAGCCTGATGAACTGATAGAAAAAATAAGAAGGTTTGTGACGGTTGCCCCGGCTTCGTAATATGAAGGTGATTCGCTACACGATTGATCGGATACATGTAACCCAATGTGTGAGCGTAATGAAGGGTATATCAAACAGATGTGACCGTAAAAAGATCCACTTCATTATTTTTCTTATCGCTTTAATCGCTCTTTTGCCATTGATGTTAAATGGTCAGTCTTCACAGGAGAAAATGAAATTTGACAGGATTAACCTGAACCATGGGTTATCCAACTCTAATGTGAACTCCATCTATCAGGATGCTAAAGGGTTCATGTGGGTGGCTACTGCAGATGGGTTAAATAAATATGATGGCTATCAGTTTAAGGTGTATCGAAATGTTCAGGGTGATACCACCGGCCTTTTGAATAACAGTATTAAAAGTGTTTTCGAAGATCGGCTTGGAACACTCTGGATAAGCACTTCAAATGGTGGATTTTATCACTACGACAGGTTAGCAGATCGCTTCATCATTGTGCGTGAGTTTTTGGGTGAAGGTGAAGTCACTCTCATCAGTGAAGATGCTGATCATACACTCTGGGCAACAGGAGTATTAAATCACCGCGGCTTTCTCGCTCACTTAAACCGTTCGACTCAAAAATGGGAGTTTGATTTCCCCCAGATGTTTCCACCCAATGCTGTGGTTACGGGCCTGATTCAGGAATCTAAAGAGGAGTATTGGGTCTCGCTGAAGCAACATGGATTATTTAAATGGAACAGAAAGAAGAATTCTTTTAACCAGATTGTGGAAGCCGATCTGAATCCATTTCTCCATAAGATGGTGCAGGATGCAAATGGCAACCTGTGGTTTGCAACACGTAATGGACTGAGTAAATTAAATCCATCAACAGGTGCATTCAAACATTTCCGGGCCGGAAAACACCTTACCGAAAACGCGCTTCCCGTTGGAATTATACTTAGCCTCTGTGCTGATGGACATAATCTATGGATTGGAACCGAGAACGGAGGTCTCAGCAGAATGGATATGGAGGCAGAGACTTTTAAGACCTTTACGTCTGATAAAAATGATGGTCAATCGATAAGTGATAATTCGATCTGGTCAATTTATAAAGATAACCAGAAACGCTTATGGATAGGTACGTTTTCGAATGGACTTTGTGTGTATGATAAAATGAAGAGCAAATTTCCTGAGCTGAATGTGCAGCTTAATGATAATTTTGTTAATGCCATTTGTAAAGATCAGAAAGGCAGGCTTTGGATAGGAACTGAGCAAGGATTAACACTTCATAAAGAAAATTCCACAAAACATTATTTTCATGAGCCGGGTCGTAAAGGAACACTTCCTAACAATCCGGTGCTTTCTATTTTTGAAGATAGTAAAGGACGGCTTTGGATTGGAACATGGGATGGAGGGGCAAGCAGGTATGAGGAGCAAAACGATCGTTTTATCAACTACTTGCCAGACCCTGAAAATCCCAACAGATTATCCAACCCCAGTGTTTTTTCTATACGCGAACAATCAGCTACACAACGAATTTTAGTAAGTACGTTCAATGGATTAAATATACTGGTGGATGAGAAATCCGGTAAGTTTGAAAAACACCTTGATGAGCAGGTGGAAGCCAATAACTATCTGCGTACTTTATTTGAAGACAGCCATGGCGCACTTTGGGTAGGCTCTATAGTTTGCCTGAACCTTTACGATCCCGATTCAAAAAAACATGAACGGTTTCTCTATGATCAAAAAAGTGGATCAGGAGTTTTTGTGAATTGTATCACAGAAGATAACAAGGGAAATGTATGGGTGGGCTCCAGTAAAGGGTTACATCAAATCAGAAATAACAGTGTTGTAGAGACCTATACATCATTACAGGGATTGCCCAGTGATATCGTAAATGGAATTCTGATTGACAACCATGGCTTTCCCTGGCTTGGTACTACCAATGGAATCTCAAGATTCAATACCGAAACAAAAACGTTTACCAATTATGATGTGAACGATGGATTGGTCAGTTCCGAGTTCAAAGCAAATGCGTGTTATAAAACAGAAGCAGGTCAGTTTTTGTTTGGTGGCAAAGGAGTGAATGTGTTTTATCCGGATAGTATTAAAACCAATCCACATATACCTCCGGTGTTTTTTACCGGTCTGAAAATTTTAAACAAAGAGGTTGTTATCGGAGCAGCAGATAGTGTACTCAAGCAACACATCACAGAAACCAGGGAAATTACATTAACTCCCGAATTAAATTCATTTGCGATTGAATATGTCGGTATCAATTATACCAGTACCAGTGAGAATCAATTCGCCTATAAGTTAGAGGGCTTTGGAGAAGATTGGATTTATGTAGGAGGCCAGCGGTTTGCTACGTTTACTAATCTTGACCCGGGCACTTATGTGTTCAAGGTGAAGGCCAGCAACAATGACGGATTATGGAACGAGCAGGGTGCAGCTTTGACGATCCACATACTGCCGTTATGGTATGAATCGATCCTGTTTAAAGTAGCTTCTTTTGTAATTACTGCCTTTCTGATCATTGGCGTTTTCTTTTACCGGATGCGTGCCATTGCTCATCGTAACTCGGTACTGGAAAATGTAGTGACTGAAAGAACTGCCAAATTAGCCTTAGCAAATGAAAATCTGCAACAGATGAATATCGCCCTCTCTCAGACTAACCGCTCGTTAGATTTACAACGGCAAATTGCTTACGAAGCAGTATGGGCCAAAGAACAGTTCTTCTCCATCATGAGTCATGAAATAAGAACTCCACTCAATTCAGTGATTGGACTCACCTACGTGCTGAGCAATCGTGAGCCTCGACCTGATCAGCAGGAAATAATCAAAACCTTGAAAAATTCGGGTGACCATTTGATGCACCTGGTCAATGATGTACTGGATTATAATAAGATTCAGGCAAACAAACTTGAACTTGAAGTATCAGCATTTGATTTAGATGAACTAGTTCAACAAGTGCACGCAATGTTTCTACCTATCGCACAGGAAAAGGGCTTGAACTTTACTATACAATTGAGTAGCGTCATGCCATTGAAATTAAAAGGTGATCCCACCCGACTGATTCAGATATTGAGCAACCTGATCAGCAATGCAATAAAATTTACTGCCACGGGTGAGGTCAATATGAATATACAATTGCTGCGAATGGAGACTACTCATGTATTTACGGAGTTTCGGATTAAGGATACTGGCATTGGTATACATGAAGACCGGATAGCATCCGTGTTTTTGCCTTTTTCTCAAGACCGTGAAATTCACCGGAAATTTGGAGGTACTGGTCTGGGACTCCTCATCGTGAAAAACCTCACCGAATTAATGAGTGGGAAAATTGAAGTGGTGAGTAAATTAGGAGAAGGCTCCCTTTTTATCCTGAGTATTCCATTCGAAATACAACACATCTCCGACTACAAAAAAGATCAGGATCAAAATTCTTCACAGCCACCTTCTGAGATCGTAGTGAAAGGAATGAGGGTTCTTTATATTGAGGATGTCGAATCTAATCGATTTTTAGTTAATAACCTGCTCATCGACTATGGAGTAGTGTGCCAAAATGCCAATGACGGAAATGAAGCCATTATCGCCATGGAGAAGAACAGCTATGATATCATACTGATGGATGTACAATTGCCCGATATGGACGGCTACCATGTTACTCGCCTGATTCGCACAGCAAGCCGTTCTAAAAACAAGAAAACACCAGTCATTCTGTTTTCTGCCCACAACGATATAGGTGATGAGCAAATAAAAGCATGTGGTGCAAATGGTTTTGTAGGTAAACCATTTCATCCTGAAATCCTGTTAGCAAAAATACAAGAGCAGGCCGTAAGCCTTGGGAGATAGTTAAGACTTAGTCTTTCAGAAATTGATATACTCTTGCAAAATGATTTTTAAGCTCGGCATTGAGCAAAGGGAGTTCGCTGCCATATTGGTCATATGTCCTATAGATATTAATTAAAGAAAGAAACTCCTCGTACTTGAGGTTAGAAACAATCGGATATATTTTGTGAAGTTGGTTTTTCATTTTTACAATATCCTTAGCCTTGTCAGCTTCAAAAAACAGAAGTTCCACTCTTTTGAAATCTTCCCCAATGAGGTGCTTCATTTTATCCAGCTTGCCGGGATCATTTCCAAAAATGTTTTTATAGTACTGGAGTGAAAGCATAGTAAATTCTAATTAGCAATAGATAAATCTAAGAATAACCGTGTTCTGTTTGTTCAGTATAAATACGTAGATCAAAATACGTAAATTAAGGATGACTATCTCTGTATTAACTCCAGCATCGGATAAATACAACTTGTTTAAGATTACCTCAAATTGATAAAGCTTTGAGGAGATTTATTTTTTTACTCTTTTTTTTAACGCAAATCCATACTATAGGCTATTGCCAGTCGGCAGAATATAAAAAGGAAACGGACAGTATTGAAGGTATACTCAAAACACTTCCAGCAGATACTAACAGGGTGAATGCACTGTCATCGCTGTTCAGTCAATACAGGAGATCTGACTTTCTGAAAGCATTAGAAATCGCTGAAGAAGAATTAGAATTATCCCGAAAACTTCATTTCTTATCGGGTGAAGCCAGAGCATACCGGCATCTGGGCGTTTCCTATTACAGCATTGGAGATAAAAATCAAGCGGTAGCTTTTTACATGGAGGCTATTAAACAGTACGGAAAATTAAAGGACAGTTATTACGTTGCTGCATGCCATAACAATATTGGATTGGTGTATCTGGACGAGCGTAACTATAATGAAGCATGGAAATATTTTAACAAGGCGTATAGTATCTGGAAAACATTCACAAACCAAGAGGGAATGGCAATTGTGCTAAACAACATGGCTGATTTATCCGGTTTACAGGGGAAGGATTCGCTGGCGCTGATTTACAATTTAAAAGCTTTGGTAGTAGCAAAACAGGTAGGAGCAAATGTGGGTGCAGTTTGGTTTAGTATTGCGGGTGTGTATATAAAAAAGAAAGAATATCCTGCTGCACGAAGGTACCTGGACAGTGCATTTACCTATAGCAGGGAAAAAAATGACATAGGGTTGCAATTGAGTGTACAACTGGCGCTTGGTAAAATCTATAGTGATGAAAATGCCTACGAAAATGCAATAGGTGCAATTAAAAAGGCAAAAATATTGGCGGTGCAAATAGGTGATCAATTTAGTGAAACGGAAACAATCGCTCTGCTGGCTGATGTTCATGCTTCAAAAGGAGATTTCCACAGTGCCTATAAACTCCAGCGTGAGTTCAACGACAAACAGGATAGCTTGCATAAAAGAAGTAATACCATGCGGATAGAACAATTGGTTTATGTTCATGAACTGGAGCGGAAAAATTTGCAAAGCCAGGCCCTGCTGAAAAATAAGAAACTAAAAGAGGCACAGATTATGATTTACCAGGCGACTATACAAAGGCAGTATGCATGGGGGGCGCTTATAGGGATAGCGCTATTGGCATTTGTAATGCTTTCAGTTTTTTATTTCAGAAGCTATACGCGCGAGCGTAAGGATATGGATTTGTTGAAAATGAAAAATCAGGAAATTGAATTGCGGAATGAAGAAATCAGAAATGGAAATCTGGAAATAAAAGCACAGCAGGAATCACTGGCCATATTAAATGCGAAGCAAAACAAACTGTTCTCCATCATCGCTCATGACTTGCGAAGCCCTTTAAATAGCGTAAAGAGCATTGTCGTCTTGTTTCGGAGCAATCTCATTACCGGTGAGCAAACCGAACAACTTCTTGAACGGCTATTGAATACACTTAATCACACTTCTGAATTTCTGGAAAACCTTTTGTACTGGGCTCAAAATCAAATGCAGGGGACTGAAGTATCAAAACAGGTTTTTGATCTTAATAAGGTGATCATGAAAAGTATTAACCTATTGAGAGAACAAGCAGATGCGAAACAAATAATATTAAAAAACAATGTGACGGAAAGTTGTGAAATATTTGCTGATGCGGAAATGATAAACGTAGTAATCAGAAACTTAATTTCAAATGCCATTAAATTCTCCAGGGTACATGATACGGTCTCTGTTTCAGCTGCCAGGGAAGCGGGCGATGTGCGGGTATATATTGAAGACACCGGTGTTGGCATGAGTGACGAAGTAATTAAAAAAATTATGCGTAATCATGAGTTTTACAGCACAAGGGGCACGAAGAATGAAAAAGGGACTGGTATAGGGATCAACTTGTGCATGGAGTTTCTGAAAAAAAACGGAGGGACTTTAGAAGTGAAAAGTAAACCTGGCACAGGTAGCATTTTTATGTTAACTCTTCCAGGCGCTGTGGTTTGATCCTGATTTCTGCTGCCGCTTTTTTATTGAACCGTATTCGGCCCCACATAAGCTAAATACAGATTGCAGAACTGTTACATGCGTAGTTGACCGGTATACGTTCTCCTCTTCCTATGCGGCATCGATTTACATTCATCATGCAGGATGATCATCTTTTCAAACCTATTTCTCAGTAAAAATACTGACAAGGGAATAGGTATTTAATTTAGCCTACTCTCATTGAAAAGCGGAACATACGCAACTTGCATTCCGTCTACTTTTGATCTACCAACTAAACGGTAAAATCATGAGCATCGATTATATCATCAGGTTTTTAAAAGCAAATGTCATTATAGTCGCTCTTTGTTTTTCTGGTTTGTTAATGTTAGCCAGTGCATCATTAATGATTACTAACCAGGAGAAAATCGATAATGCCGTGAAGACGGAAGCACTGGCGGAAAAAGCCAGGTTTGAACTCCTGTTCTCCCATCTCAATATTGTTCGTGACGTAGATGTTGCGATAAGAGGCTATGCCCTGATAAGAGAAGACCGGCTCCTTTATATCAAGCCCGATCAGTTGAAGTCAAGAATGGAAAGTGTTTTTTATACACTGGATAGTATTTTAAGAGAACAGCATTACGAAGACACAGAGGGCCGGAACGCATTAAAAGAGTACCAAGCGTACATACGAATGCTGGTAACCGATTTTGATGAGATGTCTCAATTATTAAGAGCTGGAAATGATTCGGCCTTTATGGAGATACTGAAACTGGATAAAGGAAGCCAGTTAGGTATATCCATGGCAAAGGCACAAGATAAAGTAATTGCTTTTGAAGAAGAGACGAAACGAAAAGCAGTGGGAGAATATAAATCGGCCACGAAAAGTAATATTATAATTGGTGTAGCCATGGCTGTGCTGGGTATTCCGTCCATCATCATGCTGATTGTGCGTTTGCGAAGAGAAGCAAAAGGAAGAGACAATCTTTTGCGTGAGCTGGAAAGTAATAATCGGAAGTATCTTTTTGATTCAGGTGGCTCGGTCGATACCATCAACGCGGAAGTGATTGTTGAAAAATCGATTGAGAATTTTCGGGAGGCTACTGATTTTGTAACGCAGCTTTCAAAGGGAGATTATTCCGTGAACTGGCGCGGACTTAACGCAGAAAATGAATCACTCAATCCAGATAACCTGGCAGGTAAACTGATTCAATTACGAAAGAACCTGAATGCATTCAAAACGGAAGATGAGAAACGAATTTGGGCAAACGAAGGGCTGACAAAATTCAGCGAGGTCGTGCGCAATCACCAGCACAGTGTCGAAGCATTATCGCTGGAGGTGATTAAATACCTGACTAAATATTTACGCGCACAGCAAGGCGGGCTATTTGTACTGCAAGGTGAAGACGAACCCTGTTTGAATTTAACTGCCTGCTATGCTTTTGAAAGAAAGAAGTATATCCAGAAAACCATTAAGATAGGTGAGGGGCTGATTGGGCAGGCCTTCCTGGAGGGCCAGACTATATTTCTAAAAGAAATACCTGATGGTTATATTCAGATCACTTCCGGATTGGGCGATGCTTCTCCTAATAGTGTTGTCATTGTTCCCCTTAAATACAATGAAAAAATTGAGGCCGTTTTAGAACTGGCGAGCTTTCAGGTATTTGAAAAGTACCAGATTGAATTTATAGAGAAGGCCGGTGAGTTTGTCGCCTCAGCGCTACTCAACACCAAGGCAAGTCAACAGATGAAGCATCTGCTATCACAATCGCAAAGACAAACAGAAGACATGCGTTCTGCAGAAGAGGAGTTGCGTCAGAATATGGAGGAAATGGAAGCAACGCAGGAAGAGATGAACAGACGGGGCATTGAACAAAGGCAGGAAATACAACGACTTAATGAACAGCATGAAGAGAGTATAGCCAGCTTTAAACGACTGTCTTTGGTGGCCGATAACACCGATAACTCCGTGGTGATTACAGATGCAAAAGGAAACATTGAATACGTAAACAACGGATTTACAAAAATGACGGGTTATGTGTTGGCTGAAGTAATGGGTAAAAAACCGGAAAGCTTTCTGTATGGTAAAGATACCAATGCTGATACAGTAAAAAGAATTCGTGAAAAGCTGTTACTTCATCAGCCCTGCTATGAAGAGATACTGAACTATGATAAAAACGGCAATGAGTACTGGATATCACTGGCGATCAATCCAATTTCTGAAGAGGGTAAGCTAACTAAATTTGTTTCAATATACAGCGATGTAACCGTTACCAAGCTTCAGGCACAGGAATTCACTGCGCAGGTTGAAGCGATAGGCAGATCGAACTCCATCGTTTCCTTCGACCTGAAAGGGATGGTGCAAAGTGCAAACAAAAACTTTCTCGATGTGATGGGCTATACAATGGAAGAGATCATCAGTAAGCACCACCGGATGTTTGTTTTTGAAGAGGAAAGCAATACAGAAGAATATGCGCAAATGTGGAAAGACCTGGGTGAAGGCAAATTTGTATCCGGTGAATTCAAAAGAAGAACAAAGGACGGGAAGGAGATCTGGTTGAATGGTACCTATACCGCCATCATGGATTTGCAGGGCAATCCCTACAAAGTAATGAAGTTCGCTCAGAACATTACGGCCCAAAAAGAATTGGACAAGAGAACCCAGGAACTGAACAGGGAACTTAAAATAAAAGACAAGGAAACACAGGAAAGAGCGATTGAATTGACCGGTGTAATTTCTGCAATCAACTCCACCTTAGCCAACATCGAGTTTACCATGGAAGGAGATATCATTACTGCCAATGATAATTTCCTTAAAGAAATGGGATATAGCTTGAGCGAATTAGAAGGTAAACACCACAAGCTGTTCGTAGATAAGGAATATGCTAAGAGTAAAGAATATGCCGAATTCTGGGATGATCTTAATTTTGGAAAGGCTCAGATCGGAGAAGTAAAAAGAGTTACCAAAGCAGGCGATGAGATATGGTTCTCCGCCAGTTACACACCGGTAATGGATGTAAACAATAAACCTTTTAAAGTAATCAAGTTTGCCCAAAACATCACTCCGGAGAAAATTAAATCACTTGAGTATTCTGCGCAGGTGAAGGCCATCGGTCAGTCCAATTCCATTGTCTCATTCGATATGAATGGTATTGTTCAAAGTGCGAATGATAATTTCCTAAACCGGATGGGCTATGAACTCAGTGATGTTATGGGGATGCACCATAAAATATTTGTGCCTGCGGATGGAAGTACATCGGAGCAATACAGAAAAATGTGGCGGGATTTAAACAAGGGCAAATTCATTTCCGGTGAATTCAGGAGAAAGACGAAAACAGGAGAAGATGTGTGGCTGAATGGTGTATATGCTCCTATTGTCGATCTGCAAGGGAAACCCTACAAGGTGATGAAATTCGCCCAGGACATAACCATTCAAAAACAACTGGCGCAGGAAAGTCAACTTCAGAATGAAGAGCTGCGGGCTATTGAGGAAGAGCTACGTCAAAATGTGGAGGAGATCACAGCGGTACAGGAAGATATGCAACGTAAGGCACTGGAGTTAAATGGAATTGTTACAGCGGTCAACGCTACGTTGGTCAATATCGAATTTGATATGAAGGGTAATATTGTTACTGCTAACGACAACTTTCTCGACGAAATGGGATATGGGTTAAGGGACATTGTAGGTAAGCATCATAAAATACTCGTGGATGCTGAGTATGCACGAAGCAGGGAGTACAGTAAGTTTTGGGAAGATCTTAATTTCGGAAAGGCGCAAATAGGTGAGGTGAAGCGGTACACAAAAAACGGATCGGAGATTTGGTTCTCAGCCAGCTACACACCAGTAGTAGATGCAAACAATCAGCCTTTTAAAGTGATCAAGTTTGCACAGAATATCACACATCAGAAACAACTCTCCCTTGACTATGAAAGCCAAATGTCAGCCATTGATAAATCGTACGCAGTAATCGAATTTGATATGCAGGGCAATATACTGAAAGCCAATGGAAATTTTTTAAGCCTGATGGAATATGGTATTGATGAAATACGAGGAAAACATCACCGGATTTTTGTTGAGAAAAAGGAAGCCGAAAGTAATGCTTACGAAATGTTCTGGACCAAACTGAAGGCAGGAGAATACATCATCAATGAATTCACGCGTATTTCCAGGTCCGGCAAAGAAGTGAAGATCAAAGGTAGTTATAGCCCTATAAAGGACATGAGTGGTAAGCCTTATAAGATTGTCAAGTATGCCCTTGAAATAAAACAGCTGGAGTTAAGCGTTTAATGAAGTGAGATTTCAAAGATGGAATGGAAGACTGGAAAAATAGATTGATATACAGTGAATCAAATAGAAGACTTTATAAACGAATTCAATTGCTGTAGTGAGAATCCATTTGTGAAGTCAGTGATTTCTGGCTTCCTCATTGCTATCTCCGACGCGCAAGGTATAATCCTGTGGGCAAGTGATGAATTTTGTGAACTGACAAAGTATACATCAGATGAGTTAAAGGGAAAGTCTCTTTTAGTGCTTATCAGAAACTCATCTGCTGGTGATGCGGATCATGTTTTAGAACAAGCCATTCATAATCACCTCGCATGGGAGGGCGAATTGAGCAACGAAGCAAAAGATGGTTCTTCCTTTTGGATTAAGATGAGTGTTCGGCCAGTTAAAAGTGCATCAGGAACGCAGGTTGGTTTTTTATCGCTCGGTACGAATATCACAAGCAGTAAAAAAGCCGAAGAGGAAAAAAGTCTCGCTATTGATAAGGCACTTCAAAGCGAGAAGCGGTACCATGCCGTGATTGATGATCAGACCGATTTGTTTTGTGTGTATACTGGTGATGGAACTAGAACATATGTCAATGATCGGTATTGTTCTTTTTTTAATACCACTCGTGAGCATATCCTTGGAACCAACCTCTATACCTACAATCCTTTCGCTGTTGAAGAGGAAATTATTCAGAAAGTAAAAAACCTCACGCAGGAAGCACCCCAGGTTATGCTCCTCTATGAAATGAAAAATGGATATCAGGAATGGCGATTCATCGTTTGGCGATTTATTTCTTTTTTTGACAAAGAAGGTAAGCCATCGGAGATTTTGGCAATAGGCAGAGATATTACTGAAATGAAGCGAGCAGAGAATCAGAAAAACAACTACACCGAAGCATTGGAAAAAATTGCATTCATGACTTCGCACAAAGTGCGTGGGCCGATTGCACGATCATTGGGTTTGCTGGAGTTAATAAAGATAAGTGGCTTTTATACGCTGGAAGGAGAAACAATACTACAACACTTTAATACATGTATTACTGAACTTGATCAGTACACACGTGAACTGGCTGATTTTATTTACAGAAATCAGACTTTTCATGAATCCTTTATTTCCAGCCAAAGGCAAAGTGATGCTCTGCCGAATAACGTAGTGCTATCCTTTACTTCGCAAAGTAAATCACCTGAGAACGTTTAGTTTCTGAAAAGTAATGCAATACCATCTGTCCACAGTCTGATTAAGTATATGAATGTAAATAAACTGGAGTATGAAAATGATGTAATGCAACTATACTGCCATGAGGTGTACAGGTACGTGTTTGTTCGCTTTAGAAACAATCTTTCCCCCTTTCAATACGTGACTTGGGTGCAAAATGTAATGGAGGTATTGAAAGAGAAGAAAATGAACTACCTGATCGTTGACCTAAGCCAGTGGAGTAATTCTGCAGAGGTAAGCAGGAAATGGAAAGAAGATGTTCTGCTGCTTCATTTAACTGAATATGAATTAAGGAAATGTGCCATTGTCGGTAATAATGATGAACAGGTAAATACTGTTATCCATCAGCAAAAAGATTCCATAAGCCAGTGGCAAATCAAGTTTCGTCATTGTTCTTCCTATGAGGAAGCAGAAAATTGGATTTTGAGAGTGGAGTAATAGGGGTAAAAAACAGGATCCGTTTAATTAAAAAACCAAAGTGAAAACAACAACTTTATTTTCAATATCAAGACAGCAACCACATAAAAAAAATTGCGTGGGATTACATCCTGTTTGGGTCTTGGTTATCATAAGCCTCTCATTGACCAGTTTTCATGCAGGCTATGCGCAGGTAGTGAATGCCTATGCTAAAGTTACTGCTATCAGCGGTAAAGTACTCACGGTTAAGAATGTGAATGAAACATTTCATACGTTCAACATAGGTGAGAAAGTAATTGTTATGCAAATGCAGGATAAACACAGTATTTTAAAACTGGTAGTAGAATGATTCATCGCTTATAAATGGTAAAACGCATTGAATTCGATAATTACAAACCAGGCATAAGAAGCCTGATGTTTGCACTTGTACAAGGTTGCAAGCGCAATGATCGCGATAGCCAGCGGTTGTTATACCGGCATTACTATAGTTATGCCATGTCTATCTGTGTGCGTTATTCTAAAAGCAAAGAGGAAGCGAAAGAGATATTGAATGACGGTTTTCTTAAAGTGTTTCAAAAGATTGAACAATATAAGCAGGAGACACCCTTCGAAGGATGGCTTCGCAGGATTATGATTAATGCGGCTATCGATTGTTATCGCAGAGAAGTAAAGCATTATTATCATGCTTCTGCGGAAGAATTGAAAATAGATAACGGAAGGCAAAGTGTGATGGATGAAATAGCTTACAACGAACTACTTGTGCTCGTGCAAAAACTTACACCCGGCTACCGTACTGTTTTTAGCTTGTATGCCATTGATGGATATACCCATGAAGAAATTGCGGGCATTTTAAATATTTCGGAGGGTACATCAAAGTCCAATCTTTTTAAGGCGCGTGAAGCATTAAGAAAGATGTTAGGTGAAACAAATAATCATATTCTTGAAAGAAGGGAACCTCATAACACTTTCTCCTGATGAGCGATTGATCGTCATCTTCCGTAAGCGTGCGAAAATGAAAAAAAGGGATATGGTGAGATCATTCTAAACGATCATGTGAATACTTTATCATGATATTTAATGTAAGATCTTATATTTAAACTCAATAAAAATAAGAAGGTCAATATGCTTATTTCGTTGATTCCTATCCTTTCTGTAATCATACGGATAGCATGTTTTTGTCGTGGATTCCATAAAATTAAAAATGCTTACTATTTACCTTTCGACTTCAACCATGATTATTTTATAATGATTGTGTTAACCTTTAACCCTACACTAAAAAAAATCATATGCATCTCATTCCCATTACCGAAAACAAATGCTACAAGATTTCAGTCTTCCCTGAAAAAAACCGCGCTTATCTTAAAATCATTGGCTACTGGAGAAATCCTGAGACTGTTCCTAACTATATAAAGGATTGGACAAAAGCGGTGTCTATGGTTAAGAAGGGATTTACGCTGGTTACAGATGCCACTGAGATGAAGACGCATCCGCCCAACGTACGGAAACTTCATGAGCAGGCGCAAACTTTACTAAAAAAAGCGGGCATAAAGAAAGTAGCTGAACTAATAAAAGATGATGTTGCCGAAATGCAGCTTGACTCCGTGGCCAAGAGAACACAATTCCCCAAGAAAAGTTTTAAATCAATTGAAGAAGCTGAGAAATGGCTGGACGAAATTTAGGTATCATCTATCAATTGTAATCGCAGAGAAGTAAAGCATTATCATCATGCTTCTGCGGAAGAATTGAAAATAGATAACGGAAGGCAAAGTGTGATTGATGAAATAGTTTACAACGAACTACTTGGACAGGTGCAAAAGCTTACACCCGGGTATCGTATTGTTTTGACTTGTATGCCATTGATTGATATACACATGAAGAAGTTACAGGCATTTTAAATATTTCGGAGGGTAAATCAGAATCATATCTTTTTAAGCACGTGAAGCATTAAAGAAGGATGTTAGATAAAATGAATAATCAAATTCTTGAAAGAAAGGAGCCTTATACTTTATCGAGGTTTCTTAAAACAATTTCATTCAAAAGTTAATGCATTAACTTTTCTTAGAAGAATGCATCATAACATATCTTGAATACTTACCATGTCATCTTTCTTTCGATTTATAAAAAGAAAGATAATCAGGTTCAAAAGACAGGTAGAAAAGGACACCAACATCCATAGTGCCACCAGCAATTGTTAACGGTACTGCAACTCCTGGTACAATTTGCATTTTGCCGTTGTCAATACAATAGCGTAAGCCGGGAGAAACAATTCCCTGATGTTGAGTAAATGTACGTCCATTGTTCTTTATACTTTGTGTGAAATTGGAAGTGCACTCCAGCATAACATGGCATTTGCGCTGCGCTATCCAAATTAGTCCGATGCCGGCATTTTTATGATACAGGTTTCGTTGATAGGTTGGAACCGGTTCAGTGGTGGTATCCGGATAGTAGTCCGCCTTATAAATAAAAGTGGCGCCAAAGTTATAATGTGTGATCAATCTCCTTGACAACCGTTTGGTAATAGCCACATTTAGCTGACCGCCCCAGCCACCCTGACCTAAACCTTGCGAGGCATTACCTGTTGGCAAAATAAGCGTGATGCGCGGAGCAAGCATCATCCATTGCTTTTCATTCATCAACGAAGGCCGGTAACTGATGTACATGTCCCCGAAGCCGCTCTTTGTGTTTCCCCGGTCAACCGATTTCATTAAACTATAGTTTAATGAATAGCTGAATTGATGCTTCAGATCCGTGATCGGGATTTCTTGTGTAAAATTGAAGTTAACATCTCCCTGTTTCAATTTATTCCATGAAAGAGATGCGACATGCTGGATGACGCCCATGGGTTGATTGAATGCTTCTTCCAATAAGAAAGAATTGTCTTCAAAAGCGGGTTGATTAAAGTAAAGGTAGCTGCCTTTTTTGGGCATACTGGCTAAGTCTGTATTCTGAGCCTGAGTACTAAGGTGAAGTAGTAAGAGCAGAAGAGCAAGCAGGTAGCACCGGCAGGACACGCGTAATAAAAAAAGATTAGGTGAAGCAATCGGTTTCATCTGGTGTGATCGTTACTTCATTCTGCTGAGGTACGGAGCAATATTTTCTAACGCAAGCACGTGGCAGGCAGCGCCAATCTTCACCGCTTCTTTGGGCATTCCATACACCACGCAACTCTCTTCATTCTGAGCAATCGTTTCTGCGCCAGCATTACGCATTTCATACAACCCTTTCGCACCGTCACCCCCCATGCCAGTCATGATAATACCAATTGAATTGCGGCCTGCATACTTTGCAACGCTGTTGAAAAGGACATCTACCGAGGGGCGATGCCTGTTCACCCGTTCTGCCTGATGAAGATGTACATAATACCGTGCACCACTTCTGCGGAGTTCCATGTGTTGATTGCCCGGTGCAATGAGCGCATGCCCGCGAAGCACCGAATCGCCATGAGCAGCTTCTTTAACAGTGATTGAACAGATGTTATTCAACCGTTCGGCAAAAGATCGGGTAAACAATTCGGGCATGTGCTGTACGATTATAATTCCGTAACCATCAACGGGTATACTTTTTAGTAATTCCAGTATGGCTACAGTTCCTCCTGTAGACGCTCCAACAGCAATAACTTTATCCGTAGTCTGCACCATACTCGAACTGAGCGGCAGGAAACGTTCTGGCTCTCTGGCGAGAATTCGCTGTTGAAAACATCTTCGCCTAATTCTGGCTGCGGCTGCTGCCTTTACCGCATCGATGATACGCAAACGACTTTCGGTGGAAGGGATGCCATACATCAACGGCTTATCCATGATTTCTACTGCACCATATTCCAATGCAAGCAAAGCAGAGTCAGAACCAGCTGGAGTTAAGGTGGATATTACTACAACAGGTATAGGATGTTGTGACATAATCTTCTTCAGGAAGGTAAGTCCATCCATGCGTGGCATCTCCACATCCAGGGTAATTACATCAGGAGCTGCTTTGATCATTTTAGCTGCTGCCTGAAATGGATCTGATGCGGTAGCGATCACCTGAATTTCAGGATCGCTTTCTAATATATCTTTCAGTGCCTGCCGCACAACAGCAGAATCATCAATGATGAGTACCTTAATCATAATGATTATCTTGTTTTAAGTTGCGTTCTTTTTTAAATGCTTTACCAGTACTTCACCCGTTGATGAATTGAAGAGAATTTTTCTTCCATACGCCCCACCCACACTACTGCCTGCAATGGGTATCCGGTAATGCGCCAGTACTTCTTCGGCGACGTGAATGTTACGCTCACCAATCCTGTACACGCTTTCCTGCTGCTGATTCATCAGATTTGCTCCTCCAAATATTTTGGCCACCAGGTCTGTCCTGTCAGAAGTCTTCAGCATTTTTTCAATCAGCCGCTCGTTAGCGACATTTCCATATTTGGGTGAAGCTAAACCTTGCCCTTCCCACAAGGGTAAGAGATAATGATTCAGACCTCCGATCAATAATCGTTTATCAAAGAGGCATATCGCCACACAGGAACCGAGTATGGTTTGAATCTCTCTCGGTCGGTCAGCCACATATACTTCAGCTGGATAGCAGAAGTAATTTTCAAGCCTTGATGAGTGGACTACATTGTTCATCAGATTACTTCTTCCGTATCGAATAGTACATCATTACCAGATTCAGAAACTCCTTTCGGAAGAGGTTGTGTTGGTGAGATGGGGAAACTAAATGTGAATTCGGTGTATTGCCCGTTCATTGACTTCACATGCATTGTGGCACTTAATGCATTTACACATTCCTGTACGATAGAAAGACCAAGTCCTTGTCCGCGATGAGCTTTGGTTGTTCCGGTATGAAGCTGCCTGAAACGATCAAAAATATTTTCCTGATTGGCCATATCAAAGCCAATTCCAAAATCCCGTATGCTGAGGTGAAACTCCGTTTCGCTTTTATTAAGCGAAATAATGATTGTTTTATTTGCCGTACTAAATTCAATCGCGTTGGCCAGCACGTTACTGAAAATGAGATGAAACAAGCATGGGTCAATAGTGATGTATTCAACAACACGGCTGTTTTTTTGTAACGTGATACAAAGCTGTTTGCGTTGAGCCCTGGGTGAGAATGCATCGATTGACTGGTTGATGATGGAAAGGATATCCGTCTGAACAGGAGTGGGGCGGAACCCATTCGCCTCAATCTCGGCAGCAGCAAAAAGATTACGCATCTGAAAGTCCAGATCGAAGGCTTCCTGGTGAAGCAGTAACGCCAAGGATTGAACCTGGCTGATTGATTTTACTGAAACAAGTGCTTGAGAAAGTCCTAATAAGGCAGAAAGCGGGTTAACGATTTCATTACGAATGTTGGAAAGAAAGTCGCTCTTGATTTGTTCGGCTTCCTTCAAACGCGCACTGAGCTGATCAATCTTAAGCAGAAGCTGCTTGGAATTGGAATGAGAACTCACAGAATTATTGAGGCGCTGCTCCAGTTCCATCAGGAGTTGCTGGTCGGAGATGTCGGAAAGTGTATTCATTCTGTTTTTTGATAAACGGTGGGATGGATAAGTTTCAGAGGCAACACCATGCCATAGAGTGATTCGGAGTGGCCGATGAACAGAAATCCTCCGGTGCGCAATTTGCTCAGTAGTTTTAAGATCACTTCTTCCTGTGTCTTGCGGTCGAAATAAATGAGTACGTTACGACAGAAGATGACATCCATCATGGTGGATACGTCCATCACACTATCCATGAAATTGAGTCTGCAGAATTGCACTTTCTTTCGAATCTCCGCTACCGGTTTCACGGTAGGATTCTTTTGGTCTTTGCTCTTAAGGAAATACTTTCTCAACAAGACCTGTGGTATTCCGATGACACGTTCTTTGGAGTAGATGGCTGCCATGGCTCTTTGCAATGCATGCGTTGAAATATCACTGGCCAGTATAGAGAAATCGGTATTTCGTTGTAACAAAGCTTCGGAAAGTACGATAGCCAGTGTGTACGGTTCTTCACCTGTTGAACAAGCCGCACTCCAGATATTTAATGTCCACTTATCACGTGCTTCATTTTGATGATGCAGAAAAGGAAGACACTTATTTACCAGTACATCGTAATGATGTGGCTCCCTGAAGAAATCGGTCTTGTTCGTTGAGACAGCATCAATCATTGGAATAATCTCTTCCTGTCCCTCACGGGTTTGTATAAACTCAATGTATCTGGCATACGATGACAGATGGAGTGAACGCAGCCGTTTACTTAACCTGCTCTCCAGCATGATCTTCTTTGCCGGGGTAATGCGTATCCCACTTTGCTCATAAACCAGTGCGGACAAACGACTGAATTCAGCAGTACTCATCGAGGGTAATCCTAATTCGGTTTTGTATTCTGGTGCTGCCATTGGATTATTCTTTTAGATGATAATCATTACCATTTACTCCTTAGGTGTTTTGTAAAAAGAAAGATCACTAAACAATCCTAGCTGAAAGGCGAAGTTGTTTTCGATCTTGTTGTAGTAATCAGCACCACTTTGAAGTAGTGTGCCTTGCTGCACCACCTGGTAGAGCACCCCACATTCCAGTTTGCCTATCTTTCCTAAGTGAAACCCAAGCGCAGCATACAGCCGGTTCTGATCAAACAGATTATAGCGTACCTCTTTACCGAAGTTGATAAACACTTCATCGTAAGCTGCCAGGAAAAATTCCCCGGCTTCCAAAGTGTTTCCTTTTAGTGGCATAGTTCCTTTGATCATATAGCGGAACCTGTTTTCATAACGGCCATGACGAAACTCACCAGTGGAAGTATTGCCAATCATACGCTGTTCCAGGCGATAGCGATGCGATAATCTGATGTTGCCAACGGCCTGGCTCACCAGTGCCTGTTGCCAGATGCGATGCTCAGGGAAAGCATTCGCAACAGCAAATTCTCCATAGGGATAGGTTTCAATAAAAGCATAACCAATCGTAAACCGAACCTGTTTGGTGTATATATCCAATCCTGTTCGCAATAACAACTGCTGCCACTCACGAACCACATCATGCCTGCGAACCTGCACCTCAGCATGCCATCCCAATACAGGACTGAACTTATGGTTGCCGAAATACATCAACCAGGCATTGGTGTTGTTGGTATGCTCCCGGTATTTTGTTTGTGCCAAGCAGGAAGAAAACAATAGAAGCAGCAAGGCAGGCAACGCTATCCGACTCATGCAAAAACGATTTGTCATTGCAATGGCCTGCTCTTTTTCGCAGTTCATCTTTATCATAAAATTAATGACGCTCATATTCAGCATCGGAATGCGCAGCATCCATTTCTATCTTCAGTCCCTTTCCACTCACAGGCTTTGTGTGTCTCGTCGGAAATTTTGGAGCATACAGTGTAGCGGCAGGTTTTCCTGCTTTAGAAGTAGTGGAAGACGCTCTATGATTATGGTCAATTTTGAAAAAGGAAATTGTATCGCGCATGCTATCGGCCTGGCTGGATAGTTCCTCTGAACTTGCAGACATTTCTTCTGCCGCGGAAGCGTTTTGTTGAATCACCTGGTTAAATTGCTGAATAGCTATGTTGACTTGATTAGCTCCTGAGTTTTGTTCTCTGCTACTTGCTGCAATTTCCTGAACAAGTCGTGCATTGTTCTGGATGTTAGGAACAATCTGTTCCAGTAGCCTTCCTGATCTTTCTGCAATAGAAACACTGGTCGAAGAAAGCTCAATGATCTCTGTGGCAGAAGCCTGGGAGCGTTCAGCTAACTTACGAACTTCAGCGGCTACAACTGCAAAGCCTTTACCATGATCACCGGCACGTGCAGCTTCAACGGCAGCATTCAATGCAAGCAAATTGGTCTGGCGTGCAATCTCGCTGATGATACTGATCTTGTCCGCAATCTTCTTCATGGAATCTACCGTCTGAGTTACCGAACGGCTACCATCCTGAATTTCATCGGCCGCTTTGATGGCAATTTTTTCTGTCTGTTGCGCATTGTCTGTATTCTGCTGAATGTTAGCAGTCATTTGTTCCATGGAAGATGAAATTTCTTCTGCTGAAGCCGCCTGCTCTTGTGAACCTTGTGATAACTGCTGTGAGGTAGAACTTACCTGACCGCTTGCAGAAGCAATGTTGTCAGCGGCCTGCACAATCTGGCTCATCACTTCACGAAGTTTTTCAACCATTGTTTTCATGTAGTTAATCAGTTCACCCACCTCATCCTGTGAAGTATTGTCTATTTGAATGGTGAGGTCTCCGTCTGCGATTTTACGAACGATATCTTTTGCAGTGTTTATTGATTTGGATATGGAAACGATGATCCAGGAAGACACGACAATGGCGATGATAATACTGGTAATCAATAAGGCGATCATACTCGAAGTAGCGCTGTCATAGATTTCATCTGATGCTTTCTCTGCCTCATCCATGTCGGTAAGATTTTTCTTAACGATTTGAGTAACGATGTCGATACAAGTAGTAGCCGCTTCTCTTCCGGCCGTGCTGGAAAGCTTGTAAGAAACAGTAACTGCTGAATCGGAATTGATTCTATTTAATACTTTGATCTTGTTCAGTACCTTGGTGTAGTCGATCCAGTTTTTGTTAAATGATTCTAATATCTCTTTGCCCCGATCGTCGGATAAAGTGCGAAGCGTTTCTACGTTCTCGAGCATGAGTTTGGCGCGGTCATCGATGGCATTGATGTAGTCCTCAATCTCCTGATTGTCGTCAGAGAGAATCATGTCTTTTTCCCTTTTTGTAATGAACTGAAGATCCTCTGCTGTTTTCATCGACAGTTGCATTCGCTTAACATTTACCCTAACGATTCTGTTGATGTTGTTATTGAGGGTGCTGGCATTGGTGTTACCCAGAAAGTAAATGGCACCGGCCAGGGTAATCAATATGGCGAACCCCAGCAGAAGTCGGGCTTTAATAGTAAGTTTCATAAATAGTTGGATTTAGATTCGTGTAGATTATTTTTTTGAATTCGTTTTTTCAGCCGGTGCATCACTATCTGAAATGTGTTGTAGCAGTATGGCTTCTTCATTAGAGAAAACCAGATCAAGATTCAGTATCATAATGAACTGGTCATTGAGTTTGACCATACCTTCTATAAACTCGGTGCGGTACTTAGCACCCACGGAGGGAGCCGCTTGCATCGCCTTCGGTTCAATTTCCATCACTTCCTGAACCCCATCCACGACTGCACCCAGTACGATGCTCTGAGATTCAATGCTGATGCTCATCACAACAATGCACGAGTTGACCGTATCGGTGATCGCATCCAAACCAAACTTGGCACGCATGTCGATAACAGGAAGTACACTGCCTCGCAGATTGATCACGCCACGCATAAAAGCAGGCGACCTTGGCACCTTGGTGATCTTGGATATCTCCAGGATCTCCAGCACTTTGCTCACGTTAGCGGCAAAGATTTCGTCACCCAATCGAAAGGTGAGGTACGATTGAAGTAGTTCGATGTGTTCGTTCATATTACTTTGTTTGTCCGTTTAAATTATCCTGATCATCCTTTTGATCACCTTACCTCATGAGGTTGCGTATGAGTTTATTAGGATCAATTACCAGCGCTACTGTACCATCTCCCAAAATGGTAGCACCGGAAAACTCATCCTGGTGGATGTAGCTATTGCCTAATGGTTTCAATACAGCCTGGTACTGTCCGATAATAGTGGCTACCGCAAGCCCGAATATTTTTTTATTGTACTGCACTGTTATGACCTGGCTGAGGGGTAAGGCAGGTTCATCAGGAGTAAATACTTTGCACAAATTGAAGACGGGTATGCGATGACCTTCCAGAACAACGTGATGATGCGTTTCATTTTCAAGCAAAACTGTTTCTACCTCATAGCACTTCCTTACGGCAGACATGGGGAGTATAAAACCGGTAGGCCCTGTACTAACCAGCAGACCGTCAATGATAGAAAGCGTGAGTGGAAGACGGATAAGAAACGTGGTGCCTACACCCGGTTTTGTGTTAATTTCAATCTCGCCCTGTATGTCAGTAATGTTACGTTTAACTACATCCATACCTACACCTCTTCCCGAAACACCTGTTACATGTTCTACGGTTGAAAATCCCGGATGAAAGATGAGTTGAGTGAGTTCATCTTCTGTGAGCGTATCACCAGCGGAGATAAGGCCCGTAGTAATGGCTTTATGCTTTACTTTGTTCAGATCAATACCAGCACCATCATCATTAATTTCGATGACTACATGGGTGCCTGAATAGTATGCTTTCACCAAAACATTACCTTGCTGTGGCTTTCCCTGCTGCAGACGTTTGTCCGGTGATTCAATGCCATGATCAAGCGCGTTGCGAAGTAAATGCAATACGGGATCAGTAAGTTTCTCGATGATCGATTTATCAATTTCTGTTTCGGTGCCTTCCGTTTTGAAGATCACTTCCTTGCCAAGCTCTTTGGACAGATCACGCACCAGGCGCTGAAAGCGAACCACTAAACTCTCTACCGGAATCAGGCTCATGCTGAACGCATTGTCGCGCAGCCTGCGAGTAATGTTCTCCACGCTTTCAGCAATAGTGACCAGCTCACTCGCTATACTTTCAGTGGCAAACAAGCTTAACCTTGCCTGTGTAGTTACCAGTTCACTCACAAGGTTAATCAGGTCATCGAGTCGTTCGGAGGGAACTCGTACGGAACCTTTATTATTCCGTTGTGTGGTTAGCACGGAATCATCAGTGAGGTTGGTATTTGGTACAAGTATCGTACTCATATTCGCATACCCTATGGGGATGTGGATATGATGTGCCTGCCACACCTGTAGTCTGATATTTTCTGTAAGTATAATTCCGTTACCGGCAAAGGGGCGAATAACAAGTTCCCCTTCGCTTTGCACGAACATAAAAACATCCTGTATTTCAGTTTCCGTGCACGCAGACTCAAGCAGTATCTCAAACGCAGTGTAATTCTTACCGGCATCAAAGCTATCCCACTCTAAATTTTTTATAAAGTAAGGAAGTGCTACACCACTGCCCAGGGCAAGCAGATCTTCAATAAGATAGAGCGAATTAGTTCCGTGCTGAAGTATGTTCTCATCGGGAATAAATGAGATATACCATAACGATTTTTTTATTCCTATGCTTTGCGAATTGTCTGATAAGGAGATTTCTGTTGATAGTGTCTCTTTTGAAAGCTTACTTATTTCTTCCAGCAAACGAGCTTGTGTTACTTGCAGTGTTGTACTGGCCACGGATGGATCACTGAGTAATTTCCTCAGGTGATCAAGGCACTGATAGGTGATCTGTAAAATGGCGGGTGTCAGATCCTGATTACCTTCCCGGATGGACTGGTAAATGGATTCAAGCTGATGGGTTAATATATTAATGCCATTGAACCCAAACATCTTGGCAGAACCCTTTAGCGTATGCATGCAGCGAAAAGCTTTGGCAATACCGTCACTATCCGCAGGATTAGTTTCCAGTTGCAGCAACCCTTTTTCAAGGTCCATGAGAAGCTCCGCTGCTTCATCCATGAATATGGACTGAAGATGTTCCATCAGCGTATAATCTTTTTGATCACTTCAAGAAGCTTTTCAGGAACGAAAGGCTTCACTATCCATCCTGTTGCTCCTGCTGCCTTGGCTTCTTCTTTTTTCGATTGCTGCGATTCCGTAGTGAGCATCAATATCGGTATAGTTGTATATCCTTCTTTCTTGCGAACCTCGCGGATGAGTTGTATGCCATCCATATTGGGCATATTCAGGTCGGCAATGATTAGGTTGAATTCACGTCCATCAAGGCGTTGAAGTGCATCTACACCATCACAACCTTTGGCAACCGCGTATCCGGAAGAGACCAATGTAAGGGCAACGATTTCCCGGATACTTTCAGAGTCATCAACAATAAGGATATGCTTTTCCATAATAAATTAGTTCGTTTTATATGTGTTACTTCTGAAATGAAAGCACATGACTCCAACCTGAACGCTCGATTAGTTCCATGAGAGATGGAAGTTCCGGTGGGACAATCGCCACCGGCCGGTCGGTAGTTTCCATCAGCTTTCGGAATACATGCAACAATTGAAGAGCGGACACATCAATAGTGGTTATCCTCTCGAGGGAGATCACTATCTCGAATGGTTTTCTTTTTTCCATTGCCATCTCCTGCAATTGAAGCAACTGCTCTTTAAATAGATTGCTCCATTGCACGGTAAGGTCATTGCTCACCTGCAATACATGGGTGTGAGGGGGCAGGTGCTTTATCTTGAATTCTGCTTTCATGTTACCTTCGTTTTTAAAAAAGTTCTGTTTGCTCTTCCATTTGGTCAAATTCATTGCATGCATAAACCTGTAATAGTTCATCGACATTATTATCCGCATGGGTCAGCAGCCAATCAAGAATCAGCCGTTCGCTATTCATTGTATACAACCCGGTGATTTTCTCCACATCAGTGGATGGGCAGACCACAGGATGATGTTCCTCGCTCCGCTCCGTGTAGATGATGTGAAGAGCACGAAGAAGAAAATCCATGTTCGCTTCTCCTTTCTTCAGATTTGAAAATGCTTCGCTCAGGCAAGGAGTGCGCATACTTCTGATAGCGTCAGCACGGACTATCTCCTCAATGATGTGCTCTAGCGTGTGTGTAGTGGAGAGAAATTCGCGTTGTGCCATTCTCGCCTGGAAATAATTGACACGGAAGAGAAATGCGGCTGAGTCCATGTTTAAAAAACAGTCATCCGACGTAGTGCGCATCACTTTTGCATCCATCAATGCCTGGTTGATGAGTATAATGTGATTTAATTTTTGCGTAAGCGTATCCATGTACTGAAGGAACCTTGTAACATCGGAGATACGTGAAGCAATAGCCGGATGTAAGTCCATGGTGCTGCACTGACGAATCGACTCAGTCACCAGGGAAAAATCAGTCTGAGCACATTGAAGGAGGAGCGTAATCTGTCTTCTGATTTCCTTCATTTTGGTTTTGTGCTTAGTGATATCCCACTTTAGCGTAAATGTTATCTCTTGTCTTTCCATACCCTGGTTATCTAAAAAAGGTCGACAGAAATTTTTTGTATGAAGAGCGTAAACAAGTATCCTTCTTCCACCTTCACTTTTGTGGACGTAAGCAACAAGGAAAGTTCATGGTCTTTTGAAGTGACTTCCGTACGGAGTGTGATCTCATTTCCGGAGGTAGAGAAGATACTGTTTTCTCCCTGACGATTCTGTACGATAGTGACTTCCATCAGGTCACGGATGTCACTACCCAGCAACACCTGCTGACTGCGATTAAAAATTTCTTCAGCCGCCGCATTGGCAAATCCAATCACTCCACGCTCATCAAAGCTGATCACTCCGTCCATGCATCCGTTAAGTATGGCGATGTTCTTACTGCGCTCTGCTTCTACTTCCAATAGCTTGGCGCTGATCTGCTGTTCTTTCATTTTCATTTCCTCCTGCGCCTGTATGGTCTGCTGCAGAAGCCGCTCCGTATTTTCATGGATCAGCATCGCTGATAACTCAGCAGCAATGTTCACACATGCCTTTCGTGAAAAATCGAGATGATAATCTTCCAGGATTTGAAAGGAGGCAATCTCAATAATTCCATACACGCGATCGCCAAATATGAGTGGAGCGATCATAATACAGGTAGGCGTGCTCTCACCAAGTCCGGAGGTGATGCGGATATAATCTTTAGGAACCTTGGGAAGAAAAATAATATCCTTCTCCTGTATGCACTGCCCTAACAGCCCATTTTCAGAATGGATGGTTATTTGTTTATCACTGTATCTACGTTTTTCATAGGCATAGCTTGCAGTTAACTCCAGCACTCTATCCTCTCCATCTTCTCCTCGAAGAATATAAAAGGCACCTTGATTCGCACCAAGGTATTTTGTCAGGTAAGCGATGATCTGGCTGGCAAAATCGTCTATGTTTATAATTGATTTTCGTACGTCACTCAGGAAAGCGATTCCTTCTACTGCCCAGTTGCGTATTGCCTCTTCCTTCTTGTACGATTCAAGCTTTTCTTTCAGGCGCACCAGGGCAGTCGCTGCATTACTTTCAATTTTTTCAGATAAAATGGTTGGGTTTCCATCTCCGATTTTCTCAATCTCATGAATAACCAGTTTAACCATTTCGTCTTGCTGATTGACTTTCGTTGCAGCGAAGTTTATAAGTTGTCTGGAGGAAACGTACTTCGCTTTAGTCAGAAAGGAGAGTCGATTATTAATCGTAAATAAGGTGCGACAAAGCAGGAAGCAACAAAGACAGGTTGCCAGAAACAAAAGCCCAAATGCGAAATGAGATTCGTTCATTTGAAACACAATACCTATGACGAGTAAGATGATGATTGTGCCGACAAGTGGTTTTTCAAACATAATGTGCCAGGTTAATTTTGAAAACAAGCGGGGGACGGGTTCTTCTTTTTATTCTCCTCTTCCGGTCTAACTCACGATAGACTTCCTCCGTTTGCAATGGCACAAAGTAAGATTGTTAGCTTAGTTGATTCAGTAAAGTAAATACGTAAGTCGTTTAAGTATTTTTACCTAGATAAGTTGTTTTTTACATCACTGGGAAAGTTTGATTGCATCAGACACTCTTGTTGACAAGTTTTTACTTTTATGATAGCTGTCTGATGTACTTGGCTGTCGGATATTTCTGTAAGCAGAATTCCATTCCCAGCTGTCAGTTTTCGGAATGCATTTAGAAATTGAAAACAAGAAATAAATTCATATCCGCATTTGGGGTCGCAGCATTGCAACTTCCGGTTCATCGTACTCGCGGTATAAGGTTTTGGCTTTTCAAATTCAATAGCCATCCTAAAGAAAAAATAATTGCCCCCGTTATATTGATTGAAGAGCAGACTCTAACGATAAAAAAATCTGTGGTGCTATTTAAAGATAGATCACGCATCATGCTGTTAGCAAAATCTGATCTGCGAATTTTTTACCCAATTGAAGGTAAATGTATCTTAAAGAAGATTCTTTGAAGAAGCTAAAGATGAAGGTAGAACTCTTAATAATGAGTAATAACCTAAAGCCAATTCAGGCGTTGGGGAGAATAATGGGTTGTAGCCACTTGCCAGGATCCTATCCTTATTTTTGCCTCAGAAGCTTCCGAAATAAAAACTGCTTTATTTTATGTTTAATAGAGTAGGAGTGTCAGCGAGCGCGTGACTGTAAAAGTACATTATCTGATTTCAGGGCTTCAAATAATCGACAAAAATGAGGTAGATGAGCGCAGTATATTATACATTTGCGCCCGCAAGTTCTTTGAAGAATAATATTTTATTGTGTGCTAGTCCAATTCTTAAGAAAAATGGGCTAACATAAAAAACCTTTAAATAAGAGTGGAATATTGGTTTTTGGTAAGCATTTAAAAATAAGAGCATTAAGCCATTTTTAGATTAGCCAAAAAGATATATCTGGGGACTCGATTGTGATCCCATCCTTTGCTTTCCACTTCAATAATAATGAAACTACGCCTCTTGAAAGTTTAACTTTAAAGAGGCTTTTTGTCCCTAAAAGACTTAAAGTCAACGTAGTAAAAAGGTCTCGTAGCTCAGCTGGATAGAGCAACTGCCTTCTAAGCAGTAGGTCATTGGTTCGAATCCAATCGGGATCACAAAAAGAAAAATCTTTGATTGAAAGAATTTTCTTGGTTATTGACAGGCTTTTAATATTTTTGCGCCTCGTTAAAGAGAAGAGTTAGTCAGATGGGCTATCTGATTAATGTTTGAAGTAGTACAGATACCAAAAATCGGGGCGTAGCGTAGCCCGGTATCGCGCCTGGTTTGGGACCAGGAGGTCGTCAGTTCGAATCTGGCCGCCCCGACTTGACCAGACAACTTGGATTTTACCAAGTTGTCTGGTCTTTTTTTTGGACCTAACTTACTGTTAATCATATATATAAATCGAGCGGCATCATTGACGCGCGTAGTTCGAAGTAAATCCCCGTCAAATGTCAGCTTTTCAGGATACATAGAACCAATAATCTCTCTCTTTTGCTCAATGTCTCCTGCTGAGTAAGCAACATCTAATTTCAATAGATTTTTAATTCCTGCCTCAAGAAGACCATTAATATTGACCTTACTGTTATGGTTATTGGCCAATCTCGATTCGAGTTTTTCAATTTGATTATCATAACCGGATTTCATTTCCCTGTAATCAATTGAATCTATGCTTTTTGAAGCCAGGAGTTCGCGTATGTTAGCGATCTTATTCTCAATGTCTTTTATCTGGGCTCTTATCTGTTTCTGATCAGCATCATTATGATTTGCTTGCTCTGACCATGCTTCGGTTAACACAGTTTTATAAATGTCTACATACGCTTCTTTAGGGACATACTTACTTAGTTCGTTCGAGAATTGTATGTTCACCTTCTCCGCAGCAAAACGAACCTTACAACCATCATAGCAGTGATAGTAGGAATAGTATTTGCTGTATCCTTTGGATCTACTGCCGGTCAAAATTTTTTGACATTGTGGGCATATTAAATAACCCCGGAGCGGCATGGTCTCATCTGCTGCAACTTTAAGACGGTATTGGCCACGTTTTCTACCATCTAAGACATCCTGAACTTGAAAGAAAAGTGTTTCAGAGATAATAGGTTGATGTTGTCCTCTGACAAGCTTTGCTTCCTCGTCTTTATATTTTTGAATTGCAATTTTCCCGCAGTACACTGGGTTACGGATGATATCCCAAAACATGGCCTTTGATCTTGGAAATCCTTTCTTCTTAGCTTGCTTATAAATCTGTTCAGTGTTAAATTGACCTTCAGCAATTTTTTCAAACGACCATTGAATTAATATGGCCATTGCTTCATCTGGTACAATGGATTTCCTGCCCAATTCATCTGTACGATTGGCATAACCAATGGGAGCGAGACCCATATAGCGGCCTTCCTTTCGGGCTCTCCGCATTCCGTGAATTACATTTAAAGCCCTTCGGTCATTTTCCACTTCCGGTGCAGCCAGATAGAAAGCAAGCATCATTTTATTTTCGGGCACACTTAAATCAAGTGGTTGTTCAATGGCTTGCGGCTCCACTCCATAACTTCGAAGTCGATTGATCATTTGATAAGCGTCACCGGCGTTGCGGCTAAATCGATCCCATTTTAGAAACAGAACCAGATCTGTTTTATTTCTGTGCTTGTGTAAATCGAGTAGATATCTTTTCCATTCTGGCCGATTGAATGTCTTAGCAGAGTGATCTTCAAAAATTACTTTACGAACTGTAATTAAACTTATGGCGCAATACTTTCGTAGCAATTCTTCCTGGCTGCGTTGAGAATATCCTTTATCGGCTTGTTCATCAGTACTTACCCTGATATATAAG
>NNBV01000613.1_pt1 | contig 34319 bp, 34 predicted proteins | sample 1173771 | NCBI WGS metagenome assembly NNBV01 (sample SAMN07173938, study PRJNA388173) | plant metagenome | isolation source: symbiotic tissue sample KVS11 | place: Norway: Troms, Kvaloya island | reverse complement strand
CTCTATTGCTCCTCCCATACTTAAAAAATTGTAATGAATTAAAGCAATCACTTCCAGCGGCCGTTACATTCTCGCTTACCCGATTTTCAAAAAATCTACCAAGTTGTAAAACTCAATTCTAGAAACAATTTAAACCTATTGTTAATCTGATAATAAGTCTGTTAAATCCCTACCATATATATAATAAGGATTTTGGAATTCTTCTGGAATATTATTAATTAACTCACTATTTTCTTGAAGATATTTACTATTACTCTCTTGAAGCCTTTTAAGTTTTTGATGTATGGGTGAGGATGTATCTTTTCTACCGCTATTAAGATAGTTTAAAATATCTTCCCTTAACTTATTCAATCTATTATGAGTAGCTAAAGGATTATCTGAAGATAGAGTATAAGCTGTTCTATAGTCATGCCCAGCCTCTCTCAATCTCTTCCATTCTTCGCATCTGGACTTTTAATTTAATGGTTCCATTGGATGAAATCTATCGCTGTAATTACAAGCGTATTTAACTTAATTCTAATATTATATATTACCTACCTAGATAATACCTTATTTTGCTACAGCAGACATTGAGACATACATCGAGCGCATAACACCATTCGAGAACATGAAAACCACCGATGCGATGTCCGCGGCGGGCGGGTACCCCATCGCCCCCCACCCCAACCATGACCAACATCCACAACCTCGGCATCACCGATACCGAGTATGCCAAGCTGATAGCGCAAGGCTACGACCCCAATCTAGAACACCAGTTGGTTGAGCTTGGCGAAAGCTTAGACCAAGCCTGTTGCTAGCGCGAATAGTGGGACTGACTAAAGATTTATGAACTTGAAGTTAGGGCTGGGGATTTATTAAAAGGACGGGTGATATCCCCGTCCCATAAGAAAATCAGTTAATTATCTCAACGTCATCAACGCTTGTGATAATTTCGCATAGCTTTATGGATTTTCTTGGAGCGTTCTTTCTCATCTAATTGCGCCCGTTGGTCTTGTTTGCGAACAAGATAGTTAAGTTCTTTTTGCAATTTTTGGTAGCTGAGGAATCTGAAAAAATCAAGTTCTCCCTCAAGTAATGCTTGTTGCACTGCACAACCAGGTTCGTTGTTGTGTTGGCAATTACGAAAACGGCATTCTGCGGCTAAGGTTTCAATGTCTGCAAAAGTTTCTTGCAAGCTTTCACCACCTGCCCAAATTTGAATTTCTCGCATTCCTGGGGTATCGATAATTAAGCCGCCTGTCGGCAGTAATATCAATTCTCGATTTGTAGTCGTGTGACGACCTTGGTCATCACCTCGACGCACTGGTTGCACAGCTTGCACTGATTCACCTTTAAGTTGGTTGGTGATAGTAGATTTACCCACACCAGAAGACCCCAACAAAGCAACTGTTTGTCCTGGCTGGAGGTATGATCTCAAGACATCTAGCCCTTGAGCAGTGGTGGCACTCAATACTAAAATTGGTACTCCTTGGGCAACAGCTTCAACTTTTGAGACATTATCTTCTAAAGAATTGCACAGGTCGGCTTTATTTAAAACGATGACTGGATTTGCACCACTATTGTTTGCCAAAATTAGATAGCGTTCAATTCTTCTGAGATTAAAGTCGCCATCAAGTCCACAAACCAAGAACACGGTGTCAATGTTAGCTGCAACAATTTGTTCTTCGGTTTTAGTACCAGCGATTTTTCGTGAAAACTTGCTTTTTCTCGGCAAAATTCAGTGAATGCTAGCGCGTCCTTGTTCTCGCGCCTGAATGATAACCCAATCCCCAACAGCAGGAAAGTCTTGCCCAAGAATCGCTTGATGTCGCAGTTTTCCTGTAACTTCTGCTGTTAGTTCTCCCTGCTGGCTATAAACGATAGACATCTCCGAAAACTATCAAAGCTTTGCTGCGGCTAGCTTATAAGACGTAAATGCAAGCATCAAAAACTAGCTAGTGAATACGATAAAATAAGGATTTGAGATACTTACTGATAATAACAAGGCAAAAATATGTAGTTATATGCATGAATTTTAGCCTGAAGGCGTAGGATACATTTCGACTGGTAATATTAGCGCTCCAATTCGTAATCTTACTAGTCCACAAATTGTCAAGATAACTTGTTGATACTTTTTAGCATTCAACCTAAATCTGTCTTGAACAACTCGAAAAATTTTTACCGAACGAATTCGATGTTCAACAAAGATTCGTTTCGCTGAGAATACTTTGTTTTGTTCTTTCTGCTCAGTTGTTAATTCTCGATTTTTTGGTTTTTTTATGGGAGTTGTAATTAAATCTTCTCCTACATAAGCTTTATCCCCCTTAAATCTTTGTTTGGGGTCAAACTCCGAGCGATATTCTCTGAATATTGTTATATCGCTTTTTGGGCCAGGTTCCCCTGCCACAATATCAACGATATCACTACCATTAGGTAAGATAATCATTTGGCTTTTAAATGTATGATTGCTCTTCTTACCTGAGAAATATTTTTTTTGTTCCTTATTATCTCTAGGCCTTTACCTGACTTGTTCATAGCTATCTACTATTAGTTCATATTCTGTAAGCATTTCAATGACTTGTTCATAGTCAGATGCGTTTTTTTTTATTTGTTCAAGTAAGCTAGATGGTAGCAATTCACCTAAATTCGGCAACCAATAGTTAAACGTATCATTAGCTGTAGACTCACTTACTCCAAACTGGATGCCTAGAAGTTGAAATGTCGTCAGATGCCTGAGATAAACCAAGGTCAGAATTATTTGTTCTTTGATAGATAATTTTGGTTTTCTACCCCCTCCACCAGTAATAATTCTCACTTTTTTTGATTCTAATAAAACTTGTTTCTTATCATGTAATTGTTCCGCGTTTTGGATTAACTGTTGTAACTGTTCATACTCCAGACCAATTAAGCGCCGTGTTTCTTTTTTGTTTCCTTCAATATAATTCAGGATCTCGCTCATGTTTCTGTGTCCAAAAAGCTCTCTAATGTTCTCTTACCACAGAATGTTACTATTTTGGAGATGTCTAAACACGAGGCTGGAAAACCAGATTTTTAGGTCATTTCAACCACAATTTCCTTCTTGCACCTAAAAGAAACTCGAGTTTTTCGTCATGACTCTGAATACTGAATCGGTGTTCTAGTAAACCTCTTCTCGTCATAAAAGAAGTTTATCCAAACGGTTGCCCCCAGCGCTCCCAATTCTCCTTATTGAAAGATGATCGCCACTTAATAATCAGGCTTAACTCCAATTCTTGCCGTGCGCGTCGGTCAATAGGCGCATCCCAGCAAAACGCTGCATTTACTGCTGTTTGTAACCCATAGCGATAATGTAAATCCTGGTAACTGGCGATATAGTTTTTGCAGGCGTGTATACCCTTCCACCGCTTGTCACTTCTGCAAGTTTCCCCCACATACAAAATTAAGCTAGCCGCAGAGTCAACAACAAAGTAAAGACACGCATCGCCGGGGCCATCAACTGGCATTCTATAAAACGACATAGGTACAAGCCGCAGCAAAAGCGGATCAATTTGGTCTGCGTCGTAGTTGTTGGGTGCAATGTCAAATAACGCCGTCTGCTCAGGTGGTTTGTTCTCTCTCACTCGTTGCTGATAATCCAAAATCTGAGACTTCCACTTTAGCAGGGCATCAGCACTCATCACCAGCACCTTTGTCAAAAGTGCTGGTGTGAGGGTCACATCTGAGAATAGGTTTAGCTGATTTGGTTCCAATTGGGGTTTACGGGGAGCGTGCCGACTAGCTGATTATCCAAGAGAACTGACAATTAAGAGCATTTGCCTTTGGTTTCACCAGAATAAGGAAAATGGTAGAGTTAAGAACTCTAATGAGATAAATGCTGCTACAACCATTACTGTAAAATGAAAGAAGGGTTCTATGAAAGAAACAATAAAACCTTTTAAAAAAATCGCCATATTTGATATTTTGTCAGGAAAGAATTCCGAAATAATTTGTTCTGACAAATCAAAAATTGCTGCTCAAGTTACTAAATGGGTAAACAGAGCTATCAGCAACGGTGCAGATTCGTGTTATATAAGATTATATGAGGCAAATAGAGAAAATATAGATATAATAATTGAGAATCTATCCTACAAAGGATTGCAAATTATTTTACCATTTTCTCTAAATTATAAATCTTCTTTAGTTAGTGCTTTTCATTTTAGAGAAAAAGACCAAATTAAAATGCCAGAGGCAAAAAGCAATAGTATACTGTTTGGAAAATCATGTCACTCATTAAAATCTATAAAAGAGGCAGAGGATGAAGGATTAGACTATGTATTTTTTTCACCTATTTTTGCGACCCCAACTCATCCAGAAGCAAAAGGTATTGGTCTAGATATGCTCACTAAAGCTTGCAAATCAACACAAATGAAAGTTTTTGCTCTTGGGGGAATTAACGAAAACAATTATCAAAAATGTCTTGATGCTGGTGCGTCTGGTATTGCAGCAATTAGTATGTTTAAAAAATAAAATATTTTTCCTTGATGCCTTTTTATTAGCGCTATTAGCATTTGCTCCCGCCCCAGGAGAGATTACCCTTCCATCGCTTGTTACTGCGGCAAGTTTCCCCTACATACAGCAATAGACTTTCTGGAGCGATCGCTCCTCATTCAAGCGAACGCGCAGAGCGCGTCTCGTAGAGAGGAAAACGGGAGATCAATGCCTATGGCGGACGGGTACGTTATCGCACTCATTTAGGAGAACACTATTTGCCCTATGCTAAAGCGGAAAGTAGAAACAACAGCTATGAAATTTGCACAAAATCTCACCCCCCGCCAAGGCTTACTGAAAGCCCTGACTCTAGCAATCCTTGTATTGGCATCCGTAATGCCTCCAACTCTAGCCAACGTGAACGAGAAAGCGACATTCAACAGCACAACCACGCTCCAAACCATACTCACCAGCAGTCATCGCTCCGTTGCAAATCGTGACCGAGACAAGTACCGCCACCCAACCCAGACCCTCGAATTCTTCGGTCTGCGCCCAAATATGACCGTAGTTGAATTGTGGCCAGGGGGCGGCTGGTATACTGAGATATTAGCTCCATTTCTAGCGGCAAAGGGACAACTCATAGTTACTAACTTGGCTGACGCGAGTAAACCCGCTTTGGCTTTCCAAGAAAAACTGGCAGCTAATCCAGAGGTTTTTGGTAAGGTTAAAGTCACCCAAATCAATCCCCCAAATGAACTTACCCTAGCCTCAGACAATTCTGTAGACCTAGTTGTTACCTTCCGCAATATTCACAACTGGGTCAAAGCTGGCTATGACGAGCAGGTTTATGCGGCGGCTTATAAAGCACTCAAGCCAGGGGGCATTCTGGGAGTGGAAGAACACCGTGGCAAACCAGATATTTCTTTACAAGAGAGTATTAAAACTGGCTATATGTCTCTTAATGGGGTAATTGCTGCTGTAGAGAAAGCCGGCTTCAAATTGGTGGGCAAATCAGAGATTAATGCCAACCCAAAAGATACCAAGGACTATCCGGGCGGAGTTTGGACACTACCTCCAACCTTGAGCCAAGGTCAAAAGGACAGGCAACGCTTCCTCACCATTGGAGAAAGTGATCGCATGACCCTCAAGTTCATCAAACCCAAAGCCCCCTAATTAGATATAGGGTGCGATGGCTCCGCCCGCCGCAGGCATCGACCCCAAGCACTACCAATTTTGCTAAAATCGCCTCTGCACGTCCATTTTGAGGCAGTGTTATGTTTGTTACGCCCCGCCGTTAGCGATCGCTCTTTTTCTCGCTTGAAACTGGAACTGGGGGGCGTAGTTTACCGTCCGTAGCCGTTACGGTTGTGACTCCTTCCCCAAATTAATTAGCTTTTGCTTTTATCTCCCTATCGGCTAATATCCTAATTTCTCAATCAAAGCTACACTACCATCGGAAAATGTCAAGATTTTGGGATAGCAACAGATGATTGATCTCTACACCTTCACCACGCCCAATGGACGCAAAGCTTCCGTCATGCTGGAAGAAGTCGAATTGCCCTACAATGTCCACAAAATTGACATTACTACTCAACAGCAATTTACACCTGAATACATCGCTATCAATCCCAATAGTAAAATTCCTGCCATTGTTGACCAAGAAACTGGGATTAAAGTTTTTGAATCGGGTGCAATTTTAATTTACCTCGCCGAAAAAACAGGCAAACTCTTACCTACTGAGCAAAAAAGCCGTTTTCAAGTCTTAGAGTGGCTGATGTTCCAAATGGGAGGAGTCGGGCCAATGTTTGGGCAACTTAACCACTTTAAACGCTTTGCACCCGAAAAACTTCCCTATGCCATCGAACGTTATGAAAAGGAAACTTTACGCATTTATGGTGTCTTAGATAAACAACTGCAAGACAATGAATTTATCTGTGGTGACTATTCTATTGCGGATGTTGCAACTTATCCGTGGGTAGCGATTTATGAATTTCAGGGTTTAACACTCGACAATTACCCAAATCTTAAACGCTGGGTAGAGATCGTGCAGCAACGTCCGGCTGTGCAACGCGGAATGCAAGTTCCTTAAATACAACACGTCACCTATATTAAGTATTGGTTTACAAGTTGTTGGACATTTTGCTTAGACGAGCCATAGCTTACAATTGCTACATCAAGATCAACATGTTTGTAAAGGTTCAAGGCACGTTGAATTCCTCCAATAATCCAATCGGTTTCGTTGCCAAATGCTCCACCACCGAGAAGCGTAAGAAACAATCTGTTGTTTCTATTTTTCATCGAATTCAAGATTGCAGCACAAATCGTTGCCTCATAGGATGCCTCTAAAACGAGGCGTGCAAATTCCGTCCAAAGACTTGAGGAATGACGAGAGTAGCTAACTGGCAAGGCAGAGCAATAGGCTTGTGAAACCGTATGCTTGGAATCATTGAGCGTTACTTGCGTACTCCACTGAATGCCGATTCGTAACAACTGTCGCAATTGATCAAGTTCATTCTCGCTTGATGCTCGAAGTCGATTTGAAATCTCGATCAAACCGCTATGTGATGCCAAAGCATAACCGTTTCTCATTTCCCAAAGACGGCTTTTGGAATTTTCCAATGCTGCTCCCATATCCGCAAGGCAATCGATTTGGTTTGTTGTTGATTGACCGATTTGCCCATTTACGGGTGCAAAGTAGTTTCGATAAATCGTTCCTGCACCAGCCGCAATAGCACAGGCTGGCCCCTGAGTAGGATCGTTCTCATAAATTCCCACACCACTTTCAGGTGTCACATTTGGAGATACCATTTCAAGCAGATTAAACTGGGAAGCTACTTGAAAAAGCGAATTAGCATTCGATTCATTTATGTGCAGATGCTGGACGTTGGCAACTACTTCACGTACCGATATTTTTCCCAAATGATATCCACTTGAATGGACACGTTCTCTGAGTTCGGCTAAAGACGGTGTTTCCAACTGACCGCAAACCACCACTTTCCCATTCACATGAGATTTTAAGGTCTTACCGTCAACAGTGATATTCTTCCAAACCTGATGTGGAGACTCTTCAGGAAAACCAGTCAATGTTTCAAACCACGCCATTGCATAAAATCAAACGACATAACTATTCATTATACGAAAAGTTCTCATACTCAATGCCGTAGCCAATCGCCCAAATCATTGATTCAAGATTACCGAAAGCCCGGCTGGTGTGGGATATTACAGTGGTGTATTGTGAGAAATCTGGCGCGAAGATTCGGTTTGGAAGCTTTTGTGTTAGAAAAGCTACTGCTGAGGGAAAAATGAAAACAAGACCCTGTTTTGAAGACTTTGATTGTAATTCATCAGCCGAACGCTACAAATTACACAACAGAATTGGCAGCGCATACATGAGTTGAGTTAATAGTATTTTTGTACTATTTATTGACAAATAAGTACTCGGTGCTAAAATTTTTGAACAAAGTCAGGGTAAGTTGAGTTGGTAATTTTTTAGAAATGAAATTGCGAAAAAGCAATCTAATCAGGGATTCTCATGCAAGATTTATCAAATATTGACTTATTTTATGCTTATTTGGACTTAGAAATTAATAGTGAAAAGAATATATACCACATAGGATTGGTATCTCTGAATTTAACAAAAGATTTTTATCAAGAGAATCTGGATCAAGCTTACGAAGAAATGAGGAAGCTGAAAAATAGTAATTTAGCAGTATGCGGTCACAACTTCCGCCGCTTTGATTACCCTTATCTGATTGAGCAAGAACCTCAATTATCTTCTTGGCATATAATTGATACTTTAGAACTATCAATACTCGCTTTCCCTCTACAGCATTCCCATAAACTAAATAAAGACTATAAGCAAAGTGAATATTCAAGTAACAATCCTCTAGAAGACGCACAAGCGACTCGATTATTACTTGGTCAACAATTAGAAATATTATTTAAAAAGCCTGATGAAGTACAACAGGTATATATTTGGCTCCTGACTTGTGGTTGCGAAGATGCAGACCTTGCATATCAACAATTTTTCAGCGATCGCCTTGGTGTGAAGATTGGACAACCCACCATAGAAATGCTGCCAGAAACAATGTTAAGAGGAATAAATCAATCCTATTTGCAGCAGCTATGGTCTAGTCCACAAACTTATAATTTTGAGACAAGATTATGCGTGGCAGGATTACTGGCTTGGAACTATGAGTGCAATACCAATGAATCGAAGCAGGTTTTTTGTGATTGGCTCAGACATTTAAATGGTTTTCAAGCTGTACTTGAGAATTTGCGTCCTTTAAGTACAGATGAATTCGCCATAAGTTCTTACTTGGAATATTTTGAAATTCCCAGTTTTCGACCTTTGCAAGAAGAAGCTGTGCAAGCAATTATTAATAATGAGCGTCCGCTTGTTCTCATGCCTACTGGTGGTGGTAAATCTTTATGCTATCAACTGCCAGCTTTCATGTTCCACGAAAGGCACAAAGCGCTGACTGTCGTGATTTCGCCGCTACAAGCACTAATGGCAGATCAGGTAGCAGATTTAGAACAAGCTGGTTTTTTCTTTGCCACTTTTATCAACGGCAATCTCTCGGCAGCAGAACGTCGTCAGCGATTATCAGAACTACGTTCTGGTTCCAAAGGGTTGCTGTACATTAGCCCTGAGCAGTTACGTTCAATGAGTATTCGGGCATTGTTAGAACAGCGTCCTGCGGTTCTTTGGGTGATTGATGAGGCTCACTGTGTTAGCCAATGGGGTCACGATTTTCGACCAGATTACCGTTACATTCCGAAATTTATTTATGAATTATATCAAGAGCGGCAGCTTGCAATGCCTTCGTTAGCTTTGATGACAGCAACAGCAACTGTTGCTGTTATTGAAGATATTAAAGAGCTATTTGCCCAACACAAACTAAATATAAATCGTACAATTGATGGGGCAACAACAAGAGATAATCTAACTTTTAATGTGATTCCAGTAGCAGGGAATAAAGAGCAAGTTTTGTTGAATCAAGTAAAAGAAGCTCTTAAACTAGGTGGTAGTACCCTGATTTACACTACTACACGTAAAAATGCCCAAAAGCTGGCAGAACTTCTCAAACAAAGTCATATTGAAGCAAAATATTATCATGGGAAACTTGCAAAAGAACAAAAACAACAAGTTTTGCAAGAATTCAAATCAGGTAAATTGAATGTAGTTACTGCAACTTGTGCCTTTGGTATGGGCATCAACCGTAAAGATGTACGCGCTGTCATTCACCATTGTATGAGCGCCAATTTAGAAGGTTACATCCAAGAGGCTGGACGGGCAGGACGTGATGGAGAGCCAGCAGTTTGTACTTTACTCTTTGATCCAAAAGATGCTGATACAGTTTTTCGTTTGCAAAGTCTGAACCAACTGAGCGAACAAGATTTAAAAAATGTCTTGATCTCGACCAGACATATCCGCGATCTTACTTTTGGCAGTGCTAAAGATGATTGGTTTTGGGTGACAACTAATGAAATCTTTCAATTGGGCGACTTTGATGAAGAGTTTGGTGAAGAACCAGAACAGCAAAATACTAAAATAAAAGCAGGATTACATTACTTAGAAAAATTTGGTTTATTAGAACGAGCCGAGAACTTTTCAAGTTTTATTGAATTTGAATTAAGGCATAATACCTTTGCTGAGTCTATAGAGCAGTTTGAGGAATACAGCCGGATGAAGGATTTATCCCGGTTTGAAGCGGAGAACTTTGAGCGGCTGATTCAGGCAATGCACGTTGCTAAGACTTATTGCGGTAGCAATGATGAACCGTTTCCACTTGAGCGCCTTAGTGATGAAGCTGGTATTAGTTTACATGACCTGACTGCTAGAATTCGAGAACTGCAAAGGGCTGAAGTTTGTTCTTTTGAAATACCAATTACACTTGTGATTACTAAGGGTGTAAAAGGAGATGCGCGTAATAATTACGAACGCATTCGCCAGTTAGAAGATGAATTGCTCAAAGTGCTTAATGAGTTGTTTGGGAATGAAAATGAAATACAAATAAATCTGCGTGGGCTTGCTTCTCGACTTGACCCAGACAATAGCAAAAAAATTAAAGCATCCAATATCATAGATATTTTAGAGGGATGGGTTGCTCAAAAGTGGGTAAAGCTAAATCGTATCGCTTCTGATGTGGTTAGATTGCGAGATATGGAAATTGCAGAGCATTTACCTGAGCATAAAATCCTAACAACTACAGTATTGGAAGTTTTATATCAAGCATTGAAAGATACAACAGGGGCGAGATTACCTCTGAAGTACGAATTAGGTAAACTTGCTAAAGAAGTTACCCAAAAAACTCAACTTGACTGGAATCATGAAGAGTTAGAAGTTATTCTTTTGTGGCTGCACCAGAGAAAAGTTATTCGGTTAAGTGATGGGCTGAATCTCTTTCAACAGTCGCTGAAAGTCCGTGTAATAAAAAACGCAAGTGTTTCCAGAGTAAAACGCCGTTACCCTGAAGTTGAAGCTCACTATGATGAACAAACTCGTCGCACTCATTACATGGTGAAGTATGGTCAGTTAAAGTCAGATGAACAGCGTCAGCAATTTGTTCGTGATTACTTTGGCACAAATCAAGAAGAATTCGTTTCAAATTACCAATTTTTGGCACAAGAGATTACCAGACCGATTCTTCCAGAAGATTACAACCGTATTCTAGAACCGCTTAACCCTGCTCAAAAAGAAATTGTTTTAGCTTCAGACCCAACAATGGCAGTGATAGCAGGCCCTGGTTCTGGTAAAACAAGAACTATTGTTCACCGGATTGCTTATCTTGTAAAGGTTAAACGAGTTGAACCGAAGCGTATTCTTGTTTTAGCTTACAACCGTAATGCAGTTAGAGAATTACGGTTGCGGTTGCGTAATTTGATTGGCGAACAAGCATCACGAATTCGGGTCTTCACTTTCCACGGTTTAGCCTTATCACTTTTGGGACGGACGGTAGGTGAATACAGAGGAACTCAGACAATAAATTTTGATCGGCTTTTGGATGAAGCTTGCAAATTAATTGAAAAAGGCGAAGAATTTGAAGATGCAGATGAAGATACTCAGGCACGACGAATTCAATTATTAGGAAAATTAGAATATATATTTGTTGATGAATACCAAGATGTCACTGAGAAAGAATATCGTTTAATTAAGTCAATTTCTGGCTTAAATCAATCTGAGGATAAAACACAGCCGGTACAAATTAATCTCTGTGTTATTGGAGATGATGACCAAAATATTTTTACGTTTCAAGGTGCTGATACTAGATATATCCTTCAATTCCAAGAAGAGTATAAAGCAAAACGATTACTACTTAACGAAAATTACCGCTCTACAAAAAATATTATTGAAACTGCTAATTGTCTTATACAAAATAACTTAATACGCTGCAAACAGGCTCCAGAAGAGCAAGTTCGTATTAACTCTGAACGCCAAGGATTGAGAGGGGAGGCAGTCTCCGCTTTAAAGTTCAATAATTTATCACAACAAGCAGGATGGATTAAAGACAAAATCAAATCTTGGGTCAACGTAGGGATTGCTCCTCATGAAATCGCTATTTTAGCTAGTCGTTGGGATGACTTGAGTCCTATCCGCTTGCTTTTAGAAAGAGAAAGTATATCTACTTATGCACTGAAAAATAATACTATTCCACTACTAAAAAACCGTTGTACTCGTCTACTAATTAATGCTTTGCAGAAAGACTATAGTCTAGTTTTAAATTCTGAAGAATTAGTTCAGAGAAGATTTGAGGCGTTTTTTGAACGTACTGGTCGTAGGTTAACAGAACCTACTGTTAAAATCTTAATAAATATCGCTAGAGATTTAGATAAAGAACGAGGCTATGGGTCTGAAGATATTGTACTACCTATTAGTATTGATGAAATATTGACTGCTATATTTGAGTTTAATGAAAATGGTGAATCATTCCTAGAAGAGAACTCAGTTGTAGTCACTAGCTGTCATGCTTCAAAAGGTCTGGAGTTCCGTAAAATCATACTTTCAGGTGATGGATTTAAAACTAATTGTAATGATATGGAATCAGAACGACGACTCTTTTATGTTGCTATGACTCGTGCCAAAGAAGAATTAATTGTTTGTTCTACTCAGCAGAATTTATTTATACAGCAATCTGGTTTAACTTCAGAGGTTATTGATTATAGTGAAACTCAACTTCCTCAGTTAATGTGTTACTTTGATTTAGCTCCAGGTAATGTTTATTTAGGATATGAAAACACTCAAAATAGACAAAATATTATTAAAAACTTATGTGAGGGTGATGTTCTTGAGTTAAGAGCAAATAACCATAATAATGCTTGGAGAATTTTCACACCAAATAATGATGAAATTGGTTGTCTATCAAAGAGAGGAACACAACTTCTTAAGCATAAAGGTATTTTCCCTGGACAGTTCCAGTTTCAGCCTGGTGAAGTAACAGTCCGATATCTATATCACCATACTAAGAGAGATGACATAACAGGAAAAATTTCGGAGAATTGGTTTGTTGTAATTCCACAAATTCGAGTATGTAGAAATGCCAAAAATTAAATTTATGGCGATCGCTGCTACCATCCGAGCAATACTATTCCAATGAAGGGTAGAATGCGGCTATTTATGAAATATCCACTATTAGTTTTAAATTTGTATATGTCTGATGTAAATAAGCCAAGTAACCATAGCAACAATATCTTTAAAAAAATCTTGTTAATTATTGGAACTGGAGGATTATTACTTGGGATTCCGATTATGTTCATTCGAGTTCCACCAAGCTGTGGCTGTGGTGATAGCAGTAAAGCTACAGTTGGAAGATTTATTAAGGCACAACAAGCATATTTCTCGGAGAAATCAGCTTTTGCTCAATCGTATAGGTTGTTAGAGCTTGGAGATGGAGATGCACCAACAGCTACAAGCCGCTATCGCTATACCGTAGACATGAGTAAGGATAAGTCATTTATATATGCAACTCCGATAAAAGAATTCCCAACTGATGTATTTCAATTAGGACTGACCAAACAAGGCTTCAACAGCCTGATAGGTGCAGTTGCTTACGAGCAAAAAAATAAAACTACTATTTCAATAATGTGCCGCTCCGAAAAACAGACTTTAGCTTATCCTCCCCGACCTATTTTTAAACAAGGTAATTTTAGCTGCCCTATCGGTTTTGAAAGTATCAAATAAAACAGTATGCAAACATTTAATGGCGTTTTTAGAAGGATTTATCGGAGTCATAATAATGCCCCTATATTGATGATACTTACCAAAATTGAAGCTGCTATGGGCAAGCCTGTATGCCGCAGATAAGACATGGCGTTTCTTGCTCGGTTTTCGGCAGTGTCAAATTCAAACAATCTCACTAACTAATACTACAAGCTGCTAGTTTTACAGCTAAAGCATTGGGGTATCGCCACGGTTGAGAACCACCAATCCAAATACGTGAGGGTAAATGACCGATTGGTGCTTTGAGACTAAAATCAAATTCCGAGTTGGCAGAAGTATAATTGTATATATACCAACCAACTTGATGACAAAAAATACCATAATCTCCATTGACGTTTTTGTAAATAAGTGTTTGTACACTAAAACCAAAGCGTCCATGACTGGAATTCACCCATAAATGGTCAATAGTCTGCAAATCTGGACAGGGAATTTTTTCAAGATCACTACTAAATATATAACTACCTCTAGGCTTTGCTAGCGCTTGAGACATCAGTTCCCAAGTTTCTCGATCTGCTGATTGCCATTTTCCTTTTGCTAATAAACCACGCAAATGTGTGTAATCAATAGTACTTACTGTCTGATAATTAGAAATATTTAGCAATTTCTTAGGTTGTTGCTCTAGTGTATGCAACACTTCTGTTGCAGATTGGAAGCGTTGAGAAACGGCATTTTGTAAAAGTTTATCTAAGATTTCACAGAGGTGAACACTAACAGTATTGTTTGCTGGTAAATGTTTTTTCCATACCCAGCAATCGTTACTAATATCGAACAAATCAAAGGGAGAAACATTGGTGAGTAAGTAAATACATGTTACACCCAAACTGTAAAGATCGCTAGCTGGTAATGCCTTTCCTCGCATTTGTTCGGGAGCAATATATTCTGGACTACCTACTATTGTGCCTGTACGAAGTTGCCTCGTATTAGTGGCAAGTTTAGCAACTCCAAAATCTATTAAAACTAAGTCTCCTCGAACCGAACGACGCATAATATTTTCCGGTTTAATATCTCGATGGATTACTTGTCTGGAATGGACAAATTGGAGTGTGAGCAATAAACTTTTTAATATCTCCCAAATTTGCGTTTCTTGAAGAACACCTTGTTGTTGCAATTCCTGGGCGAGTGTTTGTCCATCTACTAATTCTTCGACGATATAAAACTTTTTGTTTTGTTCAAATTGCGCTAGTAATTTTGGTATTTGAGAGTGTTTTAATTCATTAAGATGAAGTGCTTCCTCGTGAAATAATTTGACTGCTTTGTGCCAAATCTCAGTGTTTTCCTCTTGAAAACATAGCTGTTTGATTGCACATTTGGGTTGTTCTGGAAGATGTTCATCAATAGCTAAAAACGTTCTCCCAAAGCCACCGCGTCCAATGACAGCGAGTGGGCGATATCGCTGTTTGAGTAACAATTCCTGACCACAACTATTACAAAAACGAGAGATTTCAGAATTTTGCGGACGTAGGCAATCAATATTAGTACAGTAGCTCATACTATAAGAGTTCTATTTGTTGCAATTAATATATATATAAAGTATTCCCATACAAACGCCCCTCTCACTAAAAAAGATGACCTACTGGCTATTTCTTGGCAACCCCAGGCATCCGCAACTTTGAGCTAATGCCTTGGCAGACTTTTCTTTGGCTTGATCGCTCAACGGTTGACCTGGGATTTTACCCTTTTTCACTTCAAGGGCATCAATACCACAAAGCTCAACTGACATTTGGCTTCCATCGGTTTGATGAACTGTAATGCTCTTCCCATCTGCCACTTGGGTAGCTATTCATTCTTCAGTAAGCACAATCGATGGCTGGTTAGTTCTTTGGAAAATCAAGATAGTGGTGATGATAACTCCAGCGATCGCAGTTAAGATTATGGGAGTTCTCTGCAATGGATTCATGTTGCTAGCTCTGTTGTTGCAATATAGGGATTGCCATTTCAAAATTAAGCTCAATTCCAACTGTTGCCGTAATAGTTGAGATAAATTGAGTAGTTTATCTTGTCCTTTGGTGTCAGAAACTTATCCGGTATGGACAAATTGCTTCCAGAACAGCTGGTCAAAAGCATTTATCAGGAACTACTGCCTAGATTACAAATTGAAAGTGTCAATCCCCGTAATCCCATTCAGGTAAGCTATCTTCCACAACCCTGGCAGATGCTTGGCAAAGGAAATTATGCCGCAGTAGTTTATCATCCCGATTACCCTGAGTGTGTAGTTAAAATTTATGCCCCAGGACGACCAGGCTTTGAAGAGGAAGTAGAAGTCTACCGTTTACTTGAAGGTTACGGAGTAAGGGACTACAGCTAGATTTTAAATACTAAGTAGACAAAGTAAAAATAAGTTTCTCGGCTCAAAAACTCCATTTGACTGTGAAAACTACGATAGCGGGTAGTCGGTGTGGGAGACGAATGTGCATCCATTCCTAAATTTCGCGCCATCAATACTGCTCGTTTCATGTGCAATGGATCGCTAACAATAAGAAACTTGTTTAATTGGTGAGCTTTCGCTACTTCCAAAGCATTTGTGAGGTTCTGGTGAGTTGTACGAGATTGAGTTTCAGTGAGAATATCAGCAGCTTTTACCTGTTGCGCGAGTGCATAATTTTTTCCAACTATAGCTTCAGGTGGTTCATTACTCTCGCCAAATCCGCCAGTAAAAATGATTGTTTTAACAGATCCATTTTTATATAAGTTGATGGCGTGGTTAATTCGCTCTCTGAAAACAGGAGATGGTTCTTCTCCCCAAACTGCCGCTCCTAAAACAATTGCTGCATCTGCCTTGATATTATTAGTACTGCTGCCATATAAATAAATACTTAAGGCAGAAGAAGCGATCGCCAGCAACAAGGCAGATATCAAAGCTAGTGTCACCAAAATTAACCATTTTTTGGAAATTTTGTAATTGAGCATGGGGCGTTGTCTTATTTTTCATTCTTAGTTTCAATATCAAGTTAAATGCGTAAGTTCTATACTGTTATATGCTTCACCATTAGAGGCAGTTGTGAATCTGGTTTCTACCGTGCAATCAAAAACTGCCCTAGACGGAAGCTAGAGCAGTTTTTGATAGAAGTAAATTATATAGGAGACTTTTATTGACCCTAGCGATTTAGAGGTTGAAGCTGTTATTGACATAGACGGTCAACGTCCGATCACTAAAAGTAATTTTCTATCTTCAGATACTCTAGAGATAGACGGTAGTCGCCCAATAGGTTCAAATAACAGCTAACACATCAACTAGGACGAGAATGATTGATTTTGAACCTTGGGACAGATTGTTGCGTAAGTATGTTGATCAGCAAGGTCGTGTAGACTATGTAGCTTGGAAAAAAGAGCAACCCCAAGCAATTGCAGATTGGTTAGCCAGCCAAAAAAATCTGGCTTTGAAATCTAATAGCAATAATCTCGAACAATTGGCATTGTGGATCAACCTTTACAATGCGTTCACCATTTCGACAATTTTGGAGAGATACCCAATAGAATCGATTCGTCCGCGAATTTTAGGGATTCCCAACTGGCTAGCTTTTTTGTGGTTCTTCCAACGTCGCGCTTATTATATGTTTGGGGAAAGTTATAGTTTAGCTAAAATTGAGAACTCTATTCTACGGGACAAATTGCAGGAGCCACGAATTCATTTTGCGATAGTCTGTGCTTCGGTTGGTTGTCCTTTACTACGTTCGGGAGCCTACTTTGGGTCGCAAGTCAGTCAGCAATTAGATGAAGATGCACGTCGTTTCATAAATAACCCTGAAAAAGTCCGTTATGATATTGAGAGGAAAACACTTTACTGTAATAAAATCTTAAAGTGGTATCGTCAAGATTTTTTAAAAGTTGCACCCTCCGTTCCCGAATACATTCGCTCCTATTTGAAAACAGACTATCCCCTTAATGCCTCAACGCGGATATCCTATCTTCACTATGACTGGAGCTTAAATCAGCGAATATCTTGATAAAACTGTTTAAGATAATTTGCATTAACGCCAATGCCCCACAAAAAGCCAATATAAAGGTAAATTGCAGTTGCTTTGAAGCTACCCCATTTGGCTACACGACGATCTGAGGAATGAACAATCCGATTTACCAGATAAATACGTCCTTTTTTAACTAATTTTAGACATAAATCTCCATCCTCCATAATTGGCAATGCCTCATCAAATCCGCCACAATCCCAAAAATCAATCCGACGACAGAACATTACTTGATCTCCAAATAACAGACGCAATCCTCGGAAAAATAGGTGAGGCTTAAATAACAGTGGTGCGTAATAGGTTTTTAAATAATTATGTAGAGAGATACCCCAACGAGTTGTTTGAGAACCTGACATCAGAGAAATGAACCCGCCACAGGCAACGGTAGGTTCTGCCAGAGTCTTGTTGATGACGGTAATTAGATCATCTGGAACCCACGTATCTGCATGAAGAAAGCAAATAATATCTCCAGTTGCTGCTGATGCTCCATAATTCATTTGAAGAGAACGCCCTGGTTGTTGAGATAAAAGGAATTGTACATTCAAAGTTTGATTAAATGACTCAAAAATTCGCTTTGCAACTGTCACCGTCTGATCTTGGCTGCCACCATCTACCACTATCACTTCGTCAGGAGGAGGATTAAGTAAAGTCAGTTGGCGCAATGTCCGCCCTAAGTTAGTTACTTCATTTAAAGTAGGAATGATAATAGAAACTTGAGACATATCGATTTAATGCTTTTATTGTTATCTCTATTTTACTTGTTGATGTCGTTCGGCTTTAGCCCAAAGAGAAATCGGACAATGTTGAGACGTTTTATAAACATTTCATACAAAGCATTTGTCACCATAACGGTTGCTGTACTAATAATTAAAAATTTTGCGGTTATTCCAAAATCCCATTGCACTACATAAAAAGATATCGCCATCAAAACTGTTTGATGCGGCAAAAAAACTGAATAAGCGACAAGGGTTGTATATTACAGAATACTATTAGTAAATGATAGATATTGCTGACTTAGCCCAAGTATGGCAGTTACCCAACACCAAGAATTGAAGCTTGCGAATTGGTTTAATGCTCCAAAGCATGGTAAGAAGCTTTCAGCAGTTTTCCCCAGATTGCATTGTAAGGATGTACAAACTGTGTAGGTTGATTGTGTCTAAAAATGAGCCTTCCTTCATTTGCCCACTGAAAAATCCCACCGCTCAAGTTATAAATGCACTTCATCCCAGTTTCATTAAGCTGCTGGGCTAATTTGGCGCTACGGTAGCCAACGGAACAGTACACGACAATTGGGTTGTTTTTTGGCACTGTAGAAAGTACTGCTAAGTCAGGTATAAGAGGATCTATCTGTGTTGCTGTTTCGATATGGCTCACCGCATATTCTGTCTGACTTCGTGCATCTAGCACTAATGGCCATGGCTTTCCAGAATCTAATAGCAATTGAGCGAATTCCTTGCTTGTAATTTCCTCAACATTAGGAAACTTCAATCTAATCAGAAGTTTAAGAAACTTAAACGTAAGTGATTGCATTTGTAAAAGTATGCTTTCGTTTTTCATGAAAACAGACAAGCAGTCAGCAGCCAAGGCAATTGACGCTTTTATTGAGGAACTGGGTGCTGTAAAGGAAGAACAACAGCCAGCAACTGTGGAATTAGATGTAGCGAATTAGGATTTTTGTGCTGGCGACTATTAACCAGTCAACTTAATCACACCTTGGCTGACTAAATGTTCAAGCTGAGAATGATGCTGTGTTTGCTCCCGTAGCAACTTGAGTTGCTCATAAGTGAGAATGTGTAATCCGGGACGGACAACATAACCTTGAATGGTAATGCTTTGTGGCTGCTTGCTATCGGTGCGGTTGTAGGAAATTGAAGGCATATTTACAATTACGTAAGTTAGAACTGATTAGTAGAAGAAAGTTTAATTCTTCATTCTCTTACAGCTTCACACAATTTCCTCTTAAAAGGTGATTATAGAATCAGTCAAAGCCAAAATATGTAGGATATTCTCAATAGAAGTGCCCTAGATGAAAGCCGGAGCAGTTTTTGAGAGAAGTAAATTGTATATAAGACAATTAATATTGTCTCCGGTTTATTCATAGTAAGTACAGTCATGTAATACTATTCATCTCATATTTATTCGCGTTTTAGCTCGTAATTAAGAACAACAATTCCACAGTTAAATGATGTAGCTTTTATTAATGTCAGATATTGTTTGCTGTCAAGTTCTTTAAAAATTGTCATTCCGTCACCAATTGCAATTGGATTAATGAATAAATGAAATTCGTCAATCAATCCTTGTTTTATTAGAGCCGATACAAAGGTCGCACCACCATAAGCGATGATGTCTTTACCGTCTTGTTTTTTTAATTTAGTGATTTCGTCAACAAGGTTGCCTTTTGCTAAAACGGTATTGTTCCATTCTGATTTATCAAGCGTTTTGCTAAAAACAACTTTGTGTGTGTCCGTAAATTTGTTACCAGATGTAAACTCCGGGTCATCAGGATTTGCAGCCACGCTACCCCAGTAAGGAATGAACCCTTCGGCAAGTTTTCGTCCAAGAATAATGCAGTCAACAGGTTCAGTTATATCTTTGACATATTGTTTTAATTCGTCGTCCCAATTCCACGCCATAAATTCCATTTCGCCATTAAGTCCGGCAATGTATCCGTCAAGGGTCATTTGTATTTGAAGTTTTAATTTTCTCATTGTCGTATTCTCCTTTGTGATGAGTTAGGTTTATTTTCAGCCCCTTCTATAGTACATGAGTACTGTATAAATATCCTATCTCTTGTGGCCGAATATGAAGATGGGTTTACCTAATCGAAAATGAAACTGTTACACCAATTAGACGGTTTTGGAGCAAAATAGCGATTATCTATCGCGCCAAATCGATACAGCAGTAGCCGTGCATTGTTAATTTTCGTATGTTGCTAGAAATTATTCCTTTTCCCCTTTGCTAATAAAAGCTAGTAATGCTAGATTTCCGTTACTGGCAATTCTTCAGGGTGATTTATGAACAAAGGTGAACTAGTGGATGCTGTAGCAGCCAAAGCCAACGTCACAAAAAAGCAAGCTGATGAAGTCATCAGTGCTTTTTTGTCAGTTGTTACTGAGGCTGTAGCCAATGGTGAAAAGGTAACGCTGATTGGGTTTGGGTCATTCGAGCGGCGCGATCGCTCCGAACGTGAGGGGCGTAATCCGAAAACCAATGAGCCAATGACCATTCCAGCGACCCAAGTGCCTGCGTTTTCTGCTGGGAAGCTGTTCAAAGAAAAAGTAGCGCCATAGATGAATTGCTTTATCACTAGCAATCCAATCTCTATAAAGCTGTAGCAATTGCTGTTCTCAAGACAGCGCGATCGCAGTGTTGATTTTGGGCATTTTAAAGTAGCGTTTACTCAATATTGCCATGTTTAAAGGATTTGGTAGCCCAAAGAAAAAATCAGTGCTTGAAGAGAATGAACTGACCACAGGGATTGTTCAGCATCCAGTTACGGGACTTTGGCAGACATGGATATCATTTACTGGTAATGATATTCAATGTATTACCGCTCATGCGAACCCTGATGAGGCTAACCGGGTAGCGAAACAGATGGCTTCGGCTTGGAGTGAAGGGAAATATAAAACTGGGGAAGAGGTGACAGCTTTTATTAAATCTCTGCCGACTGATGCTGTCATAGACCCATTACCTCAAAATATTGTGATGCAACTGAGTCAGCAAGCATTAAGCGCATGGAAGTAAGAAAGAGCGAACGCTCTAAATTGAATCATCCAAAAACCTGCATTCCAGGTCGAAAAAGCCTTGCCCTGTATAGTCTTGATAATTTGATACAGTAGGAACAAAAAATTCGTGTTTGGTAACGAGAAATTATGCCTTTTGAGGTCATCTCGCAGCAAAAAACACATATCTTGGCTCAATGCCCGCTTGATTCCATCGCACTTACATTCTTCAAATCAACATTACCTAGCCCAGAAGATAGATACATTTTTGAAAAGTTGAAGCACACTTGTAAGAGCAAGTTTAACTATTCAATAATGATCTGACGATGTGGCTAAAATTTGGTGTAAATGAAGAAGGTATCTTGATATGTATTGAAGATATCAACAGGGGAAAGACTTTACTTAAGTGTCCTTATTGTGATGGTGGTCTAACGGCTAAAAAAGGCAAGGTAAAAGAGCATCATTTTGCTCATAATGACCAAACTTGTCGCCCTATAGCTAACCGAGAATTTCCAACTCTACCACTGTATGATAATTTTAATGTTCAGTTATCCGGCAAGGATTTAGCACAGTTAAAACTCCTCTGGAAGGAGTACGGAGTTAAAAATTATCCTATCAGTTCCTACTTAGTTACTCCAGGGTTGATAAAAGCAGGAATGTTGAGAAAAAACCTATACATAACCCCAAGAGAATATGAATTTAGTGATTTGGGTAAAGTTCCTATCGGGGTGCTAGAGTTCAGGCAATTCAACGATGTGCAAGAGCCGCTATTACTTAAAAAACTGCTGAAACTGGAGCTAGCTTTTAAACACGCCGAATACAAAAACGCTCCAGATTTAGGATACCGACTTACTGATTTGAAGCTGTATCGCGCTCAACTTCAACGTATTCTCTCTTCTAGACTGTATTTTTTAGAGATTGAAACTAATATTGGAATTATCTACAAAATAGGAGTAACTACTAGACCCGTTATCAAGCGAGTGGCAGAGGTGAAAATTGATTTACTTGCTTATTATTCGAGTGCTGCTATTAAAGTATTAGGAACTTGGGAGCATAGAGGTAATGTTGAACTGTATTTTAAACACCGCTATCAAGGCTTTAATTATCCCATCGGCAGTTTAACTGAGTATTATAAGTTTAATACTGAGGATGCCAAAATCGTGCTGAGTGACCTGCAACAAATGCAACAAAAAATACTATCTCTTGATGAAATAAATATTCTTGAGGAGAATACTAGCTTGATTCAAGTTGCTGTGTAACGTTTATATCACATCAGTGCAAAATACTTACTGCCTAGTAAGCCAAAATATCTTTTGTATTGCTATCCCTCCAAATACTCTGCCACTGCTGCCAAATCTGACATTGCTCGATTTAGGCGATTAAGCAAAGCTTGGGCTACTTCAGGTTGAGCGCTGACGGTTTCTAGTTTTTCTTTTAGATGACGGTCTAGGGTTTCTATCCACAGTGACAATTCTGTATGACGAATTGCTGTCAGTAGCCCCATATTTCTCAAAACAGCCAAATGAAACCCAAGTTGATTATTAAACTCAACGAGGTTGTCACCAACCCCGTTGGTCTTCAAAACCGTGCATGAAAGTTTCCCTTCACACGGCTCCTCAATGATTTGGTGCTTGTCACGCATACCTCATTACCCATTTATCCGCGACTTTTTCAAGTTTTCTGGTGGGCTTAGGCTCGGCACTATTGCAGCCGGATTTTGCGCCAGAACTGCCATCATTGGCTGTCTTTGTGTCGTGGCAATGTCTGTGTAGAAGTTGAAGATTTTTATAATCATCCTTTCGACCTTTTGATTTCGGGATGATATGGTCAACTTCCATCACATCGTATTCACGGAAAAACATTTCGCAGTGGGTACACTTCCCTTTTTGCTTCTTCAGGAGTATTGCTACTCTAGATGGCATTTCGGGGTTTTTTCCCATTCTTGAACTCCAATAAACCAGATTTCCGTCGTATGGTGACGATTCGCCTTTAACTTTCACATGACGCACTATTGGAGTGTCTGCATGGTCAAGTAACCGAAGTGAGGTTAAACCTTCTTCCCTGGTTGCGAATACCCAGTTATCACTGCCTATGGAATGCCAATACCTTTTTGACACCCATCCCCCGTTCTCTTTTGGGTGGCGGCGTTTTGCCCAAGCTCTTAGCTTTTGGTACACGAGGTCATCGATATCTGAGTAAATTACCTTACTTACCACAGTTGAGTAGTAGTTAGCCCATCCCCTAATGATTGGATTAAGTCGGCTGATTAGCGCCGCTTGCGGTGCTGACTTATGGGCTTCAATAACTAGTGCGATTTGTTCGTAATGTACTTTTTGCTTCTGCTTGCTTGGGGTGATGATTGTTTTAAATCCCTGCTTCGAGTGATACTTTCCAATTGGAAATTGTTGTATCGTAAAACCAAGGAAATTAAACCCTGGTTTTTCTTGCTCATACTGGTTGAGAGTGTGAGCGAGTCTCGTTTTACTGGGTTTTAATTCCAAACCCATGCCTTGTAACCATTCGGAGATTATCTTTTTACATCTTTGGACAACGGTTAAGTCTTCGTGGAGAATCACAAAATCATCGGCGTATCGAATTAAGGATAGGCTTTTACATTTTACTTGCCAGCTTTTTTGCCCTTTACCTATTGATCTTTTTATATCTACGGTTTTGGCAAATTTCTTAATTCGTTCTTCCATCCCGTGGAGGGCAATATTAGCCAGTAGCGGGGAAATTACCCCGCCCTGTGGCGTACCCTCAGATGTTGGAAACAACTGCTTACCATCCATCACTCCCGCTTTTAACCAGGCACGAATTTTTCGGCGAATGGTGGGGAATGTATTTAATTTTCTTAACAGTGCCGAGTGGTTGATGCGGTCAAAACATTTGGCAATATCCGCATCTAGTACGTATTTGGGTTTTTCCCTAATTGCCATAAAAATTGCTTCAATCGCATCGTGGCATGAGCGTCCGGCTCTGAACCCGTATGAGTTAGGTTCAAATCGTGCTTCCCATTCTGGTTCTAATGCCAGTTTGACTAGCGCTTGCAAGGCTCGGTCTTTCATTGTAGGAACAGTACAGTAAGACTGCACATAACTTCAAGTCACTTTTGGGAAGTTGTGTCACCATCATCAATCCTATCCACCCGTTATGTGGTCAGTCAGTTGTAATACAGCAAATTCGTAAAGTTGGACAAGAGACTAAAGTAACTGTAGAAAGTCCTTTAGGAGGATTTTTGTCTCTACCAGCAACGGAAACCGACCTATGGACACAGCAAGCTTTTACAGTCCAAACAGTCGGGAAGTTTTTACCTGAGAAACTACTGCGATTAAGCGAATGGGTAGCTCGGCGATCGCAAATTATAACGTCTGAATCTTCTTGTGTTCTTGATGATATTGAAGTCGAACACAAGAAAAAAGATGAGAAAAAAGCATCTACTAGCGACCACTCAACCCAAAAACGAAGAAAGGCTAAGTCGCCTCATAAAGCTAACAGCACGGTTAGTGGACAAAATACTCTCCACTCAACACACAGAGAAAGCGATAACCAGGAGTAAACCAGATGAATAATAAAATTAGTTCAACCCATCTGGAACGCCGTGCTGTTGTGTATTTAAGACAGTCAACACCCAATCAGGTAGAATTTCACCGTGAAAGTACTGAGAGACAATATGCCCTAGCTGACCGTGCATTAACCTTGGGTTGGGACAAGAGTCAAATATCCGTATTGGATAGTGACCTTGGTAAAAGTGGTCAAACTACAACAGGACGCGAAGATTTTCATCGACTAATGGCTGCTGTTGGTTTAGGGGAGGTGGGGGCTGTTTTGGCTCTGGAAGCTTCAAGATTTTCTCGTTCCCAAGCAGATTGGCATAAACTTTTAGATATCTGTGCCCTAACGGATACCTTGGTAATTGACCACGATGGGATTTACGACCCAAATGATTTTAATGACCGAGTGATACTGGGGTTTAAGGGAACTTGGAGCCACACGGAACTACATGGTATGCGCTTACGGTTACAAGGAGCCAAACTCAATAAAGCTAAAAAAGGCGAACTGCGCTGTTCTCCACCTACTGGCTATGTCTACGACCCAGAAGGAAAATTGGTGCTAGACCCAGATGAGGGTGTAGTTGCCGCAATACAGTTAGCCTTTCAACAGTTCCGCGAACTTAGAACGGCGTTTAAGGTGATGCGCTACTTTTGTGTGAACCAAATTCCTTTCCCAAGAAGACGTTGGCGACCTGGGGATATTGGTACACTTCATTGGGGCCCAGCCAACCTTAGCCGTATAACTGCCCTACTGCACAACCCAACTTACACAGGAACATACGTGTATGGTAGACGACGCAGTTTTAATGTCATTGAGGGTGGGCAAATAAAGAAAGTAAAAATTCAGCAACTACCCCAAGAAGAATGGAAAGTGATAATCCACAACGCTCACGAGGCTTATATTAGTTGGTCTGAATATTTATCTAATTGTGAGCGACTCAGACGCAATTGCCCAATTTCTTTATCAGATGGATGTCCAGGTACACCTAGAGAGGGCTTTGCTCTCCTCCAAGGTTTAGTAATTTGTGGTAAATGCGGTCGTCGTATGAGTCCTCGCTACCACGGTACTGGTGGTTGTAGAGCAGCTTACGAATGTACCCAAGCTCGTAAACAAGATGGTAGCGTTGGTGCTTGCTGGAGCGTTGCTGGAGCAGCAATTGATACAGCCGTTTCCGCTCATGTGCTGTCAGCTTTTACGGACGAGCAACTAGATATTTCCCTTGCTGTCCTATCTGAACTTGAAAATATTGCAGATGAGGCAGATAAAACATGGCAACTGCGACTGGAAAGGGCACGTTACGAAGCTGACAGAGCTTTTCGACAATATGATGCAACCGAGCCAGAAAATCGTTTAGTAGCCCGTACACTAGAAAGGCGATGGAATGAAAAATTACAACAGTTAGCAGAGTTAGAAGAGGCATACCAAAAAGCACGTCTTGTACAACGCCTGGAATTAACAGCAGTGCAACGGCAACAAATTTTACAGTTAGCCAACGATATTCCCACACTTTGGCACGCCAGTACTACTACGAATCTTGAGCGTAAAGAAATACTAGGGTTGTTAGTAAAACAAGTTGCTATCACCCCAATTGATGCTCCAGAACGCTCTACTCGTATCCAAATACTCTGGCATACAGGAGCTACAAGTGAGTTGATTGCAACACGCCCAACAAATGCAGACAAATACCGAACACCCAACGAAGTCATTCAACTTATTGAAGAATTAGCCCCGGGTCGAACTGATGCGAAAATTGCTGATGAACTGAATCGCCGAGGTTTGGTGGGTGGTACTGGGCGTGCTTTTACGAAAAAAGGTGTCGCCTGGATTCGTTGGAAGTTTGGTATTGATAAGCCTTTAAGTGACCCAAGTGTTGCGAAATCTGGGGTCAGCCCGGAAGGTTACTATTCCACCAGTGCCCTTGCTAAAAAACTGGGTGTTGGAATTCATACTGTCTATTACTGGCGAGACAAAGGAATTATTCAGGCATTCCAAGAAACTCCTAGAAGTCCTTGGTGGTATATAGTCACACCCGAAGTTTTAGAGACTTTACGTGAAAAAATCCGCCGCGTACCAGTTAAATCTGAATAATACCAGTTTGATAGTGAGCCGAAAACAATAGTTTGAATATCATTAACCCCTTTGAGTAATTTTGTACTCAAGGGGTTTTACTGTCTTCGGGTGAGGGTTTTTCAATAAATTTTTCACCATTAAAATGCCAAGCAATTCCATCTGGATCATGAAGAGAAGTCCATTGCCCAAAATTGGGAGCATTTTTCTTATGACGAAGGGTGCTAGGAGAAACATTTAGTCTTCTTGCTAAAGCTGCACCAGTCAGGTGAGATGGAACTTCCAGGGAAGTTTTACTTTCGGATTTCTTTAGTGAGCTATCAGGTAAGTCAGTAAGTGGCTTACTATTATCAGATGATACTTTGGGATGATTATTTTCTTCGAGTAGTGGTAGACCATCCAGTGAGTCATGAAATGGCTCACCAATGACGGTCTCTAGTAAGTCATTTGATGCTGGCTCACTTAGTAGCTCATTATAGGGAGGCGTGTTCTCCTCAATTAGTGTGGAATTTAAAATAGATTCAGCAGTTGGTGTTACCAATAGTGACTCATTTGATAGCTCACTATCGGCGGATACGGTTTCAATAATAGATGACTTCGATAATTCAGTGTCAACATCTGCCCCAGTTATTGGTAGCTCACTTCTAGATGTACTCCCGGACGTAACTACAGATTCGTTTGTCAAGTCAAGGATTCTGTTGGGTGATTCGTTTGGTGGCTCACCTAATGCCTCGTAGTTATCAGGTTGATGCAGATATTCGTTGTGCGATAGGTCTTCACCAGATGCTTGACAAGTATACTGACTCATAGCTTGCTTGAGTACTGCTACATCAGAAAGCAGGCTACTCACCTTCATCTCTAAATCCTCAATTCGCTTTGGCGTACTTGATAGCTCACTTGGTAGCACATTGAGTATGCTACCGCATAGGTAAGTCTCCAAAATTGTCACGATAGCGGCAGAATCTGACTTTAATCCTTGAGAGCGCTTAAATTCAACCAACAGTTCATAGACTTTGGGCGGTGGGTAGGCTGCTATACGGGGATTTTTTGTTGCCATTGTTGGTAGACTTCCACACTTGATACAACTCTAGCCTACCTTATTAGTAGCTCACTCATAGCTCACTAACCACTACTTTTTTCACCTTAGCAAAGCTCTTTCCTTGGCGAGGCTCACTCACTTGTGAGAAAATCTGTACCCAATTGCAGCGCATTGAGTGGAGAATAATCATAGAAAGGAAAATATCCCTAAACTTCATTGAATCAAGGTGCAATATGAATACACCGTCGGTATACCCAAAGGTCGCTTCTCTTGGGTTCCAGGCTTAGGAATCCATACCCGCCTAGTTGGGCTGACCCTTGTACCCAGGTTTAGATTTCCAGTAAGTTCTAGACGTTGCTTTGGAGTTAGCGATTTAACGCCATCTACACCCGCGGTCTTTTTTCCTTGGTTATCCTGGGTAACTCTACGAACCGCTAAGGCTCTTGCTGACCATGACTTCATCAGTGTCTTTTGGAGTCTGCGATATGCTTTTACATCACCACGTTTTGAGGCTTGATAAATTCTCTTTTGGAGCTTATACACACTACGTTCTAGCTTTCGCCAGTTAATAGAGTGCCATTCCACCATCAGTTGTTGAGACTGTGTATTAGACATATATACTCACTACTTGGGACTTTATCATCCAAATCACCGTAAGTCTGTCTGCATATTCTGGGCATTACCCCAGACATTCGCTTTTGACTTAATCTCCCCTACTCGCTGCATACGGTTAGTACCTACTCAGGGATTCGACCACCTGAGAGCAGACGAGAGGTTATCTCGTTCCGAATGACCATACTGTGTACCAATAGAAGTGATGCTATTCGCCGGGTTTATTGGAAGTGCTTATTGGTCAGGGACAAACTTGCCAACTCCTTATCCTGTGCCTTTTTTGGCTCCAGCGCATTAAGCCTTTTTCGCTGGTTCTATATGACGACGATTCAATCGCATCTTCAAGCTCTTGCTTTACTCGTGGGTACTTTGCTTGATGCTTACCAACTTAGGCTGTCAGTAATAACACCTTTTCACCCCGCTTCAGGCGTTGATGACTAATCTCGAACCTGGGGGTGATGCTTTCACCGTTGCACCTACGGGATAGGATTTGAGGGTTCTAGAATACTAACTCTCACCTACATGGTCATTCAGTTATCAAGGTTCGTACCTTGCGGCTAATCCTCCAAACCCTTATGGATTTTAGTTTCTAGCCAACGATTCGCACTTGCCCACCATAGCCCAGGTATCCGTCCCAGAGTTCCAACTTTTCTGGAGTAAATTTTTCATACTGCTCAAATGTAATTCCTGCTCTTTCGAGTTCGGGCTGTGGCAGTGGAGGTTGAGAGTTAGTCATAGTAATGTTTGCAATAACTGATATAACCCTTACTTACTACTTTAAATTCAAGAGCGCATCTATATTGGGGTGCAACTCGTGCGATCGCATCCCACCTTATTTTTTAGCGATGGACTGATACCCGCTTACCTGGGTCTTGCTTTCTTACCCAAACCAAAAATTTCTGCATTTGCGGCTCATTTTTGAGCTTGTTTAGTGTGTTGAGTTCAAGGGCCAACAGTTTATTATCAAATAAAGCATGAATCTGTCGATGACAGGCAGAACAAATATTTGCTGTTGGGCCTGGGTCTTGTTTTTTGCGTTTGGTATTTTGTCGCGGAACCAAATGATGGACAGTCAAAGATGCCATCTCTCTTTGGCAGAGTTCGCATTGCTGTTGTGGATTGTTAGACACCTGATAAATGATAAACCCTATCTAATATCATAGCGATTACTAATCTAGGGCTAATCGACTCAACATAAAACTGCCCTGGAGTTAATCCAGAGCAGTTTTTGATAGAAGTAGATTATATAGGAGACTCTTATTGTTGTCCCCGGTTTATCCATAACAAGTACCTTTATATAGTACTATTCACCTTAATTTTCGTACTTTACGCAAAAAAGGAATAATATTGAAGTTGGCATTACAAAATTTAGAAGTCAGCACAAGCCACCGCATCATAGACAGCATCTGCGACTTTGAGCTTCTTCCTTGGTGTATCACAGTGGTTGCTGGTGATGGACTGCTGATGAGCGGGAATAGTAGCGACACCGGACAGCCCGTCGTAGACATCGCTCTTATGAGGTTAGTCCATCGTCTCCCAAATCGATTGATTATCCCAAGATTACCGAAAGCCCTGTTGGTGTTGGTTTGTTGCAGTGATGAGTGGCGTGTTGGTGGGAAATCTTGCGGGAAGATCCGGTTTGGGAGCTTTTGTGTTAGAAAAGCTACTGCTGAGGGAAAACTGAAAACAAGACCCTGTTTTGAAGACTTTGATTGTAATTCATCAGCCGAAGGCTACAAATTACACAACAGATTTGGCAACGCATACATGAGTTAAATTAATACTATTCTTGTACTGCACCCTATCAATGACTTCCAATGTTCAGCATATCAACATCGTGATTTTTCACAAATGGTTTAGGATTCCCATAACACTGTTAAAGCAGAAATACCAACAGATTATGTAGACTAAAAACATAACTTTACTTGACCACCGGACTACACCAATTCTTTAGGTTCAAGGGATTAGGGATGGCATAATTTTTGCCCCTCCTCTGAATAATTACGACTTTTTATCATTATTAATAGCGATGAAGGTCTTGATTAATTAGCAAACTGCTGCTGTTTTAAAGGGATGATAATGACAAATGTTGTACCCTGATATGGAGATGAAATACATTCAAGGGTTCCATAATGATTTTTAGTCACAATTTGATAACTAATTGACATACCCATTCCTGTACCTTTACCAATTGGTTTTGTAGTAAAGAAGGGGTCAAAAATACGTTGTTTTATTTTTTCCGGTATACCCAGACCATTATCGGAAATTTTAATCGCAATCTGATTGTGACTAATTATTTCTGTGCGAATCTGAATCATGCTAGGAAATTGTCGGATTTGCTGTTGATTGTGTTGCTCATCTCGTTCTTCTAAGGCATCAATAGCATTAGTTAAAATATTCATGAACACTTGATTGAGTTGACCTGCATAACACTCAATTAGAGGTAAATTTCCATATTCCTTAACAATTTCAATCCCTAGACAATTAGGTTTTGTTTTGAGCCGATTTTCTAAAATTAATAATGTACTATCAATTCCTTCGTGAATATCAACTGCTTTATATTCAGCTTCATCTAGGCGAGAAAAATTTCGTAGAGAAAGGACGATTTGCCGAATACGCTCTGCTCCTATTTTCATAGAAGATAGAAGCTTCAGTAAATCTGCTATCAAAAAATCTAGGTCGATAGCCGCAATCTGTGATTGAATAACAGGAACAGGATAAGGATAGTATTCTTGATATAAGTTAATCAAATTTAGTAGGTCTTGAATGTAATCATGAGCAGGTGCAATATTGCCATAGATGAAGTTAACTGGATTATTGATTTCGTGAGCAACACCTGCTACCAGTTGTCCCAAAGAAGACATTTTTTCACTTTGGAGCATTTGGGTTTGAGTACGTTGTAATTCAAAGAGCGCTAACTCTAGTTGTTGAGTTTGTTGTCTGAGCTGCGTTTCTGATTGTCGCAGTGCTTCTTCGGCAATTTTTCGATTGTCTGATTCAATTACCAGTCGCACGAAGTCAGTAATTGAGCCAATAAAACTTTCTTCTTCTAGTGTCCACTGACGCTGAGTTGCCAAATGTTCACAACAAACTACACCAATTACCTGCCCTTTAGACCAAATCCTGGCATCAAGCATCGAGGTAATTCCCAATGGGGTCGTATAAGTTGCAGAAAACTCCCAAGTACGAGGATCATTATGAACATCAGAAACTGCAATTACTTGTTCTTCCTTTAAAGCTTGAAAATACCTGGGGAAGTCGCAGAAAGATAATTCCAAACCATGACTGTGGAAATTATTCTCACGTTCATATAAGTCAACACATTGAATTCCTAGACCTTTTTCTGTGTATAACCAAATACTTACACGTTCGACATCAAGACCTAAACTAGCTACTTCCGTTACATATTGGATGGCAGTTTGAAAATCATCGTGTTGTAGTTTTTCACTTTGCACAAGTTGCTGTAGGGCATTGCTATGTCTGCGAAAGCGTTTCTCTGTTTCTTGGCGTTCATGAATTTCCTGTTCCAACTTATTTACTGTCTGACATAGTAAAGCCGTTTCAATTTTATTTTTGGAACCAATAAACCGAATTGAACCTACTAAAAATGAATTGCCAAATTCATCAGAAAATAAGCTTTTTTTCGTAGAAATTATCTGAGTTTCACCTTGGTAATCTGTAATTGATTGCTCATGTTCATCACTTAAGCCTGTGGTGAATATTTGTTCATCTCTCTCCCAAAAAACATCGGCTTCTGTTTTGCAGAAGAAATCATAATCGGACTTACCAATTAGTTCTGCACGTTCATATCCCATGAACTGGCACAAGGCATCATTGACAAACATCCAACTGTGTTGCCTGTCTTTGACAAATATCGGATCTGTAATGCTGTTCAAAATACTCCACAGAAAAGTCTGAGAAGATTGTTGCGGAAATACCATCTTCCTTAATCCTGCAACGTACTGACTTTCTTCTGAGCTACTCATCCCAAATCAGGGATAAGTAGCTCAGAAGACTGCCTAAGTTCTTCCTTAGTATGCCCAAAATGCCATTTAACTACACTACTAGTCTGCCCCGCCAAAATTGATTGCTGGGTTTGGACTAGGTAAGGAGAAAAGATTAAAGGGGAAGGGGATAAAATGTCAATACTACCCCCAAACTGCTTGATAAATTTTATACTTTAGTTCTACTCTTAACTTATTATTTGCTTTAATTAATACTAAGTATAAAAGACTGATTGTAGATATTTTTGGTAACAATAGTCAAATCACTTGCTATTAATCTTTTTGAAATATCTCATCAAGATGAATTCTCACGGCTACTGCCATATATTTAGTAAATAAAGTCACTTCTCACTTAGATGTGATTTTTGCGATGGCTTGTTTTTTACCGGATCTGACAAAACCGCATTGCTCCCCTACCTAGTTCCCAGTCTAAACTAGAAATAAGCGCATCTGTAACTGCAACAAATTGAATTTTTCTTTAGTCTTTTGAACAGTCGTTTGATTTTTTAAGAAGGTATCTACTATGAATCGAATTCTCAAACGCGCATTTCTACCCAGTTTCATGGCTGCCAGTTTAACTGCAATCTCCTTAGTTCCTCTTCAACCAGCAGCAGCTAACGACCGAATTTTAGGAGATGCAGCCCTTGGTGCTGGTACTTGTGTAGTAACTGGAGCTGCTAGAAGACGTGGTAATGTTTTACGCAATGCTGCTAAGTGTGGTGCGGCTGGTGCTGCCGTCAATTTGGTTGGACGTAAGAAAAAACGTAACTTGGGTAGAGATGCCGCAGTCGGTGCAGGAACTAGCGCCGGGGTTCGCGCTATTCTTGGCGGGCGCGAAGATGTGGCTGGCGATTTATTAGATGGCGCAGCAGCAGGTGCAGCTATTAATATTTTGAGGAGATAAACTCTCAATTCGTAATCTCTAATTTTGAGAGTTTACGAATTTATCTAATCTCCGCAAGAAGACTCCCGCCACACTCGCTTTCCTTGGCGGCGAGACGGCAGTTACTTCAAGTCGGCAGAGCCGCCCAACGCACTGCCTCATGAATTGCGAGTCAAAAACGAAACGCCCTCTGACCAGAATTGAGCGTAAGCGAAATCAGGGGGGAGGGTAGTTGAGTTTTTGACAACATCATATTAAAGAAAAAGTAGCGCTATAAACCATAAATAAGCCACCCTACCCAATAGGCTGGCCCCACCGTTTCCAGTTCTCCTTATTAAATGGACTGCGCCACTTCAAAATAAGGTTCAACTCCAACTCTTGCCGTGTGCGTCGATCAGGGACTTCCAGAGAATAAAATATACAGGCAATAGAAATGATAATCATTTTAAGGAGGGAGAGAGAGGTTGCCGTCGGCAACCTCTCTCTCCCCATAAATATGCAAGACCAATGTCTGCACAAAGATAGTTTTTAAATGCAGTAGACTTGTCCGAAAATTTAAAAAGCAGTCTGTGTCTGGCTTAGAGATGGTTTCAGTGAAAGCCAGAGTCAATGTAATAATGAGGGCTAGAGATAGTTACTGATAGTATAGCCCCGAAAAAGTTCGAGAATTAATCCATAATACACCTATTTTTAAGGACTAGGATAAAACTGGCAAAACCAGGGAACCAATTCTTAGTCTAACTAAACCACACACAGTGAAAATTACCTGTTTATATGTATCTGGATGAAGACGAAATCTCTCTGATGCTACCCGAAAAATCTTGATGACTCTA
>NNBV01001534.1_pt1 | contig 34370 bp, 28 predicted proteins | sample 1173771 | NCBI WGS metagenome assembly NNBV01 (sample SAMN07173938, study PRJNA388173) | plant metagenome | isolation source: symbiotic tissue sample KVS11 | place: Norway: Troms, Kvaloya island | reverse complement strand
TTGTGGTATTGGTAGCCGCATCCTGCTCTAAAGAAAAAGAAACTCCTAAAGGATATAAATATACACAGGTGCGCAAAGGTGATGGTAACATCATCAAGCCAGGCAAGTTCATGGTAATGGATCTTTTGTTCAAAGACGGAAAAGATTCGGTGTGGAGTGATTCGCGCAAAGAAGATGTTCCGTTGATCATTGCCGTACGCGACACGATGGGCATGAAGCAGGAAGAAGGCCTGGAAGAATTGTTCCGTTTGCTTTCAAAGGGAGATAGTGTGATCATGAAAGTGTCAGCACAAACTTTCTTCGAAAAAATGAGACGTCAGGCTTTGCCTCCGGGAGTAGATGCAAAAAGTGATTTCACTTTTTATATCGGTGTGAAAGATGTGATGGACAGCACACAGGTGAGAACGCTGAGCGAAGAGCTAAGAACTAAGCAAATGGAGAAGATGCGTCTTCAGCAAGTAGAGCAATTGGCTAAAGACACAGTTGCGATTGATAACTACTTAAAAGAAAAAAATATCACAGCGTTGAAAACCGCTTCCGGCCTGCGTTACATCGTAACCAAAGCAGGTAAAGGAGATAATGTAAAAGCGGGCCAGACTGCTAAGCTGAACTATGCGGGTTATTTATTGAACGGTAAATATTTCGATACCAGCAATGAGAAATTAGCAAGAGAGAAAAATTTATTCATGGAAGGTCGTCCTTATGAACCATTGGAATTACAGGTAGCTACAGGCTCCGTTATTCCGGGTTGGGATGAAGCGATTCAGTTAATGAACAAAGGATCGCAGATCACGGTATACATTCCATCTACCTTAGCCTACGGACCGAACAAACGCAGCGAAGACATTATTGAGAATTCAATTCTTGTCTTTGATATGGAATTGGTTGACGTGAAGTAAAAAATTACGGTTTACGAATGACGAAGTACGAATAATGAAAGCTCTTTTAAATCCGTACTTCGTCATTTTAAGTTTGTCATTAGTAATGACTGTTTTTAAATATAATCATCAATGAAGTCGAAGTTATTTATTCTGTTGGTTTTGGTTCTGGGCATTGCTTGTAATAATACTACCACGGTTGTACCTGCGTCTGTGCAGTTGGAGAAGGACAGGGCCACTATTGAAGAGTATCTGGCGGCCAATAATATCACCGCAGTGGAAGATTCTGTTTCCGGGGTCCAGTATGTGATTAAAGAACTGGGTACTGGTGTTAAGCCCCTTATTACAGATTGCATAACAGTAAAGTATAAAGGGATGCTTTTATCCGATGGTACTACGTTTGATGAGAACGCTACTGGATATAAATATCCCTTGAGGGGATTTATTCCTGGATGGCAGATTGCATTCCCTTCATTTCCTGTAGGAACGAAGGCAACCATTTATGTTCCTTCCTATTATGGATATGGTGCTTCGGGCTCAGGAACTATCCCTGCTAATTCTATTCTGGTTTTTGATGTGGAATTGGTACAAGTGTATTCTTACAATTCGACAGGACAGTATTGCTATGATACTCCAGTCCTTCCGGAGGCAGAGCAAAATGCGATAGATGCAGGGATCATTACTGACTACCTCACACAAAATAATATCACAGCACAAACAGATCCGAGTGGATTGCGCTATACGGTGCAAACACTGGGAACAGGAGCCATGCCTTCTGTGACAAGCTGTGTACGTGTAAGCTATACAGGAAAATTGCTCTCAGGAACCATCTTTGATCAGAGTACAAACTACAAAGAGGCGTTGAAATATTTGATTAAAGGCTGGCAGGTTGGTCTTCCGTTATTTCCCAAAGGAAGTAAAGTGACTTTGTATGTTCCTTCGCGTATGGCATACGGAACGCAAAGCGTTGGAAACAGAGTGCCAGCTAACTCTAACCTGATATTTGATATTGAGATTTTAGACGTGACTGATTACAATGCAGCGACTAACGTTTGCAACTAACAACCGGCATAAGATTGAAGAGATTCATGCTGCACTCGGAAGTGATTTTGAGTTGTTGAGCCTTGAAGACATCGGTTGTAATGAAGAGTTGGCGGAAGATCAGGATACATTGGAAGGCAACTCATTGCAGAAAGCCAGCTATGTGTTTGAAAACTATAGCGAGGATTGTTTTGCTGATGATACTGGGTTGGAAATAGCGGCATTAAATGGTGCGCCTGGAGTTTACTCCGCACGATATGCCGGAACACAGCGAAGCAGTGAAGACAATATCGACTTAGTACTGAAAAATCTTGAAGGTGTAAATAACCGGAGTGCACAATTCCGTACTGTGATTACACTCATTACAAAAGCAGGAACGCATCAGTTTGAAGGAATTGTAAAGGGACAGATTTTAACAGCACGTCAGGGTAAAGGTGGATTTGGATACGATCCTGTTTTTTTGCCGGATGGTTTTTCGAAAACACTGGCTGAGATGACCATAGAAGAGAAAAATAAAATCAGTCATAGAGGAAGAGCCGTACAGAAGTTAATTGAGTTTTTGCTACAGCATTAAAAATTTTCACGCAAAGGCGCAGATACGCAATGAAAGAAAACTGTATCGCTAAAACCTTTGCGACTTCGCGTCTTTGCGAGAAACAAAAAATGAATGAACAAACCATTTACAATAGGCATCACCGGAGGAAGCGGATCAGGCAAAACCTACCTGATTGAAAATCTTTCAAACCGTTTTAAACCGGAAGAGGTATGCCTCATCTCGCAGGATAATTATTATCGTCCGCGCGAGGAGCAGGAGACGGATGCTAATGGAGTGAAGAATTTTGATCTGCCAGGATCGATTGACGATGATCGTTTTTGTAATGACCTGCTGAAACTGAAGCGAGGAGAAACGATCGTCAAAAAGGAATACACCTTTAATAATCCCAATGCTGTTCCCAAAACCATTGAACTATATCCTGCTCCCATATTAATAGTAGAAGGTATTTTCGTTCAGTATTTCAAGGAAATCGAAAATCAGCTTGATCTGAAAATATTCATCGAAGCCAAAGATCACGTAAAGCTGAGCCGTAGAATTCGCAGGGACAACGACCAGCGCGGCTATGATCTGGACGATGTTTTGTATCGCTACCAGTACCATGTGATGCCGGTGTACGAAAAATACATTGATCCATTAAAGCACAATGCCGACCTGGTAATACCCAATAACAGCCATTTTGACCGCGCTATTGAGGTATTGGTGCTGTCATTGAAGGCACGCCTTACGGGATTATAAAGCCACTTGCACAATTGATCGAAATCTCTACTTTTGTAGGCCTTTATGAGAAAGCTCTTTTATTCTAAAACAGTAATGATGATGGCCGGTATACTGGCTGCCGCTGTTATTGTGCTTTCTCAGTCGTTATATCTTACCAAAGAGAAAACGGAAAAAATCAAAACAGAACAAAAAACAGAGAAGCAAGGCAAGGCATTTATTTCCGCCCCTGCGGATGCGGTGTCTCAGACCAACACAATTCAGTTAGATAAGCAGGTTCCTGCTTTAGATCAGAAAGTTACGGTTGAAGAAAACCATCTGAGAAAACGGGTTCTCAAACCAGAAGTATTTGTTCGGTATTTCAAGGTTTTGTTCAGGGCCATCATCTCGCCCAACGCTCCCTAGTTTATTCTTTGTCGGCTAGTCCGCACTCAAGGTTCAGTTGCTTTCAGCTGAACTAATTTATCGTCTCTTATTATTACTACTTAATCTATATTTTAATTCTAATCAATTTATGCGTAACAAAGGAATAATTATTGTACTCACGGTTGTGATTACTGCCTTGTGTTTGTATTACCTCTCCTTCACATTCGTGTCGCGTGGTATACAGAACGATGCAATAAAATATGCTACCGGAACAGACGGAAAAGTAAATGCCGTAAAAAAGCAAGTCTACCTGGACTCACTGTGGAACAAACCTGTTTATAATCTCTTCGGAAAAGAATTTACCTACAAAGACATCAAAGGAAGTGAGATCAGTCTTGGTCTTGACTTACAAGGAGGGATGCACGTTACGCTTGAAGTATCTCCCGTAGGTATTGTAAGAGGTCTTGCGGGTAACTCCAACGATTCTTCTTTCGTAAAGGCGTTGAACAAAACAGTGAAAGCCCAGAAGACAAGCCCGAAAAATTTTGGTGATTTGTTTTTTGAAACCTATCGCAAGGATAATCCTGGTAAAAAATTAGCACCTATATTCGCTAATGCTGCTACACGTGGCCGTCTTAGTATCAACGATACAGATGACAAGGTTATCGAATTGGTAAATACTGAAATAGAAGGAGCGATCGATCGCTCTTATACGATCTTAAGAAATCGTCTGGATCAGTTTGGCACTTCATCACCAAACATTCAACGCCTGCAAGGTGGTAAAATCCAGATCGAAATTCCGGGAGCAGATAATCCACAACGTGTGCGTAAACTTTTGTCAGGTGCAGCGGTACTTGAGTTCTGGGAGATTGTTGAATTCAGCGATCCTGCATTGAATCAATCACTGATGAGCGTAAACCAAATGTTGCTGGCAGAAAGAGCTGCAGCAAAACCTGAAGTTATAGATACGAAAGCTAAAACAGACACGACTGCTAATCCTGCTGACTCAACGCTTTCTGATCTTGAAAAACAATTGAATTCAACTAAGAACGATACGTCAACAAATTCATTGGATTCGTTAGCAAAGTTGAACATGTCGCCACTACTTGCGTTGAGCAATCCGGGCTATCCTTTCTTATATGATGTAAAAGATACCGCACAGATCAACCGTATTTTGAAACGCGAAGATGTGCGTTCAAAAATGCCACGCTCCCTTACATGGTTCTGGGATGTGAAGGCCGAGCCTAACATCACTCCCGGTATTGAAGATCTTCGTTTGAATTTTGTGCGTGTAGGAAGAAGCGGTGATGCACTTCTTTCAGGTGAAGTAGTAAGTGATGCACGCCTGGATTACGATCAGTTTGGTCGCCCTTCAGTAAGCATGAAGATGAATGCTTCTGGTTCCAAAAAGTGGGCTAAAGTGACAGCAGCCGAAGCAGCGAAACAACCACAAGGTCGTATCGCTATCGTGTTGGATAACTATGTGTACACTGCGCCAACTGTGAACGGAGAAATCCCTAACGGTAACTCACAAATCACAGGTAGCTTCACCATCGATGAAGCAAAAGATTTGGCTAACATTCTGAAGGCAGGTTCATTGCCAGCGCCAACTAAAATTGTTGAAGAAGCATCTGTCGGACCAACTCTTGGTCAGGAATCCATTCGCAATGGTCTTATCTCTATTGTAGTTGGTTTTGTGATCATCATCGTATTCATGGTGGCGGTGTATAGCTCTGCTGGTTGGGTAGCTGATCTTGCCGTGGTATTGAACTTGATCTTCCTGTTAGGAGTTTTAGCTTCACTGAATGCTGCATTGACGTTGCCCGGTATTGCTGGTATTTTGTTGTCACTCGCTATTGCGGTAGATGCCAACGTATTGATCAACGAACGTGTGAAGGAAGATATCGCTTCAGGTAAATCATTGGAAGCGTCTATCCAGGCAGGTTACAAAAATGCCTTCTCTGCTATCATTGACTCAAACGTAACCACACTGATTAAAGGCTTTGTGTTATTGATATTCGGTACAGGTCTTATCTACGGTTTCGCGGTAACGCTGATCATTGGTATTCTTTGTTCGTTCTTCACATCAGTGTTCTTTACCCGTATCATTTTCGAATTCTTCGTGCGCAGAGGCAAGACGATCAATTTCTCTATGGGATGGTCAAAAGATTTGTTCCGCTCCATAAAGATTGACTTTATCGGTAATCGTAAAATTTATTACGCTATATCCTTAACTGTGATCATCGCAGGTATGGTAATGCTGTCTATCAAAGGATTCAACTATGGTGTTGACTTTAAAGGCGGTCGTAGCTATGTAGTGCAATTGGATACTCCTGTAGGCTCTACGGATATTCGTGAAGCCTTACAAGCACCGTTTGAAGGCGCTTCTGTTGAAGTGAAAACATTCGGATCGGACAGTAAGTATAAAATCACTACCAGCTATTTGATTGACGATGACTCTGAAGAAGCAACAGCAAAAGCGGAACATCAGTTACATGAAGGTCTGGCTAAGTTAGGTGCTAATAAATCAGAAATATTAAGTAGTGCTAAAGTAGGACCTACTATTGCAAATGATATTAAAGTATCTGCTGTGTGGTCGTTGACGATTGCTACTGCATTGATGTTCTTGTATATCCTTATCCGTTTCCGCAGATGGCAGTTTGCAATGGGTACGGTTGTTAGTATTGTCCACACGGTGTTGTTTGTATTAGCTGTGTTTGTGTTGCTGGAAGATGTAATGCCGTTCTCACTGGAGATTGACCAGGCATTCATTGCAGCTATCCTTACGGTGATAGGTTATTCTATCAATGACAGTGTGGTAGTGTTTGACCGTGTACGTGAATTCTTGAATCTGAAAAAAGCAGGTGAATCAACAGCCGTAGTGGTTAACCGTGCGTTGAACGATACATTGAGTCGTACATTGATCACGGGTATGTCTACCATCTTCGTTATCGTCATCCTTTTTGTTTTTGGTGGTGAAACAATTAAAGGCTTTACATTCGCTATGTTGATCGGTGTAATAATTGGTACATACGCTTCATTGTGTATCGGTACTCCGGTATTGGTTGATTTCTCAAAAGACGTAGAGAAAGAGCCCGCTACAAAAACTCCAGGTAAAGCAGTGACTGCTTAATCGGTTTAAAATAATAATCTGAAAGCCTCCTGATCATTTTTGATCAGGAGGCTTTTCTTTTATGCGCTACTCGCACTGGTTTTATCTGTGAGAACACACACACATTAACCACAAAAAACATGTGGTTGTTACTCTTTTCCATCATTAAAAGCGGCCATGAGCAAGTGCCTTATGATAGCTCAGCAGTAGCTTTTTGTGTATATTGATTTAATGGAATTCTAATTCCTTCCCCGGCTATGCCCTCTGCGAATGAGTAAGTTTGGCATATAGAATGCTGATTTGAAAAAGTCTTTAAATAGGCAAAAAACAAGCGTATGAAGATTCTACTGATTGAGGACGAGCTGAAAACACTGCAATACATTAGCAAAGGATTGGAAGAGAACGGATACCAGGTAGATACTGCTGCCGATGGTAAAACGGGCAAACACCTGGCTCTTCGGAATTCGTATCAATTGATCATTACCGATATCATTATGCCGGGCATGGACGGACGAGTACTTTGTGCGGAGTTACGTTCTGCAAATGTAGATACACCTATTCTGATGCTCACTGCACTTGGGTCCACTGATGAAGTAGTAAAAGGACTAGACAGCGGTGCGGATGATTATCTTTCCAAGCCTTTTGAGTTTAAAGAACTGCTGGCGCGAATCAGGTCACTTACCAAACGTCAGGGTAAATCCATCGTAGAAGATAGCATGTTGCGTGCCGCGGATCTGATCATGGATGTCAATCGCAAAACCATCAACCGGGCAGGAAAGCAGATTGACCTTACGGCCAAGGAGTTTTCATTGCTGGAATATTTTCTCCGTAATCCTGAAAAAGTGATACCGCGTGCAGAGCTGGCAAAGAACGTGTGGAATGTCGATTTTGATACCGGCACCAACATGGTGGAGGTATATGTGAATTATCTTCGAAAAAAAATTGACCGTGATTTTGATAAAAAGCTAATTCATACCCAATTTGGAATGGGATATATTTTAAAAAGGGAATAAAGTGCAAATACGCTCGCGCCTCACACTGCAATTCACGCTGCTCGTGGGCACGATTGTTCTCTTATCTTTTTTCCTGGTTTACTTTTTCACCAAGCAATTAATTGAGCAGGACTTTGATAATCGCCTGCGCGATAAAGCAATTACGTCTGCTATATTATTATTGAAAGTAGATCGCCTGGATTCTGCCTTATTGAAAGTAATTGATCGCGCCAAGCGGGATAACCTGCCAGGAGAAAATATTACTGTCTATGATGATTTCAATAAGGAGATCTATACCAATAATGACACCACTCATTTTGATATTCCTTCGGCACTGATCAACCAGGTGCGGCAGGAGGGAATGTATTATTTTCAACAACGCGGATATGACATTGTCGGGTTTCTGTATAAAGATCTTTCGCACAACTATGTGATCATAGCAGGGGCAATCAACTTGCAAGGTAAAGTGAGACTGGCTGATTTGAGAACGCTGCTGCTGACGCTTTTTGTTCTGATGATGATGATAGTGGCTTTAACCGGATGGTTTTATTCGGGCCGTGCATTACGGCCTATACAAAAAGTAATGATGGAAGCAGATGCCATCTCACCGATTGATTTGAGTAAGCGACTTCACGAAAGTAAACACCCTGATGAGATTGGTAAGCTGATTACTATTTTTAATAAAATGCTCACGCGCATCGAGCACGCCTTCCGCCACCAGAAAACATTTGTAGCGAATGTGTCGCACGAATTAAAAAACCCGCTCACTAAGATTACATCACAGCTCGAAGTAACGCTTCTGAGCGAGCGCCCCAAAGAAGAGTATCGTGCCACTATTGAATCGGTGCTGGAAGATATCAAAGAGCTGAACCAGCTTTCGGTAAGCTTGCTTGATCTTGCGCGCCTTGAGCGTGAAGAGAATTCATTCAGCATGACACGCGTGCGGCTCGATGAAGTATTGTGGGAGGTACGAGAAACGGTTGAATCGTTTGATGCAGAATACAAAGTGAACATCGAGATCAACGACATGCCCGAAGAGGAAAGCCGGTTATGTATCAATGGTAATCTTCACCTTTTAAAAACAGCATTGCAGAATGTAATCGAAAATGCGTGCAAATTTTCATTCGATAAAAAAGCATTAGTGGTTTTGAGCTGTCCTACTGACGGTGTGCAGGTGTGCGTGCAGGACCAGGGACCAGGTATTGCAGGAAAGGATATTGTAAATGTTTTTCAACCCTTTTACCGCGCTGATGGTGCATCAAAAATAAAAGGATATGGAATCGGGTTGTCGCTGAGCCAGCGGATTATTTCAATTCATAAAGGCAGCGTGGAGGTAGAGTCGGAAGAGGGAAGAGGCACACGTGTTATTTTACGGTTTCCCCTGGCGGATGAAGATTAAATAGGGTTTCCCATTCAGTATATACTATAACAAAGCTCTTGCAACTTTATAATGCAGGTCTGTTGGTGAAATACAAAGTGATTTCGTCTTCCGACGGACTGATGTAAAACGAATCGACAGATGCGCCTGATTAGTAATAAAACAGGTTAATTACCCGAAAAAATCAACTTCTTATATCTAATTTCTTTCTAATGATTTTTAACACGTTATATCATAGCAGATCGCTTCCTTTGAATACCTGATGAAGTTAAGTAGGCAGGTTTACAGGTTTTGGGATACTTTTTAGGAGTCGCCTTTTAGCCAACTGGACGGCTCCGCAAAGGCCCTGATTTCATTCAGGGCCTTTTTTATGTCTTTACTTCTCTTACTTTTGAATCTATTAATCCCACCTGTTATGAAACCTCAAATCGACATTTCCCCAAAAAATCTTTCTGCATTGGCATTGATGCTAAATACATTACTTGCCGATGAATATGTATTGTATACTAAAACACGTAACGCACACTGGAATATTGAAGGGCCCGCTTTTCACGCATTGCATTTGTTTTTTGAAAGCCAGTACGAACAGCTCGATGAGATCATTGATGAAGTAGCAGAGCGGGTGAGAGCGTTAGGACACTATGCATTGGGTACACTTAACGGCTTTGTGAAAACAGCCCGGTTAGATGAACCTCTCCTGGAGTTCAGCAATGCAAAGAAAATGATCCAGGCTTTGCTTGATGATCATGAAACCATCATCCGTATTCTGCGCAAGCAAGTGAATGAAGCAAGCGAAAGTTATAAAGATGCAGGCACCAGTGATTTTTTAACCGGCTTGCTGGAGCAGCATGAGAAAATGGCGTGGATGCTCCGATCACACCTTGGATAACGAATAGTTTTATTTCTCTGAGTTCTCCACGCGGATACCTACAGCGATAACACCAGGAAGGGTATCCTGCCGCATGTATTGTTCCAGTTTCAAAAGGTACTTGCCTTTGTGAGCGAACTTTACATTTTCGAGTAACAGAAACTGATGATCGTAGATGTCACCCAATCCGCTATTGCCATTGGGTTGTCCTGTCTTCTGATCAAACAAATCATTGTTGATCAGTTTTTTTGAAACTTCATTGCCCAGTGAATCGGTGAGGGAGTAGTGAATGAAGAGGCGTGCGTAGGGATAATCAATTGTGTTGCGCACATTATAGTAGAGGTTATACTTCTGCTCAGCATTTTTAATTTGGAAGTCAAACACTGCTGTGTCTTTGGCTTTCCAGGTACGGTCGTTGAAATCTTCATTGTATTCATAAACCCGACTCGTATCACATGCGCTGAGCAAAAGCCCGCATCCGATGATCAGAAAAAGAAACCTCATTCTTTAGGAGTATTGTTATTAGGAGTGTTTGGATTGTTAGGAGGACGATTCGGATTCCTGTTGTTAGGATTAGGTCGGTTCGGCCTGCGGTTATTATTCGGGTTTGGATTGTTCGGATTCTGATTCGGATTATTAGGATTCGAATTAGGATTGTTAGGCCTTGGATTGTTCGGTCTTTGGTTATTCGGCCTTGGATTGTTTTGATTCGGATTGTTGGGCCTGTTACTATTTGGATTCGGCCTTGGGTTATTTGGTCTTGGATTGTTCGGAGCAGGGTTATCCGGGTTGTTATTATTTGGATTTGAAGCAGGATTAGCAGGATTGTTCCCAGGGCGATTGTCGCGCTGATCTCTTCTTGCATTTCCTCCACCCCGTTGGTTACGACCTTTTTTATTTCCCTTCGACTTGTCTTTGAATTTTTTATCGAGACTTTCCAGGTCGCTGTTCAACGAGCTGCCTACTTCTTTCTCTGCAATTTTATCAATGTCTAATGTAGCAGGACGCTTACCGGCCCGGTTCATTTCCAGAATTTCGTTTACACGATCTGTATTAAGCGGATACCAGTTGTTGTCCTCTTTAAATCCAAACCACATTATCTTTCTGAAGATATCCGTCTTCTGTAGCGTGGCTTCTCCTCTTTCAGTAAGCAGGGGTCGTTCTATTTCAGGAATATCTTTCAATGCCTCCATGTACGTTTCCAACTCGTAATTGAGACAGCATTTCAGGCGCCCGCACTGACCGGAAAGTTTACTTGGATTGAGTGATAAGTTCTGATAACGGGCTGCGCTTGTCGCTACATTTTTAAAATCGCTAAGCCATGTGGAACAGCATAACTCACGACCACAAACTCCAATGCCGCCCAGTCTTCCTGCTTCTTGTCGAAGGCTGATCTGGCGCATTTCCACGCGCACTTTAAATTCACCGGCAAGTAACTTGATCAACTCACGAAAATCGACACGATCATCAGCAGAGTAAAAGAAAGAAGCCTTGATATTATCGGCCTGATACTCAACATCAGAAAGCTTCATGCCCAAGTTGAGCTGACGTATAATTTCTCGTGTGCGGTAAAGTGTAGGAAGCTCGCGCTTCTTTACATCCTCGTACTTCTCAAGGTCTTTAGTGTGCGCAATGCGATATACCTTTTTGATCTCCCCATCATTGGCCACATTCTTCTTCTGCATTTGCAGACGAACCAGTTCGCCTTGCAGCGACACATTTCCTAAATGATGTCCGTTAGGAACTTCAACGATGATGGCATCGCCTGTAGTAAGACTGAGTTTGTCGCTGTTGCGGAAGAATTCCTTGCGACCATTTTTGAATCGTACTTCAACAACATCAAACTTGCTGTCTCCCGGCATCTCCATGTTGGAAAGCCAGTCGAATACGTTCATTTTATTACAACCGCCTGTCTCACAGGCTCCGTTATTTTGACAGCCGGAAACTTTTCCGTCTTTCTTTGTTCCACATGAGCAACCCATAATCTATGTTTAATGCCAGTCGGAGCTTTGCTCAAGACTGACTATGGAGTTCTATAAACTACAACTGGTAGTAGAATGCTGTTTGAAGAATCAGCTATTACTCTCAATCTTCTGCAAATCTACGCCAATATCCTTTCTGAAATATACATCTTCCCAGCTTATGGCGGAAATGCCGCTGTAAGCCTGCTGTTTCGCTTCTTCCAGGTTTCTACCTCTTCCGGTCACCGCTAACACGCGACCTCCGTCAGTAACAATCTTCTGATCACTTTCTTTTGTCCCCGCATGAAATACAATCGCTTCATTCGCCTTGCCTAAACCGTCAATTACCTTTCCTTTCTGATAGGCATCCGGATAGCCGCCAGAAACCATCACTACAGTGACAGCGTAATCATTTTCTATTTCAATTTTCTTTCCTTTCAGTTCGCCTTTGGCAGCGGCAAGAAGTAGTTCGGCCAAATCATTTTTAATTCGAGGCATAACCGCTTCCGTTTCCGGATCACCCATGCGCGCATTGTATTCAATCACAAAAGGTTCTCCACCCACATTCATCAATCCGATAAAGATGAATCCTTTATAGTCGATATTTTCTTTTTGGAGTCCGGAAACAGTTGGTTTGATCACCCGCTCTTCCACTTTTTTCATGAAAGCAGCGTCTGCAAAAACAACCGGGGACACCGCACCCATTCCTCCCGTATTCGGACCGGTATCGCCTTCTCCGATGCGTTTATAATCTTTGGCTTCAGGTAAGATCACATAATCCTTACCATCGGTGAGCACAAAAACAGAAAGCTCAATGCCGTCTAAAAATTCTTCAATCAATACCCTGGAGCTCGCCTCTCCGAATTTTTTCTCTTCCAGCATTTCCCTGATGGATTGCTGTGCTTCGGCCATATCAGAAGTAATGATTACACCTTTACCGGCAGCAAGACCATCCGCTTTTAAAACAAAAGGAGGTTTTACTGTTTTAAGAAATTCAATGGCCTGAGCACTTTCCTCTGCATGAAATGTTTTTGCTTTCGCTGTTGGCACTCCATGTCTGAGCATGAACTGTTTTGAAAAATCCTTACTTCCCTCCAATTGTGCTCCTTCTTTGCCCGGACCAAGAATGGGTATCGATTTTAATTCTTCCCTGCTTTCAAAATAATCACGCAATCCCTTTACCAAGGGTACTTCAGGGCCAATCACAATCAGGTCAATCTTATTCTGGATGCTGAATGCCGCCAGCTTAGGAAAATCATCTACTGGTATGGCGGCGTTTTCAGCAATGGTGGCTGTGCCTGCATTGCCCGGAGCAACGAATAATTTTTCGCACAATGGGCTTTGTTTGAGTTTCCAGGCAAAAGCATGTTCGCGACCTCCGCTGCCAATGATAAGTATGTTCATAGATTCAATTCGAACTTCAAATCTAATCAATTATTAAAGGGCTGAAAACAGAAAAATCCCGGATAAAAGTCCGGGATTTTTTGATTGTCATTTTTAAAATGAACTCTTAATTCGCGTATTCGCTCAGGAACTTAATCCGCATCAGGCGTAAGTTATCCTCATCAAAGTCAGAGTCTTCATCTTTCAGCGCATCTACAGCATCTTTAATGCTATCCGTTTCTGAATTGAGGAAGTATTCAAAGATGGTGTCCTGCTTGTCTTCATCCAGTACTTCATCAATGTAATAGTCCAGGTTCAGCTTGGTGCCGGAATAACAAATGTTCTCAATCTCGGTCAGCATATCCTGGAAGGACATCTTCAATGAGTCAGCAATTTCATCCAGTTCAATCTTACGATCAATCTGCTGGATAATCTGAATCTTGGCTTTCGATTTATTAACCGAAGTCTTAACGATAACATCACTTGCCGTTTCAATATCATTATCATCCACATACTTCTGGATGATATCTAAAAACTCTTTACCAAATTTATTCACTTTACCCATTCCTACTCCATTCACGGAAGCAAGGTCATCTTTCGTAGTAGGGTATGTGGTTGCCATTTCTTCCAATGAAGGATCCTGGAAAATAACATAAGGAGGAAGATCTTTCTCCTTTGCCATCTTCTTACGAACGGCTTTCAATAATTCAAATAAACGGGCATCGTACGATTTGGAATTGACCGGTGCACGATCCGGTGAATCCTCCTCTTCATCCACCTCGGTAGTGAAGTCATGATCGCGGGCTAATTCAATAGCGTGTGGTTTCTTTAAGAATTGCTTACCCTTTTCACTGATGCGAAGCACACCAATATTGTCAATGTCTTTTTCCAGGTATTGGAAAACCAACGTCTGACGGATAACGGACTTCCAGAAGTCGGCCGATTCTGCTTTACCTTTTCCGTAGATGGCTAGCTTGAAATGACTGTAACTTTTTACATACTCATCTTCAGCGCCAGTGAGTACATTCACCAGGTGATTCAATCCAAAGCGCTCGTTGGTTTGTTTCACTGCTTCCAGCGCAAGCTTTACAAACTCCACTCCATTAAAGCGCTCACGCGGATGAACACAATTGTCGCACATGCCACAATTGTCTGTTTTAAATTCTTCACCGAAATAATGAAGCAACTGTCTGCGTCTGCATACGGGTGACTCTGCATAGAATTCCATCTCCTGCAAAAGCACACGTGCATTTTCACGCTCTTGTACCGACTTATCTTTATTGAATTTTTCGAGCTTGCTTAAGTCATTATGACTGTAGAACATCAGGCAATGACCTTCCAGTCCATCGCGGCCAGAACGACCTGTTTCCTGGTAATAACCTTCCAGTGATTTCGGCACATCATAGTGTATTACAAAGCGCACGTCCGGCTTGTCGATACCCATACCAAAAGCGATGGTGGCTACAATAATGTCTACATCTTCATTCAAAAAGCCATCCTGATTTTTGATGCGCACGTCCGGATCAAGACCAGCATGATAAGGAGCTGCTTTGAATCCGTTTACGTTAAGTAATTGTGCTATTTCTTCTACTTTCTTACGGCTAAGGCAATAGATAACTCCTGACTTGCCTTTATGTTCCTTTAGAAAACGAATAAGTTGTTTCTTGGTCTCTTTCTTAGGGCGAACTTCGTAATATAGATTGGTGCGATTGAAAGAAGAGATGAAAACATCCGCTTCCTCCATCTGTAAATTCTTCTGTATGTCGAGCTGGACTTTCGGGGTAGCTGTTGCTGTAAGCGCAATCACCGGCATATCGCCCAGCTGACCAATCATCGTCTTTATCTTTCTGTATTCCGGACGGAAATCATGTCCCCATTCAGAAATACAGTGTGCCTCGTCAATGGCTACAAAAGAGATGTTCACCTTTTGCAGGAATTCGATATTCTCTTCTTTGTTTAGTGATTCAGGAGCAACATAAAGCAATTTGATGTTTCCACTGGTCGCATCCTTCTTTAATCGGGTGATTTCGCCTTTGCTGAGTGTAGAGTTGAGGAAGCGGGCATTGATTCCGTAAGCGTTCAAAGAATCGACCTGATTCTTCATTAAAGCGATAAGCGGAGAGATGACAATGGCCAAACCATCCTTCACCATGGCGGGTAATTGGTAGCAAAGTGACTTGCCTGCACCCGTAGGCATGATCACAAATGTGTTGTGCCCGTTGAGGAGATTTCGAATAACCGTTTCCTGATTACCTCTAAACTGGGAATAGCCAAATATTTCCTTTAGTTTTTCCTTAAGCACATCTTTTTCTTCCGCCACCAACATCATTTTCAAAACGTTTATAAATTCCTGAAATAGTTATCTTTACACCTCCTACAAATCTAATCCTGATAGGACATTGAATTTAGTGAAAAATATCAAAAACATTGCACGAGAGGTTTTATTAAATGAATCCCGGGCAATAGAAAACCTGATAAATTTTATCGACAACGATTTCGAAGCCTGCGTAAGGGAAATCCATCAGAGCAAGGGCCGTGTGGTAATTACCGGTGTAGGCAAGAGCGCGATCATTGCCAATAAGATTGTTGCTACGCTTAATTCTACCGGTACTCCCGCATTATTCATGCATGCCGCAGATGCCATTCATGGCGATTTAGGTATGATACAGAAAGAAGATATTGTGATCTGTATCTCCAAGAGCGGCAGCACTCCCGAAATCAAAGTTCTCGTACCACTTCTCAAACGAAGAGGTTCAAAACTTGTTGCTCTGGTAAGTAATACAAATTCTTATTTGGCACAGCAATCCGATTACGTTTTAAATGCTACCATAGGCGAAGAAGCATGCCCTAATAATTTGGCTCCCACCACCAGCACCACAGTTCATTTGGCGATGGGCGATGCACTGGCTGTCTGTTTATTAGAGTTACGCAACTTTAGTCCTGAAGATTTTGCTCAATATCATCCGGGGGGCGCTTTGGGTAAACAATTATATCTGAAAGTAGGTGATATCTATACAAACAATGCATTGCCACTAGTGGGAAGTCAGGCTTCTATTAAAGAGGTGATCGTACAAATCTCCTCCAAGCGCCTGGGGGCGGCAGCTGTAGTAGACGATCAGAAAAATCTGCTGGGCATAATTACAGATGGTGATTTGCGGAGGATGCTGGAAAAAGAATTAGATATCAATTCGTTGAAGGCAGAGCAGATTATGACCCGCAATCCAAAGACGATAAGTCGTGATGAATTCGCGGTGAAGGCATTGCAAACGATGCAAGAAAAAAACATCACACAACTTATCGTGATGGATGGTAATCAGGTGGATGGATTTATTCATCTTCATGATCTTTTAAAAGAGGGTATTGTTTAATTTTGAATTTGATTCGAATACATCAATGAATAAAAATCTTTACGTCGTGATTATGGCCGGGGGTATTGGCACCCGCTTTTGGCCTTACAGCAGAAACACAAAACCCAAGCAATTTCTTGATGTATTAGGAACAGGCAAGACACTGATTCAATCCACCTGTGACCGGTTCATGCCTTTGTGCCCTAAGGAGAATATTTATGTGGTTACCAATGAAGAACATCAGGCCATCACTTTAGAGCAATTGCCTCAGCTCAGTAAAGAGCAGGTGCTAACAGAACCCATGAGAAAGAATACCGCAGCGTGTATTGCGTATGCTTCTCATAAAATCCATCAGAAAAATTCGGAAGCCATTATTGTTGTCAGCCCTGCGGATCATTTGATTCAGAATGAGGAAGACTTTCAGTCTACCATAAAAAAAGCTGCTGACCAGGCGAAAGCCAATGATAAGCTGATCACATTAGGAATAAAGCCAACCCGTCCGGAGACAGGATACGGATACATTCAGTTCATTGAAAGTAAAGGCTACCTGAAGAAGGTAAAAACATTTACAGAAAAACCGGAGCTCGCTTTAGCCAAGAAATTTATAGAGACCGGTGAGTTTGTATGGAATGCCGGAATTTTTATCTGGGGAGCGAAAGCCATACTTGATGCGATTAGCAAGCACTTGCCGGAAATGGCAGAGATATTTGATGAAGCAGCACCAAAATTTAATACCGAAGAAGAAAAGAAAGCCATTGAAGGAGCGTATCTGCAATGCAAAAATGTATCGATCGACTTTGGTGTGATGGAGAAAGCGGATAATGTGTATGTGGCGTTGAGTTCATTTGCATGGTCTGATCTTGGATCATGGGCCTCATTGCACGACATTTCCAAACGTGATGAGCATAACAACTGTGTGAGCGGAGATGCATTACTCTATGACACCCGCAATACCATTGTAAGAGGTGAAGATAATAAACTGATTGTAGTGCAGGGACTAAACGGCTACCTCGTTGGCGTGTTTGACAACGTTGTCATTGTATGCGAAAAAGATAAAGAAGAAATGTTTCGCAGATATGTAAACGATGTGAAGGGAAAACCCAACAGCACAGATTACATATAATGCTTTTGGCGGATCACTTCATAAATAGAAATACCTGCCGCAACCGATACATTGAGTGAACTGATTTTTCCACTCATCGGTATGCGTACAAGATGATCGGCTTCGCGTAATAGTTCGGGAGAAATTCCATCTTCTTCCGAACCTAATAACAAGGCAGTGGGTGCCTTGAAATCCATTTCATACAAAGCCTTATCTCCTTTTTCCGTACAGGCAATAACCTGTATTCCGTTTTCCTTCATGAAGCGGATAGACTTTTTTAAGTCCTTCTCACGGCACACGGCCAAATGGCTAAGCGCACCAGCTGATGTTTTCATGGCATCGCCTGTAATAGGTGCATTGCCTTTATCGGCAATAACAATGGCATCCAGGCCGGCACACTCTACTGTTCGGGCAATGGCTCCAAAATTTCTAACGTCTGTTACACGATCAAGAATCAAAAAGAAAGGTTCTCTTCCTTCGCCATAGGCTTTGTCAATCAAATCTTCGGCAGATTGATAGATAACAGCCGAAAGTAAACAGATAACACCTTGGTGATTTTTGCTTGAAAGCCGGTTGAGCTTTTCCTGTGGGGTAAACTGGAAAGGTGTACCAAATTCTTTGGCTGTATTGATCAGTTCCTTAATCAGATCATTGGTAAGACCTGTCTGGATATATATTTTTTCGATTTCACGTTTGGCACGGATTGCTTCGATGACAGCCCGTGTACCGAAAATCATCTCTTTGGATTCGCTCATGGCGCAAAGGTAAGATTAATTGAGTTACAGGTTACAAGTTTCGTCAGTTCAGAACTGCACTTATGAAACGTATCTCTTTCTAAAACCGGCTTTTCCTCCACAAATCAATGGTGTTATACCAGGTTTCGGCAAAACGCTTGTCGCGAAGCAAGACAAATGTATCCGGATCATATACACTGCCACTCTTTACAAAAGTGAAGCGTGTCTGAAAGTTTTTGTAATACCAGATCTCGTTACCTTCATTCCTGCTCACTTCTGTAGGCACTCCAAACACGAGGTAGATCATGCCACGATCGGTCTTCCAGCCTTCTTTGTAGGAAGTAAAATATTGGTTGGATAACTCAATCCTTCTGAAATAACTACGAATAAAATTTTTGGCCCTGTCCTTATCTCCGGTGATGTCAAGAATGATTTTATCAAACTTCGCTTTTTCATCCCGGGCTGCTACGAGCTGGTTATATTCTTCGTTGGTTGTAATAAATACCATCGGTGCGGTAAGGTCTTCCATGCGTGTGTATTTCGGATACGACTGGCTGGAGGCTCTGAACGTAAATCCTTCGGCAGAAGTGGAATCTTCCTGTACGAGATACAGTCCTTCTCTTTTAAATAACATCGATGATCCTTCTTTTACCGAAAAAGTGGAATCGGCAAACATAAAACGATCTGCTGCTGTTGGCTTCTCCGCGAAGGGAGGAGATCCTGCGGGGAATTTTTCTTTATAATAAAAAACAGACAATGGTTTCTCACTGCCACTTCCTTTCACTACATATTCTTTTTTTGTTTCGATGTAAGGCTGAATAACTACCTGACCTTGATTCTCAAGGTATCCGTTAACCGGATATTTGGGATTGATCACCGCAGAGAATGTCCAGTTTTTGCCGGTCGCGTTGTTTTTTACTCGGGCCAGAAGCAGCCACGATTTTTCCGGAAGAGGAAATTTCAGCCAGCCTTTTTTGAGAACGCTGGTGTTCTCTTCGCCATGCATTTCGGGGGCTACTTCCTCCGCATTACGTTGTGTGTAGGCGCTTCTTTTTTCCCAGGTAATCGTATAGCCTTCGGCTGAATATTCTGTTTGCTGGGTTTTAAACTCGAAATAGACATCAATGCCACTTTGTAGCCGCACAGGCTTCAGCTGCATATCGATCTCACTTTGAGGATCGTAGAGATAATTGAGATTAAGACTGGTCAGCGACTGGCCAAAGGCCAGGCCGGAGAAGAAGATAAGGACGATAACGATGATACGTTGCATAAAGGATGTTCGTATGACTTTAAAATTACAACGTTAAATCGAATGGTTTAATTTATTTTTGCCCTTCAAAAAATTGGTAGTATGGCCAAAGTATTTACTACGGAGATCACCTCCGGAGATATTCCTTCCGATAACCCTATCCACCAGCGCCTGTTAAGACCTTATGTGCTGATTCAGGACTGGATTTCCGGCGATGTGCTGGAGGTAGGGTGTGGTGAAGGCCGCGGTATCGATCTGATCATGACGAAAGCCAAAAGCTATACGGCCATTGATAAGATTGAACCTGTCATTCAGGAGCTGCAAAAGAAATATCCGGCAGGCAAATTCCTGAGTGGGAATATTCCTCCACTATATCCTTTCGCTGATAACTCATTTGACTTTGTTGTCAGCTTCCAGGTGATTGAGCACATTCAGGATGATCATCTGTTTCTGAAAGAAATACAACGTGTATTAAAACCCGGAGGTACGGCCTGGATCACCACTCCCAATCGTCCGCTTTCTTTATCGCGTAATCCGTGGCACATCAGGGAATACACCGGTGTGGAACTGGCGGCGATTGCAAAAAAGTATTTCACTCACGTGGATATGAAAGGCATTGCGGGTAATGAAAAGGTAATGCATTACCATGATCGCAATAGAAAATCGGTGAATAAACTGATGCGCTGGGATGTACTCAATCTTCAATACAAACTTCCTGCGGCTATTCTTCGGGTACCTTATGAGTTTATGAATCGCCTGAACAGAAATAAATTAAAAGATCAGGCAGATGAACTGGTTGCCAGTATTCAGCACGAAGATTATATGCTGATCGATAATGCCGAGCCTGCATTGGATTTGTTTTTGATTGCTAAGAAATAAAAAATCCTGCCTTAAATTAATAAGACAGGATTTGCTTTATTTCATTTCGATTTTATCATCTCTCAAAATTCGAAGCGTACTTCATATACGCATCTTCAAATTTCTTACCCAGCGCTTCTTCACCGTTTTCATAAAGGGTACGCTGCAGGTTGCCTAATACATAAAGATTGCGTTGCAGATCAAGCGACATACCCGGACTTGTTCTAAGCAGGTAAGCAATCATTTCATCAGCACGATTACCCACCAGAGTAGCCATGGCTACCGCCTTTTCTTTTTCACCTACTTCAAAAAGTAATTCGATTGTCGTTACCGATGTGTAGTCATAAGGGATGGCTGCATCCGGCATTCTTTCCAAACCAAACAGAAGGGCTTTATGTGCCATTTCCATTTTGTTATCAGCGGGTTTGCCTTCGGCATTTACACTTTCCACCACGGTTGATTTTTCAGCCTGGTATTCATCGATCAGCGCTTCCACGAGGGTATTGATCGTGCTACGGTGGTTAAGCACGAATCCGCGATAATCATCATTGTAATATACTTTCGGATTATCCAGGCCACGGTATTGAAATTTATTAATCACATTGTCATACATCACAGCGGTATTCACAAACTCTTTTTGTTTGGTCGGATTCTTAATAGGAAGAATGCGGTAAGCAAGTCCTTCTTCAATAGCATAAGGAGCAAGGTCAAGCTTAACCTGTGCCAGCGATGTGTGGTTAAGATAAATAGGACGTTCCCAATTGTTGGACGCAAGTACATCCAATAAAGCCAAGTCTCCTTTGTATAAACCATTGCCCAGCATTTTGATCTGCATCTGATCTACAAGTAAGCTATCCATGCCTTTTGGCACAAGTCCTTTGGCACGGATGTCCTCTTTGTTGACATCGAGTGTGAACACTTTGCTAGGTACCAGATTTCCGTTCTCATACTTGAGTTGCGAATAATTCTTGCTCAGCAAGCCCAGGTATTGTTTTGCATCGATGCTCTTGATTTTCATATCGGCATAGCGCAGGTAATCATTAGGCCCGCCTTGTATGTAATCCTTAATGCTGATAGTATAAGGAAGCGCTTCTGATTGATTTTTCTTAATCATCGATTGCTCGATGTACCAGTCGGTGTTGTAATAACTCAACACCACTACACGCACATCGGTACGGAAACCTTCCACTTCCTGTACATACCACAACGGGAATGTGTCGTTATCACCACCGGTAAATAAGATTGCATTTGGTGCGCACGATGCGAGATAGTTCTTAGCCGAATCCACAGAGAAGAAGCGGGCATGACGATTGTGATCATCCCATCCTTCAAAGGCCATGATCGCAGGAGCAGAAAGACAAATCAATGTAGCAACGATGCCTGCTGTTCTGTAATTTGTAATAAAACGCTTAAGCATATCCGCAATAGCGATGACTGCTAAACCTATCCAGAAGGCAAAGGCGTAGAAGGAACCCGCATAGATGTAATCGCGCTCGCGTGGCTCTTCGGGTGGAGAGTTCAGGTAGACAACAATAGCTATCCCAAGCATGACGAAGATGAGAGCGACTACAGAGAAATTCTTTGTGTCACGGGTGAACTGGAAGAACATACCAATGAGTCCGATCACTAAAGGAATGGCGAAGAAATTATTCCGCCCTCTGTTATTGGCGATGGCATCAGGTACTTTTTCTGACCAGTTCCATGGTCCAAGAATTCCAGCTCCCTGCTCATCACTTTCGCGACCGGCAAAATTCCAGAAGAAGTAGCGCATGTACATGGTGCCGATCTGGTGCTGAAACATGTAATGAAGATTCTGACTGAACGTTGGTTTCTCTCCTTCTTTCAAACCCAGAATGCGCATATAGGATTCCTTGTGTTCCGGATTCCATGCGCGCGGTAAAATGGTTTGCTGATCGGGCTCGTAGACATATTCTACTTTGCGATCAGTGATTTCGTATTTGTCTTTTCCTTTCGTGTAAACGGCAGCCCCTTGCTTGAAGTCGATAAGCTGCGCAGTGAAGTAAGGTCCGTAAAGAAGCGGGCGACTGCCGTATTGTTCGCGTTTCAGGTAGCGCACAAAGCTCATCACATCTTTGGGTGCATTTTCATTGATCGGAGGATCGAAGTTGGAACGGATTACGATGGTAGCATAAGACAGATATCCGATGATGATGAAGGTGATGGATAAGATAAGTGTATTCCAGATCACCATGTTGCGTTGCTGCGTGAAACGAATACCGAAGAAAATACCTGCGATAACCAGGAGACAGAAAACGATCACTCCTGATCCGAAAGGCAAGCCAATATTATTTACAAAAAATAATTCAAACTCGCCCGCCAGTGTCGGTAAGCCAGGAACGATAATATCATTTACAAAAAGAACAAAGAATCCGCTCAGCAGTAAAGTGGCGATAACTCCCCAGGTAGTTGGTTTGTACTTTTTAAAGTAGAAGATCAATCCCAGAGCAGGCATTGTAAGTAAGTTCAATAAGTGAACACCGATGGAAAGGCCCATGATGTACGCCAATAAAATGATCCAGCGATTGGCTTTGCTTTCATCTTCAATCACATCCCATTTCAAAATACCCCAAACAACTACAGCGGTAAATAAAGATGACATCGCGTATACTTCTGCTTCCACAGCCGAGAACCAGAACGAATCAGAGAAAGTGTAAGCAAGTGTACCCACCAAACCAGCACCCATCAATGTCCAGATTTTTCCGTCCGTAAGCACTTCATTGTTGGTGATGCCCATGAACTTGCGACCGAACAATACGATCGACCAGAAAAGGAAAAGGATAGTGAACGCACTGGATAGAACGCTCAGAAAATTGATCCAGTAGGCCACTTTCGTGCCGTCTCCCAAAGCCAGGAAAGAAAATATTCTTCCCAGAAGCATGAAAAGAGGAGCACCCGGGGGGTGAGAAACTTCTAATTTATACGATACGGCTATAAACTCGCCACAATCCCAGTAGCTGGCTGTTTCTTCAAACGTGAGCCAGTACACAACCAGGGCGATGGCGAAAGTGAACCATCCTGTGATATTGTTGATCTTCTGAAAATTCATTGAAAACGCGGTTTTGGAATCAATTGAGTGGCGAAAATAAGGAATTAAGGGGCAAGTATGAAGTGCAAATAACAAAGTACAAATGATGTCATTTTTCTGATATCTAAACGCATGGACTAATTTTACACCCATGAAGCCGATTCCTTTTTATTCCCTTCAGGCACAGCATCAGCAGATTGAAGAGAAAGCAAAGGCTGCTTTTTCTGCACTGTATAACGATGGACGGTTTGTTTTAGCTGACCGCTTAACACTTTTTGAAGAGGAGTTTGCTGCTTACACAGGTGGTCAGTTTTGCCTTGGCGTAGGCAATGGATTGGATGCCATTTACATCGCACTGAAAATGATGGGGATAGGAGAGGGGGACGAGGTGATTGTTCCCGCTCACACTTATATAGCCACCTGGCTGGCAGTGAGCAGAACAGGCGCAACACCCGTGCCGGTAGAAGCAGATATGCGAACCTGGATGATCGATGTCGATCGGGTAGAACCAGCCATCACATCTAAAACCAAAGCCATATTGCCCGTGCATTTGTATGGATTGGTGTGCGATATGCCGCGATTGAAAGCAATTGCTCAGAAACATCACCTGGCGATAGTGGAGGATAACGCGCAGGCAACCGGTGCTTCCATTCATGGCAAGCAGACAGGAACGTGGGGAGATTGCAATGCATTCAGTTTTTATCCCACCAAAACTCTGGGTGCATTAGGCGATGGAGGCGCGATAGTAACCGATAACGAAGAGTGTTATCAGCGAGCACGGGCTTATCGCAATTATGGATCGGCCCAACAGTTTGTTAATGAAGTAAAGGGAATCAACTCAAGACTGGATGAAATGCAGGCCGCATTGCTGAGCGTAAAACTTCCTTATCTTAATGAATGGAACAAACAACGAAAGGCGATTGCAGCATCATATATCAGATTGCTAAGTGAACTGGATGAGGTTGAACGACCACATATTATGGAAGGTTCCGATCCGGTTTACCATCTTTTTCCCATTAAAATAAAGAAGCGTAACGAACTGCGGGCACATCTTAAAAATGCGGGGATAGACACGTCCGTTCATTACCCTACACCGCCCTACCTTCAGAAAGCGTATGAGAGCATGGGGTTAAAAAAAGGCAGCTTTCCGGTTACTGAAACATTGGCTGATGAACTGGTAAGTCTCCCTATCTGGCCAGGTTTGGAGCAAGCGGATATAATTCGTGTTTGTGAGGAGATAAAAAAATGGCTTTTAACGGTGAGTTGACAGTTGACAAAAGCAATTGACAAATCTTTGTGTTACGATTCACTTTTTGTCAATTGTGCGTTTGTCAACTGTCAATTGAACCCTATCCTTTATAAACCAGCATATAGAAACCAAGCCACAGCAGGAAAAGCAACACATACGAACCCAGTATAATGTACACCGCGATCTTCTTTTCCTTTCGTGCGAAGAAGTGCACACCGGCCACTAACGTAAACCAATAAAAGACTTCAAATAAATTAAGGGCGCGAAGCGGATAGCGATACCGTTTACTCACATCGTAGTAATCAAAGAAATTCATTAGCGAAAGCGGGTAAAAGCCACTGACCCGGTCATAGCTGGGATCGGTTTCTACCGTCATGAACCAAATAATTTTGACTACCTCAGGAAGTAGAAAAATAAATTCAGAAACCACAGTGATGCTCCAGGCCTGCGAGAACGAAACGCGGTAACCAAAAAGGAAACACCCTACCCAAACCACAAAGCCAATAACAGTGAACTTCCACAGATAAACCAGCGGAACGGTTACCGCGCGCACGGTATTGAGAAGTTGAAACAAACTTCCTTCCGGGCGGTCTTCCAGGAACTGGAAGGCGGCAGTTTCATTTTCGATAAATACAATTTTGATGTAAAGCAGCGCGTAGGTGGAAAGGCAAAGCAGTATAAACGTTAACTTTTTATCTGCGCCAAACAAAGATTGCTGATCGGACGTAACAGTCATTCGTGTGAAAAGTTGAATTTGGTTTTAAAACGGAACGGTAGTGATAATGGCTGAAACCGGCTCCAAGTTAATCAGATAAATAAAAAGAACAGAAGAGCGGGGAAATAGCATTTGCTAAAAAAATCAATATCGTAAGGGTTCACAGAGGAGACACCGCATTACTCAGAGAAAATTACTTTGTGAAGCTCTGTCTCTTCTCTTGTGTATAGGATTTTAAGAGAATGATAAGATCCATTGCGTTTTTTCGTTTCTTTGGGATTGTATGCAGAGCGGGTACAGGTTATTTTTCACAATGCGACAGCAACTATTTTGCTTCCTTCTTGTATTCATGACCGTTATCGCGTCTTGGGGTCAATCGAAGGCGGTAAAAAAAGACACTACTGTTATTCTTATCGAAGATTTGCGTGTGCAGCTGGAATCCACAGAGGCGCTGAATAATCTGTACAATTTCAAATTTGAAAAGGCTGAGCAGCAGATCGGGGAACTGAAGAAAAGCTACCGGTGGCATCCGCTTCCTTATTTCATGATGGGTCTGAGTGAGTGGTGGAAAATCATGCCCAACACAAAGGACACTTCTCATGATGATCGGTTCATGGCATACATGGATAGCACCATATTGGTAGCCGAAAACCTGTACGATAAATACCCGGAGTATAAAACTGAGGCCGCCTTTTTTCTTTCTGCTGCCTACGGTTTCAAAGGAAGATTGTATGCCGATGAAGAAAGAAGAAACTGGGGCAAGGCCGCATCTGCAGGTAAAACAGCGTTGAATTACCTGGAAGAAAGTAAAGAGAAATCGAACCTCAGTCCGGAGCTTCTGTTTGGTGATGCACTGTATAATTATTTTTCGGTTTGGGTTCCGGAAAATTATCCGTCATTAAAGCCGGTACTCTGGTTTTTCAGAAAAGGGGATAAGGCCCTGGGATTGAAACAGCTGAAAGAAGTTTCTTACAACGCGTTCTATACCCGCACGGAAGCAATGGTGTGGCTCATGCGTATTTTAAACAGTTATGAAAACGATCAACCCCGTGCTTTTCAATTATCCGAATACCTGTATCAGACTTATCCTGACAATCCTTATTTTCACCGCTACTATGCACGTATGTTGTATTCGCGAGGTATGCATGCCGATCTGGAAATTCAGTGCAAGTCTATTCTTAATAAGATCGATAGTGCACAAACAGGTTATGAAGCAACCAGCGGACGTTATGCTGCGTTCTTCCTGGGCCAGCTCTACGAGATGCGCAGGAGCCTGGATGAATCAAAAAAGTATTATAAGCTCGCTATAAAATATGCCGAGCAGGTAGGTGCCACCGAATCGGGCTATTACCTTTATTCCATTATTTCCCTGGGCGAAATAGCGGAGAAGCAAGGCAACAAAGCCGAAGCAAAAAAGTACTTCCAGGAAGCCAAAAAGAAAGCCGGCCGCAAAGACGAAGCCTACAAAGATGCCAAGAAGCGGTTGAAGAAACTGGAAAAGGACGATTAACTCCTAACTAAAAGCAATTGGAACTTCGCGATCTTATAGTTACTCCAGTCATTATCATCCTTGTTTATATAGTGGCTTATCTCATCCGGCCGATGATGGTGAATTCAATTACCAGTGGCTATTACTTTCCTGCCTTGACATTGAAAATAATTGGAGCTATTGCCGTTGGATTGGTTTACCAGTTCTATTATCAGGGAGGAGATACTTTTAATTTCTACACCTATGGCAGTAATGTTATCTATCAGGCTTTTTTAGAAAGTCCAGGTGAAGGAGTGAAGCTTATTCTTAATAGCGATGATCCCTCACTTGCTAACTATACTTCTCAAATGTTGTTTTACAATGACCCCAATTCTTTCGCAGTTATTCGTATTGCTTCTATTTTGGGGTTGCTTACTTTTTCAACCTATTCTGCTATTGCAGTATTGTTTGCTTTTCTTTCTTTTATCGGGATGTGGTTTTTGTTCAGAGCTTTTTATGAGCTTTTTCCACATTTACATAAGCAATTAGCGATAGGAGCATTTTTTATTCCCTCCGTTTTCTTCTGGGGTTCTGGTTTGCTTAAGGACACCATTGTATTAGGTTGTGTGGGTATGTCTACCTACATGATAAAAAAAATCTTTATTGACAGAAAGGTAAATATAATTAACACAATCGTGTTAATTATCTGTTTCATAATTGCATTTCAGATTAAGAAGTATGTGTTGTTGTGTTTTTTTCCGGCAGCAGTCTTTTGGATTTATTCCGGTAACCTTGCTAAGATCAAGCCTTTTATGTTGAGGATTATGCTATTGCCCTTCATTATGGTTGCCGTGATGTTTTCCGGTTTTTACGCCATTAAAAAGGTGGGTGAGGGGGACTCAAAGTATGCATTGGACAAGATCGCTATCACGGCCAGAGAAACAGCCTATGACATACTATACTATACTGGTAAGAACGCAGGAAGTGGATATTCACTTGGTGAATTGGATGGTTCTTTTACAGGGCTTTTAAAACTGGCACCCCAGGCAATTAACGTTTCCTTGTTTCGACCTTATATTTGGGAGGCGAGTAACCCTCTGATGTTGTTATCAGCAGTAGAAAGTTTAGTCTTTTTGCTGTCAACGTTTTATTTATTGTTGAACAGGCCTGGAAGTTTTTTTCTGTCGCTTAGCGATCCTAACATCGCATTTTGTTTTGTTTTTAGCGTTACTTTCGCTTTCGCAGTAGGAGTTTCAACTTATAACTTTGGCTCGCTGGCCCGATATAAAATACCGATGATGCCATTTTATTTCATTGGTCTCACGCTTATTGCTGATCACTTAAAGAGAAAAGAGAGAGAAATTTAGCCGAATTGGAAGATACAGAATAGCTTTTCTCTACTTTCAGTCTACCTTGTTTTCCTATTTTGTTGCGCAGTTCGGCATTTTCTATTAACAGCTTGAGTTTAGTTATCCATTCTTCTTTGGATTGGCAGGTGAAGCCATCCACACCATCGTCAATAATTTTTGTATTTACGCCAACAGCTGATACCACCGAAGGTATTTCCAGTGCCATATATTGAAGGGCTTTGAATCCGCATTTGCCTTGCGCCCACTCATCATCGGGTAAAGGCATAATGCCGATATCAATGTCATTTAAGTCTTTTATTTCAGATAGTTTATTCCATTTCACAAAATTCATATCAGCTATATCTAGCTGGGGAGGTCGATCAGCAATAACTTTAATGATGAGCTGAGGATATTTTTCCTGTAGTTTCTTAAACGTTTCGCTGAGGGCACTCAGATATTTCAATGTAGAGTGAGATCCCGTCCAGCCTATTTTGATCTGATCATTTGCAGTAAAAGGATTCTTAGCAGCGGGCTGGTGAAGCGTTGTGTCAATCGTAGTAGGGTTAAGCACAACGTTATTGTTAAATCGTCTGGCATAATTACATAGATACTCATTGCCGCAGCTTATTTTATGCGCCCATTTGCAAATTTCACCTACCTTACCTCTGTTCCTGATTATTTTTTCCAGCGGGTGTTCGTTTAATTTATCTGTAAGCCAGATGGCATCATCAAAGTCGTAGATGATTTTTCTTTTAAATACTTTGGCAATGATCCATTCAAAAGCCGGTGGCCCTATGGGAGCTGCCTCGCGATGGATGAAAACAAAATCATAGCGATGAACATAAAGTAAAATGTAGCATCGCTTCCCAAAACCATTGAGTAGCGCACTTATTTTGCCTAGCGTGTTCCCAGAATTGTAAAACGTACGCCAGTTTTGGGAATTAAGAAATGACTGTACACGCCAGATACCCTTCTTGTCCAGTAAAGAAAAGTATTGCTCGAACCGGAATCGCTGTGAGGGAGCTTCTTTTAACGGATAAGGAATAAGGAAAAGAATTTTCATAGTAACTTGGCACAAAAATGGAGAATTCAGGTAAGTAATTCCCTTGAAATAAGCGCAGTTATGATTGAATCGGTTGAATATGTCATTGAGTCATCTGGCAGAAAATTATTTAATTGGATTGAGCTTTGGCGCTATAAAGAGCTTTTTTATTTTTTTACATGGCGCGATATTAAAATAAAGTATAAGCAAACGGCATTAGGCCTTCTGTGGGCAGTACTTCAGCCGTTGCTGATGATGACCATCTTTACTTTGTTTTTTGGTCGCGCACTTGCTATCCCATCTCAAAATTTACCCTATCCGGTATATGTGTTTTCGGGATTGTTGATCTGGAATATTTTTGCCACAGGGCTCACCAATGCATCTAATAGCATGGTTAATAATTCAGGAATAATAAAAAAGATTTATTTCCCACGGCTCATCGTTCCTGTATCTTCTATACTGGTGGCGTTATTCGATTTTTTGATGGCGTTCATTTTGTTTATTCCTATTTTATTATTCTATAAACAGCCCATTTCACTCAATGCCATCGTGTTTTGGCCGTTGGCTATTTTCTTCAGCGCAGTAGCAGCACTGGGGCTCGGCTGCTGGCTGGCTGCGTTAAATGTGAAGTACCGCGATTTCAGATATGTGATTCCATTCCTGATACAGGTTTTGTTTTTTTTAACTCCTATAATTTATCCGATTAGCTTATTAAAGTACCCCGCACTTCAATATCTGCTATCGGCCTCACCAATGTACATTGCTATTGAGCTATTCCGTTTGCCATTGACTGCGGTGATGCCCAACATACTATTTTTGTCCATCAGTCTTCTTTCCAACATTAGTCTTTTGTTTATAGGAATTATTTATTTTCGAAAGACGGAAGATTTTTTTGCTGACTTCGCTTAAACGTATTTTAGCCTAATGCCTCCCATTTTAGAGATACAGAATATTTCCAAGAAGTATAGCATCCAGCATTTGAATGGAGGCTACCTCAGCTTCAGAGAGCGGATGCTGACCGCGGTACAGTTTAAAAAGCAAAGGGTGGATGATTTTTGGGCTTTGAACAATGTTTCTTTTGAAGTAAATACCGGAGAATCCATAGGTATTATTGGAAGAAACGGGGCTGGAAAATCAACGTTGCTAAAGATTCTATCCAAGATAACACCACCTACTTCAGGGCGAATTGTATCACGTGGGCGTATTGCGAGTTTACTGGAAGTTGGAACGGGTTTTCATCCGGAACTTACCGGGCGCGAAAATATTTTTTTTAATGGCTCGCTATTGGGCATGAAGCGGAAGGAGATAGAGAGCAAATTTGATGAAATTGTTGATTTTAGTGGAGTAGAAAAATTTCTGGATACACCTTTGAAGCATTATTCAAGCGGGATGCAGCTGCGATTAGCTTTTGCTGTGGCTGCTTTTTTGGAACCGGAGATTCTAATTATTGATGAAGTGTTGGCTGTAGGCGATGCCGAATTTCAAAAGAAATGTTTGAGGAAAATGGAAGATGTAACCTCGCAGGGAAGAACCATTTTGTTTGTTAGTCATAATTTACTGGCGATTCGATCTTTCTGCAAAAAAATAGTTTGGCTGGAAAAAGGAAAAGTGGCTGAACAAGGAGATGAGACCCTGCTGGAGAAGTATATTTATGAAACCGCAAGTAAAGCGAATGTGTCGGGGAATGGATCACTGGTATTAAATGATATCGTGAGTATCACTGAGTTTAGTTTACACCAGGATAGGATTAATCAGTATCATGATCTGACATTTTATCTGAGACTGAATTCCAGCAGCGTGAATAAAATTCATGAGTTGGCGCTGTTGATTTATAATCAGTACGAAGAGCGTATATCCGTTTTTGATTTACGCACTCAGCACATGCCAACCACCACGAGCGAGAAAGTAGAAGTTTGCATCCGGGGCATAATTGAGAGCTTGCCATTAGTTCCTGGTAATTACTTTGTAAGTATGTATATCAATTCATCGGCATTTGTTGGGAATACTAAATCACTGGCAGGATTTACCATTCTTGATCAGAACCAAAATAGTGATGTTGTTTCTTACCCTATTGCCAGCCGTGGATTCTTGGATTTAAAAGGAAAATTTGTTTATGAATAAAGGGTGGTTGAGTAAAGCGTTAGGTCATATTCAGAATGGAACCATTTTCTGGAGGATTAAAAATCATTCTAAAATTGAACATGAACGGAGATGGATAAAATTCACTGATAGCAACGCAAGCTATATAGATGTCAAACTCAGTGAGTTTACGATAAGACTTTATAAAGGTGACTTAATAACAAGAGCTATTTACTTCAATGATTTTGAATCCACTGAAATAAAATTTCTTCAGGAGCATATAAAGGAGGGCGATGTTTTTTTTGATATAGGTGGCAACATCGGATTATTCACTTTACTGGCAGCAAGTAAGGTGAAAAAAGCGGGGGTTGTTTACACATTTGAGCCTTCTGATGAGAATTTTAAAAAACTAAAAGAAAACCTTTTGTTAAATCAATTCACCAATGTAAAACCCTATCTACTGGCAGTTTCACATAAAAAGGAGAAAAAGAATCTGTACAATTTTAGTGAAGGGTTAGGTGCACTTTCATCATTTGCATTGATTGAAAATGAAAAATATTCTGTAAGCGAAGTGCAAACAGTAACATTATCAGATTTTGTTGAGGAGGAAGCGGTTTCACAAGACATCGCTATTATGAAAATTGATGTAGAGGGCTGGGAACTTCCTGTCTTGCTTGGCGCACGAACGATTCTGGAGAAAGAAAATGCACCTTTTTTAATAGTTGAATTTACTGATGCCAATGCACGAAATGCCGGGTACACTTGCCAGCAAGTTTTTGATCTATTGGTTGAATACGGTTACTCGATGTATAGTATAACCTCCGACCTGATGCTGCGTCCTGAAGTAAAGAAATACTACTATGATTATACTAATCTCATCGCAATCAAAAAGGGGAGTGCAGGTTACACAAGATTGAAGCATTTAATATGCGCATTGTAAAATTTAGTTATCCTAACTGGTGGGACAAAGACTGGGGTGGAGGTATGTTTATAAAAGAAACACCAGGAAGTTTAGGTCGTTGGGGAAATTATCAATTCGAGATAAATAATAATGTTCAGGAATGTGACTTCTGGATTGTTTACGATGACATTGATAAGTATTTGATAGAAACTGCGATATGCCCGCCTGAAAATATATTGTTTCTTACTGGAGAGGTGATCCCTCACTGGAGCTATCTGCCACAGCAATTGGCGCAATTTGATTCCATTATCAGTGCCAGAGATGATATCAAACATGACAAGGTGATAAAGCAAAGACATAGTTGCGTATGGCATATAAAAAAGAATTATGATTTTTTGAAAAACTTTGCTCCACCGAAAAAAAACCAAATTCTATCTACAATAACCTCCAATGCCTGTTACGAAGAAGGGCATAAAAAAAGATTTGGGTTTGTTAATCGATTGAAAGGGCATTTTAAAGACGAGCTGGTTTGGTTTGGAAGAGGGGAAAATCCCATTGACGACAAGTGGGATGCACTGGTTGACTTTAAATACTCAATTGCCATCGAAAACTCCTCGCATTGGGGATATTTCACTGAGAAAATTCTTGATTGTTATTTATCGTACACCATGCCCATCTATTTCGGATGTCCAAATATTCATGAGTATTTTGATCCGGATTCGATGATATTAATTGATCCTGATGATTTTAAAAAATCGATTTCAATTATTGAAAGCGCAATTAACTCGGACTTGTATTCGAAGAAGTTTGAATCGTTAGTAAGAATGAGGGAAAAGATTTTAGATGAACTTGCCTTTTTTCCTTTCATTACTAATTGGTTAGATAAAAACAAGAACCAGGAGTTAGTTAAGAAGAAAGTATTGCTAAAGGAAAGAAAATTCTGGAATGGTCCTCAAACTATTCGCCAGGCATTATATAGAGCAAAAACACTTTCTTCGCTTCGGTTAAATGGATTCAGCTAAATCAGTTGCTAAATAGATTAGTTTAACTAACTCTTAATTTTTCTAAGGTATTTTTGGCTATAAGTATTAATCAAAATCAGCAGTGATGCACTTGGGAGTGGCTTGAATTGTGAAATGGAAAAAGAAGTACAGATTGTATTTACTATCGATGATCGCTATGCGCAACACTTGGCAGTGGTTCTTGCTTCTGTAAAACGTAACAATCAAAATCCGATTCGTGGCTTTATCGTTTCTGATTACCTCTCACAAAAGAATAGAGCCAGATTGGTTGAAATAGTTAGAGGTTCAATGATTAGGCTTCAGTTTATAATGCAACCAGATCTTTCAAGTATCAATGTTTTTGTTGATGGTCATGCTACGAAAGCTAATTATTATCGACTTTATCTGTCATCTATTCTTCCTGCCGAAATAAAAAAAATAATATACCTGGATTCTGATGTTTTGATTTTAGATGATTTGATGCCTTTGTGGACTATGAAACTGGAGCAGCCAATTGCAGCAGTTTGCGAAAAGGATGAAGAGAGAATAAGCGCATTGGGCGTGAATAGATATTTTAATAGCGGAGTGATGTTGGTAAATCTTGAGCTATGGAGAGAGCAAAATGTTCAGAATTTATTCAATGAATTGATCTTAACCTCAAAAAAGATGTTGAAATATTGGGATCAAGACATTCTAAATATAGCCTTCGACAATGAATTTGTAGAATTAAATGCTGAGTGGAATACTTCACCTAAAAATGCAATCAACCCAAGAATAATCCACTTTACCGGAGCTCATAAACCGTGGAGTATTCATTATGACAGAGATAAATGGAAGAAGCTATATTTTAAGTATCTGTGGAGAACACCTTATTTTCGGAGAAACTTCTTTTATAATTTGAAAGAGCTGTTGCTCAAAAATAAATGAATCCTAAAATTTCAATTATTACTCCTTCCTATAATCAAGGGAATTACCTAGAAC
>NNBV01000814.1_pt1 | contig 34657 bp, 30 predicted proteins | sample 1173771 | NCBI WGS metagenome assembly NNBV01 (sample SAMN07173938, study PRJNA388173) | plant metagenome | isolation source: symbiotic tissue sample KVS11 | place: Norway: Troms, Kvaloya island | reverse complement strand
GCGCCATCACGGCGGCCTGCGGCACCGGGCCCAGCGCACCGGCGGCCTGGCGGCCCAGGCCCGCGACACCGGCCAGCGCACCCGCGGCACCGCCGGCCGAACCGGCCATGCCGGCCATGTTCGCGATGCCGGACATGCTGGCCAAGCCGGCTGCACCAGCCGCTCCAGCGGCTCCAGCGGCTCCACCGGCTCCGGCCGCAGCGCCCGAAGCGAACCCCGACACCCCTCCCCCCGCCTCCCCGCCCGCACCGGCACCGGCGCTCTTGCCCTTCCAGTCCTTCGGCGTGCCGAAGTAGCTGCCCTCTTCCCACGGGTCGCGCGGGTCCTTGCCGAAGGTCACCTTCGCGGTGCCGATGGGCAGGCCCGACACCGTGGCAAAGCCGTTGCGGTCCAGCGTGCCGGCGTGCGAGCCGCCTTCGGCATCGACCACCGTGAAGTCGCCCTGCGCCACGCCGTGGTGCTTCTCGCCGCTGGGCTTGATGTACTGGTGGTACAGGTCGAGCTGGCCCTTGGGCACCTGCGGCGGGTTGGGCAGCGCGGGCTTGCCTTCGCTGGCCGGCCCCACCAGGCTGTGCACCGCCGCATGCTCGCGCCAGGTGCCGGAGGTGCCGTGCTCGATGCCGCCGGAGCTCCAGCGGCTGAAGCTGGAGCCGCCGTTGATCACCACCTCCTCTTTGGCGCTGATGGTGATCTTGTTGGCCGTCTGCGTGATGTTGAGCTTGGCCAGCACGTTCACGCTGTCCTTCAGCGCCTTGATGTCGATGTCGGCGCTGGCCGCCACCAGCCGCATGCCGGCCTTGGCGGCGAACAGGCGAATGGCGCTCTGCACGCTCACCAGCAGGCTCTTGCCCGCGCTCACGCTGGTGTGGCCGCCGCTGGTGAGCGCGGTGTGCTCGTTGCTCACCACATGGGTGGAGCCCTGCGCCACGGTCTGCAGGCCGCGGGCGCTGGCCAGCGTGAGGTGCGGCTCCTGCAGTTCAGGGAACTCGCCCTGCTCGCGGTTGCCGCCCTGGCCCTTGATGGCGTCGTTCTGCTCCTTGAGAACGGCGGTGACTTCGCTCTGGTCGCCGGCGTCGTGCGCCTGCGCGCCCAGCGCCACTTCGCTCAGGCCTTCGTGCAGGTCGCGCGCCTGCGTGAGGCGGCCCACGGTCTCGCCCATGTCGGTGGTGTGGGCCTGCGCGTTGGGGCGCGGCTCGGTGCTCAGCAGCAGGCCCTTGGCCGCGCGCAGCACGCCGTGGCCGTCGGTGCGCAGCTCGAAGCCCTGGCCGCGCGGCTCCTTGCGCCCGGCCGTGTCTTCGATGCGCCCGATGTGGCCCACGCTGAGCTGGCTGGCCTGGTGGTCGCTGCGCAGTTGCGCCTGGATCTTGCCCTGCGTGTCGTCCAGCACCAGGTGGTTGCCGCGCCCGCCGCCCAGCTCGCGGCTGCGGATGCCCGACAGGTGCTTTTGCTCCGGCAGCTGCCATGCGGGCATGGTGTCGGCGTTGTGCACGCAGCCGGTGACGATGGGGTAGTCAGGGTCGCCGTTCAGAAAGTCGACGATCACCTCCATGCCGATGCGCGGCACCGACGTCATGCCGAAGGTGGCGCCGCCCCACGCGGTGGACACGCGCACCCAGCAGCTGGAGTTTTCGTTGTCCTGCCCCATGCGGTCCCAGTGGAACTGCACCTTGATGCGGCCGTAGGGGTCGGTCCAGATCTGCTCGCCCGCCGGGCCCACCACCATCGCGGTCTGCGGCCCGCGCGTGCGCGGCTTGGGCGTGGTGCGCGCGGGGCGCCAGGGGTAGCTGGTGGGTTGGGCGTCGAACGCAAAGCGCTGCACCGAGCCTTCGGCGCCCTGCGCGCCTTCGCTGGCCTGCAGGGTCTCCTGCAGGTGGTAGCTCACGCCCAACAGCAGGTACTGCTGGTTCTGGTCGGCCTTGGGGTGGCCGGTGAGGCGCAGCGTGTGGCCGGTGGCCAGCTCGCGCAGGTTGGAGCGGCCGGTCACGCGGTTGCGCTGGCTCAGTTGCTCCTCGTTGCGGATGCGTGCGTAGGTTTCGCCGTCGGCGTGCTGGGTGAAGCCGCCGGGCCATTCGTACTGTTCGTGGCTGTCGTTGTCGTGGCCCGGGGGCATCTGGCGCAGGTGCGAGAGCTCGGCCTTGGGTTTCTGAAAGTCGTAGTCGTCGTTGAAGTGGTGGCCGGGGCGCACCTCTTCGGAAATTTCCCACGCGTAGATGCGCTCGCGCTGGCCCGGTCCGCCGGCCATGCCGGACTTTTCGAGCGGGTGGTAGCGCACCTCTTCGCCGCCGGGCAGCGGGCCGTGCGAGCCGGCGATGTCGTCGGCCAGCACCAGCACGTGCTGCGACTGCTCATGGCGAAAGTGGTAATAGATGCCTTCGAGCTCGCACAGGCGCGCGACGAAGGCGAAGTCGCTCTCGTGGTACTGCACGCAGTAGTCCCACACGCGGTAGTCGCCGCGCGTGAGCTTCTTCTCGATGGGGTGGCCGTACACGCCCAGCACCTGCATGACGATGTCCGGCACGGTCTTGCCCTGGAAGATGCGGAAGTCGCTGCGCCGCGTGGCCAGCCACAGCCAGGGGCGCAGGCGCAGGCGGTAGAACGAATGGCGCGCGTCTTCCTGCTGCAGCCCGAAGCGCGTGGCGATGCCGCCCAGGTAGCGCACGCCGCCCTCGGTCTGCACCGTGACCGTGGCCGGCTTGCCCAGCAGGGCCTTGGGATCGAGCCCGTTGCTGTTGCCCAGCAGATCGATGTCGAACGCATACAGCTGGCTGAGCGCCTCGCGGCCCACCAGTTGGCGCAGCTGCAACGCATCGCCGAGGGGCGTCTCGATGGTGACGCGGCGGTTCATTACTGCGGCTGCCGCAGCGCGGGGCGTTGGCTATAAGACGAATCGTTTAATTCGAATTGAACCAATACGAATATGGTTTTCAAATTGAGCTTCACGCTCACCTCCCTGCTTGTTTTGACATTTATTTTAAATGTTGGCTTATGGTAAGAAGCGATTCCAATGATCTTTAATTTTTTTGGGGAATAGGAAAGTTCTCGGTAGTGGGGATGGGTGATAGGCACGCAGCCCCTCTGTGTAGCGGGCCAGTCACTCAGGATTAACCCACCCTGCTCCTTCGCTTACATATATAAATTTCCGCTTACGATTTGAAAGCCGATGACCGCCAGATGCGACGGTCACGGTCTATTCAAACAAGAGGGATTTTTGTAATGAAATGGTTTTCGAGCGCCGCCACTGCGGCCGTGTTGGTTGGAGGATTGGTGGGATGCGGGGGAGGAGGAGGCGGAGGCGGCGGTGCTGCCTTTCCGTTGTTGCCCATTCCAGCGGCGGTGCTGAGCTTCAGCGTCACGGTGAACGGCAACAGCGCCGCGGCCGACAGCAACGGCCAGTATTCGGTGAAGCCCGGCGACACCGTTGCGGTGGTTCCGAGCATGGGCGCCGACTGGAGCAGCAACTCGGCACCGGCAGGCTCGCTGAGCTTGCGAAACCCGGACATTTCCAGCGCCAGGTGGTCGGCACAGATCGTCAACTCGACCACCGCCAGCGCGGTGCTCACCGTGAGCGGCAAGGCTACGTCCAACGCGGCACTGACCAAGGACGCCGTATTCAACGTGGCCGCGGGCGACGCTCGCAACGGCACCTACAAGGTGTTTGCGGCCAACGGCACGCGCCAGGCCCTGGCGCTGAACTTCGACACGATGGCGTATGGGATGACGGACGACGCCGGCGCCACCGTGTCGGACTCCTTCAGCACCGACGCCTCCGAGGCCGGCACCTACCTGCTCAAGAGCACGCGCAACACGGCCAAGGCCATCAATACCCGCTTTCGCATCACCACCGACACCGTGGTGGGCAGCTTCCCGTTCCAGGTGGCCAAGGTACCCGGCACTTACGCCGTGCAGCCTTTTGTGGCGTCGCGTGCGCTGGTGACAACGCAGTCGGCGCTGGACGGTACGTACACGCGCCTGGGCATCAACCTGCAGGCAGGATCGCGCGACTCCAACATCCGGCAGGTGCAGGTCGCCAGCGCGGGCACCGTGCTGTACATGTGCGATGAAGTGGGCATCACCTCCGTCGCGGCTTGCCCGCCTGTGTCCTTGCGCACGTACAACGTGACGCAGGGCGCGACACCCGATGCCTGGAACATCGCCAACGTGACCGACCCGCTGGACGCGGGCGCGATCTACATCGCCCGTGTGGCCGGCAAGAACGTCTATCTGTCCGCGGGCACCAACCCCAAGGCACCGAACGATTCCGTGTTCCGCATCGGCGTGGCCGAGTCGGCGGCATGGCCGGTGAGCAAGGCCAGCGGGGGGGATACGAATGGCAATTGGGGCACGCTGGACTACGACGCCGCCACGTATTCGACGATGCTCACTCACGGTGATGCAAGCGTCTCCGGCTTCAACGCGAACTTGAGCTCTTCGAGTGCGACGGTGATGAACCTGCGCAGCTTCACGGGCCCGGGCGGCGAGAGTTACTTCGGCACGCAAGACGGCACGCTGTCGGCCGTGGTCGGTGCGCGCTCCGGCCCGGTGGCTGGGTACATCCAGATCGGTTTGATGCGCTGACCTTGGAGTCGGACTGCAAGACGCGGGCAGCGATGCCAGCGCCTTGCATGTTTTCAAGGGCTCACTGAGTGCGGCGTCGCACGCGCTTTTTCATTCTGAAGATGACACTTTTATTTTTGACCGGTGCCAAGCTTTCCGGCAGATGCATCAGGTACAAGGCACGCAGTTTCATCACGCATGCGCCAGCGGCTTTGGCGCTTGCCGGCGCACTGTCGATGGCCAGCGGTTGCGCTCCCATCGAGGTGCGCGAAAGGCAGCAGCTGGACGCCACCTTGGCCACGGCCAAGGGTGAGTCGCTTTCCAACTTGTCTCGGCAACTTGCGCTGCGGGGCTACATCTGCAGTTCGGCCAGCCCATCCGGTTCAGGCACTGCTGCATTGGAATGCTCGAAGCAGCGGAGCAACTTCTTTCCCCCCTACACCTGCATCTTTCGCGTCGAGCTTCAACCCGATGCCGTCGCGGGTGAAAACGCCGCCACTGCGACCATCGTGACGCCGGCGTGTGCCGGGTTGTAGACCGCAGGCGACCTGCAGGTCGCCGCGCCGCGCCAAGCCGCGCCGTAAATGCGCGCGAACCAACCGCGTCAGCGCGCACCTCGGTGGCTCTGCCAACGCCTGTGCAACAGCGCCACACCTTCGGATGAAGCCTGCTCCGCCCCCGGCGCTACCGATCCGCGTGCCGCGGCAGCGTCACCGTGAAGATCACGCGCGTGCCATCGTGGCTGTATTCGAGCTTGCCGCCATGCCCCTTGGCAACCTCGCTGGCAATGTAGAGCCCCAGGCCCAGCCCGCCGGGGTTGCGCACATTGCCGATCGACTTCGGCTTGAAAGGGTCGAAGAGCGTTCCAACGTCCACCTCCGAAATGGGCGGCGCCAGGTTGGCCACACGCAAGACCACGAACGGCTTGTTGTCCGTCAGGCCCACCCACACCGACTCTCCGATCACGCCGTGGCTGCGCGCGTTGCTCAGCAGGTTGCTGACGACCTGTGACATGCGGTCGGGGTCGAAATCGATCTCGAGCGTCGGCGGCAGCTCGGTCACGACGCGGGTTTCCGGGTGCGCGAGCATGGCGTCTTCCACGATCGCCCGCACAAAGGCCGCCATGTCGCCGGGCACCATCGTCAGGCCGAGCCCGAGGCCGGCCTTCATGCGGCTCATTTCGAACACCTCGGCAATCAGGCGCTGCATCCGGCCGATGGCGCTGGCGATGCGCTTGCCGTAGCTGGCCTGCCTTTCGACACCGCCGCGCTCCAGCAGCTGGCTCATCATGCTGATGGTCTGCAGCGGGTCGCGCAGGTCGTGGCCGAGCACGGCCAGCAGTTGTGCGCGAGCCATCTCCATGCGGGCCGCCCTTGCGGCGCCGGCGCGGCCCAGCGCGTCCATCAGCTCGTGCGCAATGGCGCGGTCGGCCTCGTCCCAGGCCACCGCCGTGCCGTCCACCGTCTGGCGCCATTCCGCCAACGAACCCATGGGCGTCAAGCGCACGCCCAGCGGGCCGATGCGCTCCAGCTTGGCCGGGATGCCGCTCCAGACAATGGTCTCGACCTGCTCACGGCGCAGCAGCACGATCCAGCCCCTGTTCACCCGGTCGATGCAGATCGCCATCAGCCCGCACCACGGCCGCAGCGCGGCCTGCAGGGGCGCCGGCAAGGTGCCGAGCTGATGCAGCGCAACCAGGTCGACATCGTTGGCATCGAGCCAGCGCAGCAGCAGCGTGGCCGCCTCCACCGGCAGCGCCGACGCGGACCGCACGCCGCCGTACACGCAAAGCGCGGCATCGAAGGACAGCACCTGGCACAGCGCAGCGGCATGGGCCTGGAACGCGGTCGCGAAATCGTCGGTATCGAGCAGCAGCGCGGTCAGTTGCTTGCGAACGGCCTGCGCGGCCTGGCGCCGGCCGACGTCCAGGCGCTCGACGGCGCTTTGCACCGCGGCGGACAGCACGTGCGACAGCACGTCGCATGTCATGCGCACGGCATAGGGCACGCGGTGCGCCGTGCCGTGGTGGCAAGCGATCAAGCCCCAGAGGCGCCCGTGCACCACGATCGACAGACTCATCGAGGCACCGACGTGGATGTTGCGCAGGTACTCGATGTGGATGGGCGAAACGCTGCGCAGCACCGAATGGCTCAGGTCGAGCGCGGGCCCCGCGCGGTCGTAGGCCTCGATGGGCACCTGCTCGTCGTTCACGTCCGCTATGAGGCGCAGCGGGTTGCGCACATACAGCGCGCGCGCCTGCACCGGAATGTCGGACGCGGGAAAGCGGCGGTGCAGAAAAGGTTCGAGCTCGGCCTGCCGTTCTTCGGTGACGACCTCGCCGCTGTCGTCCTGGTGAAAGCGGTAGGCCATGACGCGATCGAAACCGGTCAGCCGGCGCACCGTGCCGACGGCTTCCGCGAGCAGCGTGGCAATGTCCTTGCGATGGCGCAGCTGCCCCATGCTCCTGTGGGCCAGCAACGCGAAGGCCGCGAGGTCGACGATGGCGCTCGCGCGTTGTTCCAGCTCGACGATGACCTGGCCGTCGTGGGCGTGGAGCACGGCGTCGAACACGCCGTTGCCGGATTCGAGCTCCAAGTTCAAGGGCGCGCGCTCCTGCCCCGTGGCGGCATCGCTGAGCGCGGTGCCAACGGCTTCCCAGAGCGGCGAATCGCTTCCGGCGCCTGGTGCGGGCATGGCCGCCCCGAGCGCGGGCAGGTTGGCGAGCACGGCCCTCGCGTTGCTGCTCGCGTGCGTCAGCGTGCCCTGCAAATCGAACGCAATGAGAACCCCGTGGGGCTGGATGTGACCCGGAATGTGGATCGGCTCACGGTCGCAGTTGTCCAGGTCGATGGTCGAGAAATCGACCGCGACGCGCGTCACTTCACGGCTAACGGTGCCGGCAGGGACGATCGGGTTGATCGGGTTGATCGGGGCGACATCTGCGAGACGAGCGGAACTGGGGGAATGGACGGAAGGCGCATGGGCCGCAGGGTACTCGCATGCGTCTTGTTTTGATACCTTTTATCCCGCTGCCTGCGCGTACGTCGTACCCTGTCGCATGCATCCACCTGTTTCAGACACCTTGCCGACCCCCATCGCGCCCGCCTTCAACGCGCTCCAGGAACTGCGTGCAGCGACGGGCTCGCTGCACGCCGAGTTGGACGCCGGGCTGCCCATCGGACGGCATCAAGCGGTGCTCGCGGACTATGTTTCGCACCTTCAGATGCTTCGGCCGTGGCTGATGAAGAGTCAGGCCATGCTTCACGCGACGAATGCGCGCGGCCTCCAGGCATCGGCTGATCGCATCGGCGAGCGGTTGCGAAAGCTCGATGCCGATCTGGAGGATGCAGGGCAGGCATCGCGGCCTGGCCCACCGCCCGAGCCGGGGACGCGAGAGAACTTCACGGCCCCGGTCTCTGCGGCGTACGGCTGGGGGCGTGCCTACGTGGTGGAAGGATCGGCGCTCGGCGGGCGCGTGCTGCTCAAACGTCTGCAGTCGAGGCTGGCGCCGCACCCGCTGCGCTACCTGTCGGGCGATGCGGCGACCAGCCCGGGCGCAGCCTGGAGCCACTTCACGGCGGAACTGGCGTCGCAACTCGCGACGCAGGCGCAGACGGTGCAAGCGCAGCAAGGCGCCGTGGCCGCGTTTTCCGAACTGCTGAACTCGGTCGGCCGAGACACCGGCCCGGTGTCCATCGATCCGACGAGTTTGCGCAGCGCTGACAGAGGCAACACACAGGCAAGCCAGGGGGCGGGACCGCAGGTGATGCGCAGCGCCCTGCCTGCAACGCCGAAATGAAAGACTGGCAGGAACGCATCGAACTGATTCAGCAGTTGTCGAAACAGGAGGGCATGACACAGCCTTCACCGGCCGATTGGCTGCGTGATCAGGATGCAAAATCGCGCGACGCAAAGGCTCTGTCTCACAAGCAAGCACCCGATGCGCAGCCGCCTGAACCCTGTCCATGCCTGGAGCAGGCGCCCCAGATGTGACCGGCCCCATGACAACTCGAAGGACCCCTAAGAATGGCGATGAAGCAGGCGTTTTGGATCGCATTCGGCTGTGCACTGGCGGCGCTCGCCGTGCTTGCAATGCTGACCATGCTGGGGTCGCTGTTGGTCGCCGCCATTCTTCCAAGAGGACACCCGTGGGCCGACCGGCTCAGAGCGTTTGCCGCCCAGGTTCCGTACTTGGCTGCGCATGGCGCGCTCTGGCTGCGGGCGGTGATTTTTTTCGGCGGGATCGGGCTGCTTGTGGTGCTGGTGCTGGCGACCGATCCGGCCTTGCGTTTTTGAGGCGACGGGCGGGCAAGGCGTTGCTGCGTTCAACGTTCAACGTTCAACGTTCAACGCCGACCGTCAAGCAGAGCGCCCGTGCGCAAGAAAGAAGCTGCGTGCGGCGCCCCGCAACGCAGCTCGGATCGTTCAGGCCGCCTTGCGCGCCGTGAGCCACTGCGAAGGCGCCAGCGCCGCGGCCACCACGCGCACTTCGCCGATGTTGCCGAAGAACCCGTCGACACGGTCGCCGTTCCACGAGCCGCCGCCCACCACCCACGGCGACGCGGCCGACAGCGTGGCCAGGCCGGGCACCGCCGCCGCGTTGCGCAGCACCGGCGCGCCTTCCACGTACATGGTGGTGTCGTGCGACACCGGGTCGTTCACGATGGCCACGTGCACCCAGCGATCGGCAATCACCTCGCCCGACCAGTTGGTCTTGGGCGAGCGGCTGCCGGCCTGCTCCGGCACCACCTCCCACTGCACCTCGCGCAGGCTGGAGATGGCGAACAGCATCGGCGGGGCTTCAGGGTCGCCGCCGGTGTAACCCGACAGGTCGCCGCGCCGGCCGTCGCGCGTCATGATGTTCATCCACGCCTGGTTGCCGCTGGTCCAGCTCTTGTCGATCTTGACGAAGGCCTCCACGGTGTAGCCGCTGCCCAGCGTCTGCGCGTTGAGGGGCGCGGCCGCGTCGGTGAGAAAGTAGCTCAGGCGCGGCGTGTTCTTGTTGGTGTTCAGAAAGCGCACCGAGCCCGGCGCGGCCGACAGGTGGTGGCGGTCGTCGCTCCACACGATGTCGCCGTCGGCCGCCCCCTTGATGCCGCCCTGGTTCAGGGTGTCGCGGTGCAGCGGGTTGTTGCCCGTGACGTCGGCCACCACGGTGCCCGGCAGCACCGGCTGGTTGAGCGTGCCACCGAAGAAGCGCCAGTGCGCCAGCGTGTTCGCAACCTTGGGGTAGTCGTCGCTGTCGGTGGCGGGCCGCTGCTCGAGCGTGGCCGGTTCCTTGTAGTTGGCCAGGATCATCGCGCGGGCCTGGTCGACCAGGGAGCTGTCGATGGTGGCGCTGCCGGTGCCAAAGCTCTTGTTGAAGCCGGCGAAGCGCTGCGCGAAGTCCATGTCGATGGTGAAGGCCTCGTTGGGCGTGGTGAGCACGGCCTGGTCGAAGCTGTTGAGCGTGCCGGCCGGCTTTTGCGGCACCCACGGCGAAAAAGACAGCACCTTGATCTTCTTGTTCGTCAGGTCGAACTCATACAGGCGCATGAGGCCGTTGCCGCCCTGGTAGGCCATCTGGTAGTCGACCACCATCTCCTCCACCTTGTGGCCGAAGTCGTTGGTCTTGCTCAGGTGCGCGGCGCCGTGGTGGTGGCCGTTGAGCGTCATGAAGATCTGGTCGTTGTCGCGAATCAGCTTCTCCCAGAGCATCTTGCCGTAGTCGGTCTCCAGCGGGCTGGTGCCGTCGGCGTCGATGTTGAGCAACTGGTGGTTCGACAGGATGACGGGCAGCGTCGGGTTCTTCGCGATCACCTGGCGGGCCCATGCAATGCCGGCGGTGGAGATGCGCCACGACAGCGACAGCACCATGAACTTCTGGCCCTGCGCCTCGAACACGTGGTACTCATGAAAACCGCTCGGGTCGCGCCCGCCGAAGGTGGCCTGCTTCTTCGCGCGCTCGGGGCCGAACCACTGGATGTAGGGTTCGTTGGCGGGCGTGCGGTCGGCGTCGGTGCCGCCCACGGGGTCGATGCCGTAGTCGACGTCGCGCACCACGTCGTGGTTGCCGGCCAGCACGCTGTAGGGCAGCTTGGCGTCTTCCAGCACCTTCATGGCGGCATCGGCCACCTTCCACTGCTCGGGCTTGCCGACCTGGTCGACCACGTCGCCCAGGTGAATGGTGAAGGGAATGTTCAGTGCCTTGGCATTGGCGGCGATCCACTTCGTCTGCGCGGCGAAGGGCGCGCTGCCGAAGCGCTTGTCGTACTGGTCGCTCTCGGCCGCGGTGGCGTAGCGGGCGTAGAACTGGGTGTCGGGCATCACGGCGAGCGCGAAGGCGGAGATCTTTGCGGCTGCGACAGGTGCGGGTGCCGGTGCTGGCACGGGAGCGGGTGCGGGTGCGGCCGGTGCGGGCGCGGGCACCGGGCCCAGCACCAGCGCGCCGCCATCGCTGCCGCCACCGCAGGCGGCAAGCAAGGCGCTGCTGCCGCCGACGGTCAGCAAGGAGGCGCCGAGCTTGAGCATCTGCCGGCGTGCAGGTGCGTTCGAGGCGGTGTCGGGTGCGCTGTTCGATTCGGCGGGCGAAGAAAGGCTCGGCGCGCGTGGGCCACGCGGGTTGTCGGAAGCGGACATGGGGAGTGGAGCGAAAACGTTGCGAAGCGCGCAGCGTAGAAAGTCGCGGTGACGGGCGCGTGTACGGCCCGTGACACTTTGCGCGGGCCTCTCTGCCCTCGCCCTCTGCCCTCGCCCTCTCCCCTCGCCCTCGCACTCCCCTCAAGCTCTGGCGCTACGCTCCATCGGCTCCAGCCGCATCGCCCGCCACGCGCACACGCTCCCGGCCACCGCCAGCAACGCCGCCGCGCCGAACATCGTGCTGTACCCGAAGCCCTGCGCCACCGCCCCGCCCAGCAACACCCCCAGCACGCCGCCAAAGCCATAGCCGATCACCGTGAACAGCGCCTGCCCGCGCCCGCGCAGGTGCCCCGGAAAGCGGCGCGACACCACGGCGATGCAAGTGGTGTGGTGCGCCGCAAAGCTCAGCGCGTGCAGCCACTGCGCAATGACGAGCGCCGCGATCCAGCCGCCGAGCCCCGCGGTGAGGCCCAGCCTCGCGACCGCTGCAATGCCGCACACCAGCATCCAGCGCGGCATCGGCATCAGGCCGATGAGGCGGCCCTGCAAGAAGAACCACACGATCTCCGCCACCACCGACAGCGCCCACAGCAGGCCGATGGTGCTCTTGCTGTAGCCGATCGAATCCAGGTACAGCGAGAAGAACGCATACACCGAGAAGTGCGACATCACCTGAAAGAACAGCGCCGCAAAGAACCACCGCACCGCCGGGATGCGCAGCACCGGGCCGATGGGCTCCTTCACGGCGCCGTGCGCGGCAGGCGGCTCGCGCACGTCGGGCAGCTTCATCGTCGCGATGAGCACGATGGCCAGCGTGCCCGCGGCCCAGGCCGGAAAGTGCTTCATGCCGAAGCGCTCGAACCACTCGCCCGCCACGAACACGGTCAGCAAGAAACCCGCCGAGCCGCACAGCCGGATGCGCCCGTAGCGGCCCCAGTCGCCGGCCACCAACTGCGCCATGGCGGCCTCGGTGAGCGACATCATCGAGCTGGTGTGGGTGAACATGACGAGCAGCACCAGCGCGAGCCACCACGCCCCGCCGTGCCACCACAGGCCAAAGGAGCTTGCCAGCGCCACCGCCGCGCTGAAGCGCAGCAGCTTCACGCGCTGGCCGGTGTGGTCGCTGAGCGCGCCCCAGGCATAGGGCGCGAACACCCGCGTGATCGACTGCACCGAGGCCAGCAGGCTGATGGTGAAGATCGGCAGCCCCAGGTCCTTGAGCCAGAGCGGCAGGTAGGGGTTGAAGAACCCGATGTGCGCGAAATAGCTGGCCGACAGGCCCGCGAACGCCAGCAGGTGGCCGCGCCCGGCGGCCACGGGTGCCGGCGGCGGCACTACAGAAAGGACGCCTGGGGCGACGTGGCTTCGCTGCGTTCGGCCTCGGCCTTGGCCTCGCGCAAGTTCGCGTGCACGTCACCGCACTGCGCGCGGTTGCGCAGCACATGCTCCATGACCACCAGCGCCAGCATGGCCTCGGCGATGGGCGTCGCGCGAATGCCCACGCAGGGGTCGTGGCGGCCCTTGGTGACCACTTCGACAGGGTTGTTGTGGATGTCGACGGACTGGCGCGGGCTGATGATGGAGCTGGTCGGCTTGACGGCGATGATCACCTCGAGGTCTTGCCCCGAGCTGATGCCGCCCAGAATGCCGCCTGCGTTGTTGCTGGCAAAGCCGGTGGGCGTGATGGAGTCGCCGTGCGTGGTGCCGCGCTGGGTGACGCTGTCGAAGCCGGCGCCAATTTCGACCGCCTTCACCGCGTTGATGCCCATCATGGCGTAGGCGATTTCGGCGTCGAGCTTGTCGAACAGCGGCTCGCCCAGGCCCACGGGCACGTGGGTCGCGGTGACGCGGATGCGCGCGCCGCACGAATCACCCGCCTTGCGCAGGCGGTCCATGTAGTCCTCCAGCGCGCTGACGTCGGCCATGGGGGCGAAGAAGGGGTTGTTGGGCACGTGCTCCCAGCTCTCGAACGGAATGGCGATGTCGCCGATCTGCGTCATGCAGCCGCGAAACACCATGCCGTGTTTTTCGGCCAGCCATTTCTTGGCGACCGCGCCGGCCGCGACCATGGGGGCGGTCAGCCGGGCCGACGAGCGCCCGCCGCCGCGCGGGTCGCGAATGCCGTATTTCTTGTAGTAGGTGAAGTCGGCGTGGCCGGGGCGGAACTGCTCGGCGATCTGGCCGTAATCTTTGCTGCGCTGGTCGGTGTTCTGGATCAGCAGGGCGATGGGGGTGCCGGTGGTCTTGCCCTGGTACACGCCAGACAAAATTTGCACCGCGTCGGCCTCCTGGCGCTGGGTGACGTGGCGGCTGGTGCCGGGGCGGCGGCGGTCGAGGTCGCCTTGAATGTCGGCCTCGCTCAGTGCCATGCCGGGGGGGCAACCGTCAATGACGCAGCCGATGGCCGGGCCATGGGATTCGCCGAAATTGGTGACCGCGAAGAGTGTTCCGAAGGTGTTGCCGCTCATGGCGGGGATTATCCCCACAAAGCGGCCCGGCCCTCAGAGGGCCGCGTTTTCGGATGTGTTTTCCAGGCGCTTGGTCAGCGCGCCCACTTGCAGTTCGATGCAGAACAGCCGTTCGTTCAGCACGGCGGTCTGCAGCCGTATCGCCTCGATGATGGCCTTGGTCTGCGGGTCGGGGGCGTTCTCGCACAGTTCGGCCAGGTCGTGCAGTTTCTTGCGCAGTTCGTTGCTCATGGGGGGCTCCGGTGGAACGCGTCGTGGGAGCCGCCAGTATGGGGTTTCGTTCTTGCTGCGGCAATGCGGGGGCATGCGGGTTTTCAGGGGCATCCTGTGTTGACGGCGCTGTTGTTGTTCAGGGCTGCGTTGTTCCGGGCGCTCTTGTTCAGGGCGCGATCAACCTCCACTCTGAAAACGCTCACGCCGATGGTGGGCTTCTTTTCGCGAAATTAAGGAGGAGGCCGCAGGCCGGGGGACATTCGAGAAAAGAAGCACGCCGTCGGCGTGAGCGTCGCCCTGAACAACAGCACAGCCCTTCGACCGAAAGTCAGACGAAGCGAGGAATCGGCCCCACCTGCGGCGTGGTGTCGGCACCTAGGTCCAGCGCGACACGGTCGACGAAGCACCAGCCCCATCCTTCGGGCGGGTCGTAGCCTTCGATGACCGGGTGCGCGGTCGCCTTGAAATGCGCGCGCGCATGGCGGTTGGGCGAATCGTCGCAGCAGCCCACGTGGCCGCAGGTACGGCACAGCCGCAAGTGGACCCACGGGCTGCCGGTCTTCAGGCATTCCTCGCAGCCCTTGGCGCTGGGCGTGACGTGGTGAATGCTGTCGGTGTGGGTGCAGGGCTTGGGCTTGGTCATGGCGTGGTTCCCCAAAAGTGCAAGACGGTTCGAAGGGCGAAGGCTACGTCATGGCGACCTGCCTTGCTCTGCCCTGACCATGCCCCGCCGCAGGAACACTTTATGCGTGCTGCACCGCACCACCACCCCCTGCGAAGGAGCGCCCCATGCTGGACCGTACGGCCACCCAGTTCTCCCATGTGAAACCCGGCGACACGGAATTCGTGCCCGGCGGGCTGCGCGACTTCTTTGTCTACCGCGACCTGGGCATTGCCGAGGCCACGCACGGCAAAGTCATCGCGCACCTGGTCAAGGCCAACATGGCACCGGAAACGGGCACCGGCTGGCACCGCCACGAGGCGGACTTTCAGATCGTCATCATGGTCAAGGGCTGGGCCCGCTTCATGTACGAAGACAAGGAAACCCTGGTCGAGGCCGGCGACGTGGTGCACCAGCGCCCGGGCATCCGGCACTACCTGTTCGACTACTCGCCGGACATGGAATACCTGGAGATCGTCTCGCCGGCGGATTTCAAGAGCATCGATGTGGAGCCGGTGTGCGAAATTCCGGCGGCCACGCCGTGGAAGTGAGCGAGCAGGCGAGCAGGGAAACAGGCACGTAGCTCAGCTCAGCGCCCCGCAAAGCCCACCGCCATGCTGCGGCGCGTGTCCAGTTCGGCTAGCTGCTCGCGGCCGACGAGGCCCTGGGTGGGCACGGGTGGCCTGGCGCACGCGTTGCACACTGAGCTGGAGCGAGGGGGGGTCATCTGAAGAAGCTGTGGACCGGCATGTGGACAGGTGTGGACGAATGCAGACGGGCCGACAGTGCGCCGCAGCGCAATGACACCGACAGACCACCCGCTACCCGCGCGGCGTGTTCGCATCACAAAAAAACCGCCTGCAACCTGCCCTGCACCTGACTCGGCAGCCAAAACCGCCCCGCTGTATCGCAGGCCAGACACCCTCTGGTGAAAGCTTCAAATGCGAGTCATTCGCGGCCAGAATTTCGGCCTTGGTGGTGCTGTTGTTTGCACCCGTATCGGAAACATCCATGACCCGCTCCGCCCGCACGCCCGTGGCCCTTGCCTTGATCGGCCTTTGCGCCGCACTGCCCGCCGCGCATGCCCAACAGGCTGCCGCGCCTGCCGCACCGCCCACCTCCACCTCCACCACCGCCCCCGGCACCTCCGTCCCTACCACCCTGCGCGAAGTGCAGGTGCAAGGCGCGCAAGACAAGACCGGCTTCGGCGCCAACCCCGCCTCTCTCAGCCGTCTGCCGGCCGACCTGCGCGACGCGCCACAGTCCATCACCGTCATCAACCAGGCGGTGATGCAGTCGCAGGGCGCCACCTCTCTGGCAAGCGCGCTGCGCAACGTGCCGGGCCTGACGATCGGCGGCGCCGAGGGCGGGCAGATCGGCACCAACATCAACCTGAACGGCTTCTCCGCGCGCACCGACATCTACCTGGACGGCGCCCGCGACCGCGCGCAGTACTACCGCGACACCTTCGCGCTCGACTCGGTCGAGGTGCTGATGGGCCCGTCGTCGATGCTGTTCGGGCGCGGCTCCACCGGCGGCGTGATCAACCAGGTCACCAAGAAGCCGTCGCTCACGCCCGCGGCCGAAGTGTCGGTGTCGGCCAGCACCACCGGGCTGGTGCGCTCCACCATCGACATCAACCGCCCGCTGTCGGACACCTCGGCCTTTCGCATCGCGGCCATGGGCCAACAGGGCGATGCCAGCACGCGCGAGCAGACCAAGCTGAAAGACTTCGGGCTGGACGCTTCGCTGAAGTTCGGCATCAACACGCCCACGCAGGTCACGCTCTCGGCGCTGGTGCAGCACAACCGCGACCAGCCCGATTACGGCATGCCCCCGCTCAACGGCCACCCAGCCAAGGTCGACCGCGACACGGCCTTCGGCTTCAGCGACGACCGCACCATTTCCGACATCCAGGCCTTCAGCGCGGTGGTGCAGCACAAGCTCACGCCCACCACGTCGATCCGCAACCAGACCACCTACAACGACGTGACCACCGACGCGCGCGAGACCGCGCCGCAGGCCCTTGGCACGCTGTCGGCCAAGGGCGTGTTCACGCCCTTCTCCACCGGCACCACGGCCGTGCCGGCCGCTGCGTTCTCCACGCTGCCGCTCAGCAGCCTGTGGGTGCGCCAGCAAAGCCATGACCGCACCATCCATGACAAGTCGCTGTTCAACCTGACCGAGCTGAACACCAAGTTCGACACCGGCACCCTCAAGCACACGCTGCTCGCGGGCCTGGAGCTGGGCCACGACACCTACGACAACCAGGCCTACTACCGCAACGGCACCTGCGCCGGCGTGGCGCTCAACCCCGTGGGCGGCACCGGCGGCTACGCCACCTGCTCGCCGTTGCTCGCGCCCTACCAGGGCAACACGCCCAGCACCGCGCCCGCGCTGCCCGGCAACCTGGCCACCGCCAGCGCCACCACCGTGGCCGGCTACGTGAACGACACGGTCGAGCTCAGCCCGCAATGGAAGCTGGTGGGCGGCGTGCGCCAGGACCACTACCGCGCGAACATCGCCAACAGCATCACGACCGCGACCTCGCTCGCGGCCGAAAGCCAAACGGTCGACTTCACCAGCGTGCGCGCCGGCGCCATCTGGCAGCCCACGCCCGCGCAGTCTTACTACGTGTCTTACAGCACGTCGTTCAACCCGTCGCTCGAGCAGCTGGTGGCCACCACCGGCAGCACGCAGCCACTGCCGCCGCAGAAGAACAAGGCGTACGAAGTGGGCGGCAAGTGGGACATGAACGACGGCAACCTGTCGTTCACGGCGGCCGCGTTTCAAATCACGCAGACCAATGCGCGCTCGCAGAACAGCGACGGCACCTACAGCGCCACCGGCACGGTGCGCGTGAACGGCGCGCGCGCCGGCGTGGCGGGCCGCGTGACCGACAAGCTGCAGCTGTTCGGCGCCTACACGCACCTGGACGCCACCATCATCGACGGCATTGCGCCCGGCACGCTGGGCAAGACGCCCGCCAACACGCCCAAGGACGCGGCCAGCCTGTGGGCCACCTACGCCCTCACGCCCGAGTGGGAAATCGGCGGCGGCACCACCTACAGCGCCAAGCGCTTCGCCAACAACACCGACCTGGTGCAGGTCGGCGGCTATGCCCGGCTGGACGCCATGGTGGCCTACCATCAGCCCAAGTACGACATTCGCCTGAACCTGTTCAACCTGGCCAACCGCCACTACTACGACGCGCTGATTCCCTCGGACGGCGGTCGCGCGGTGCCGGGCTCGGGCCGGGCGGCCACGCTGTCGCTCACCTACCGTCTTTGAACTGCTGAAGGACCCGACCGCATGCTGGTCTGCATTCCCGGAGTGCTGAACGCCCAAGCGCTTGCCACGGTGCGCGCGCGCCTGGCGGCCGCGGGCGATGCCTGGGTGGACGGGCGCGTGACCGCGGGCCACCAGGGCGCGCCGGTCAAGTTCAACCAGCAGATCGACGAAGGCTCCGCCGTGGCGCACGAATGCCAGGCCATCGTGGCCGAGGCGCTGGAGCGCCACCCGACCTTCATCAGCGCGGCCTTGCCCAACCTGCTGTACCCGCCCATGTTCAACCGCTACAGCGAGGGCATGCGCTTTGGCCTGCATGTGGACGGGGGCGTGCGCATCGACCCGCGCAGTGGACGCAAGCTGCGCACCGACCTGTCGGCCACGCTCTTTCTGTCGGACGCCGACAGCTACGACGGCGGCGAGCTGCAGATGGAAGACACGCACGGAATGCAGACCGTGAAGCTCGCGGCCGGCGACATGGTGCTGTACCCCGCCACCAGCCTGCACCAGGTGACGCCCATCACGCGCGGCGTGCGTACCGCGTGCTTCTTCTGGGTGCAGAGCCTGGTGCGCGACGCGGGCGACCGCGCGCTGCTGTTCGACCTGGACAACGCCATTCAGCGGCTCAACCAGAGCGGCGCGGACGAAGCGGCCCGCCGCACGCTGGTGGGCACCTACCACAACCTGCTTCGCAAATGGAGCGACACCTGAAATGCGCCCCGTGCTGTAAAGTGCGCCGAACCGGTGGTGCCGCGCAGCGCCTCCACCCCCACCCGATACTCCGGAGCAGTGAAGCTCCCAACGGTCTCCCCGGACCGTTGGGAGCTTTTTTTTGAAAGACCCATCGTGAGCACATCCAGAGCGCGAACCTGGCGAGTCGGTGTCCTGTTCTCCACCACCGGCGTGACCGCCGCGGTGGAGCGAACGCAGCAGGCCGGCACCCTGCTGGCCATCGAGGAAATCAACGAGAGCGGCGGCGTGCTCGGCCGGCAGATCGAGCCGGTGATTCACGACCCCGGCTCGCGCCCCAAGCAGTACCGCGAGCTGGCCAAGCAGCTGTGCGACACCGAAGGCGTGGCGGTGATCTTCGGTTGCTACATGTCCAGCACGCGCAAGGCCGTGCTGCCGGTGGTCGAGGCCCACCGCGCGCTGCTGTTCTACCCCACGCTGTACGAGGGCTTCGAGTACTCACCCAACTGCGTATACACCGGCGCGGCACCCAACCAGAACTCGGTGCAGCTGGTGCGCTATCTGACGCAGAACTTCGGCAAGCGGCTGTTCCTGATCGGCTCGGATTACGTCTACCCCTACGAGTCGAACCGGATCATTGCGGACCTGTTCCGCCAGGCCGGCGGCGAGGTCCTCGACGAAATGTACGTGCCGCTGCGCGTGGCCGACATCGACATGGCCAAGGTGATGCGGCGCATTCAGGTGGCCCGCCCCGACGTGGTGTATTCGACCGTGGTGGGCGACGGCATTGCGCATTTCTACAAGGCCTACCGCGAGGCCGGCTTCGACCAGCGCACGCACCCCATTGCAAGCCAGTCCACGCAGGAGGCGGAGATTGCGCAGATGCCCCCCGGCACGGCTGAAGGCAGCATCACCGCGGCGCCCTATTTCTCCACGTTGCAAAGCCCGGCCAACCGGAAGTTCGTGGCGGCGTACCGCAAGCGCTTCGGCCCCGACCTGCCCATCACCGCCTGCGCGGAGGCCGCCTACTTTCAGGTGAAGCTCTATGCGCAGACGCTGGCGCGCGCAGGCGACGACCGGCTCGACCTGATGCTCCCGCACCTGCACGACCACGAGTTCGAGGCGCCGCAGGGCAAGGTCCGCATCGACCAGGAAAACCACCACACCTACCTGTGGCCGCGCGTGGCCCGCGTGGATGCCGGCGGCACCTTCCAGGTGGTGGACGACCCGGGCATTCGCGTGAAGCCGGACCCGTACATGTACGAGAGCCGGTTCGATCCACTTGCGGGCCGTTCGGCCTGACCGGAGGGCCTCATGGCGATATCCCTGCTGCGAGAGCTGCCCGAGCTGAAGGTTGTGGTGGTGCATCCGCCGGACGAAGAAGGGGACGCGCTGGTCAGCCACCTGCGCCGCGTCGGGTGCATGGTGAGCGTCGTATGGCCGGTGCCGCCCAATCTGGTGGCCAACGCCGATGTGCTTTTTCTGCTGATCGAGGGCGAGGCGCGGCATGCGACGGAGACGCTGCTCAAGTCGTTGCCCAAGCCCGAGCCCACCGTCATCGCCATCGTCAACTACGAAGACCCGACCACGCTGCAACTGGTGCTGGAGAGCGGTGCGTTCGCGGTGGTGCAAAAGCCCATCAAGCCCTTCGGCCTGCTCGCCAACCTGATTGCGGCGCGCAGCATCTGGGCGGAGCGCCAGGCGCTGCTGAAGGAAAACCGCAAGCTGCGCCGCAAGATCACGAGCGACCAAGCCATGAGCCGCGCCAAGACGATCCTGATGGCCTCCAAGGGCATCAGCGAGGTCGAGGCCTACCAGGCAATTCGCGCGCAGGCCATGTCGAAGCGGCTTTCCATGGAGCAGATTGCCAGTTCGATCATCAACATGGAAACACTGTTGCAAGCCGCAAACTAACCCGCTAGCATCACCGCACTGCGCCAGCCGAATACGTTGGCGCAGTGGCTGCACCACCCTTGATCTTCAGGCGCTGGTGCGGTTCTTTCAGGGAACCATGTGTGTTCTTCTGAATGCTGGCAATGAAGCCCACACCGCAGTGCATCGCTGCGGAGTGGGTTTTTTTTTGCCCGCGCCCGACAGTGCCGTCGGCTGGTATCGCTTGACACGGTTCATCAACCATTCGGCAGCCACGCAGTGCTGCCTCACGTCTTAAGGTTCCGCCATGCTGACAACTTCTCGTCGCCGCCTCCTTGTTTCTTCCGCAGCTTCGGCCGCATCGGCCGCCGCGCTGTCTTCCCCCGCGTGGATGCGCTCCGCCTTCGCGGCCGACCCCATCAAGGTGGGCGCGCTGTATTCGCAAACGGGCGGTCTCTCCATCGTGGAGAAGATGCTCGCCAACGCCGTGCGCATGGCGGTGGCCGAAATCAACGCCACCGGCGGCGTGATGGGCCGCCCGGTGGAGGTGGTGCTCGAAGACGGCGCCTCCGACCCCAAGACCTTCAACGAAAAAGCGTCCAAGCTGGTGACGCGCGACCGCATCGAAACGGTGTTCGGCTGCCATACCTCGGCCAGCCGCAAGGCAGTGCTGCCGGTGTTCGAGCGGCGCAACGCCATGCTGTTCTATCAGACGCACTACGAGGGCTACGAGTGCTCCAAGAACGTGGTGTACAGCGGCGCGGTCGCCAACCAGCAACTGGGCAACTACATTCCCTGGATCGTGCAGAAGCTGGGCAAGAAGAAGTTCTTCATCGTCGGCTCCAACTATGTGTACCCGCGCGAAATGGCCAAGGTCAGCAAGAAGCTGATCGAGCAGTCGGGCGCCAAGTGGGTGGCCGACGAGTACCTGGAGCTGGGGCATTCCGAGTGGGCGACCACGGTGCGCAAGATCAAGGAGTCGGGCGCCGACGTGGTGCTGTCCAACGTGGTCGGCGACTCACTGGTGTCCTTCTACCGCGAGTACAAGAACCAGGGCATGTCGCAGGCCACCGTGCCCATCTGCGCCACCGTGACCAGCGAGATCGAGATCGCCGCCATGGGCGCGGAGTACGCCGCAGGCAGCTACACGTCGGTGCCTTACTTCATGTCCATCGACACGCCCGCGAACAAGTCGTTCATCGAGCGTTACCGCAAGTTCGTGAACGACCCCAAGGCCGTGACCTACCACTCGCTGGAGGCGGCCTACTTCCAGGTGTTTCTGTGGAAGCAGGCGGTGGAGGCCGGCAAGTCGACCACGGCCGACGCGATTCGCGCCAACATCGGCGGGCAGAGCTTCGACGCGCCCGGCGGCAAGGTGCGCATCGACCCCGAGAGCCTGCACGCGTGGGTGACGCCGCGCATCGGCCAGTGGCAGGCCGACGGCCAGAGCAAGGTGGTGGACGCCAGCGCGCAGCCGATTCGCCCGCTGCCGTACTCGGCCTACGGCGAGACCGACGCCCACCTGATCTGCACGCGCAAGGGCGCGGACACCGCCAAGATCTGACGCGCCTTGCGTCTCTCGCCCGCGCGCCATCTGTGCGGGCGGGAGCCGTGCGCGTCTCTCGCATCTTCCAAGGAGTTCCCTGCATGCTGGATGTACTTCTGATCGGCCTCAGCGTGGGCTCGATTCTTCTGCTGGCCGCGCTCGGCCTCGTCATCATCTACGGTGCCATGGGCGTCGTGAACATGGCGCACGGCGAGATGATCATGGTGGGCGCGTATGCCGCGGTCATGACGCAGATCTGGCTCGGCTGGGGCCTGTACGCGGCCATTCCGATTGCCTTTGTGCTCACCGCGGCGCTGGGCTTCCTGATAGAGCGCTGCGTGGTGCGCCGCCTGTACGGCCGGCTGGGCGACACGCTGCTCGCCACCTGGGGCGTTGCCATCCTCGTGCAGCAGTTCGTGCGGCTCGAAGGCGGGCTCGCGTTCTTCGGCATCCACATCGAAGGCCTGGGGCCGGGCCTGCAGAACATGCGCGTTCCGGCGGAGCTGCAGGGCGCTTTCCAGATTGCGGGCACGTCGATCAACGCGTACCGCGCGTTCATCGTCGCCAGCACGCTGGTGCTGACGCTGGCCACCTGGCTGCTGCTGTACCGCACCCGCATCGGCATGCAGGTGCGCGCCATCATTCGCAACCCGCGCATGGCCGCCGCCTGCGGCATCGACGTGCAACGCGTCAACGCCTGGACCTTTGCCTTCGGCGCGGGCCTGGCGGGCATCACGGGCGTTCTGGTCGCGGGCTTCAAGACCGTGTCGCCCGACATGGGCACCGCGCTGGTGGTCGACAGTTTCCTGGTGGTGGTGGCCGGCGGTGTCGGCAGCCTGCTGGGCGCGGTGGTGGTCGCGCTGGGGCTGGGCGAAGTCAACGGCGTGGTCGCGGCCATCACCAACGACATCGTGGCGCGCGCCGCGGTGTTTGCACTGGTGATCGGCCTGATCGTCATTCGCCCTCAGGGCTTGTTCTCGTTCAAGGGACGGTAAGACATGGTGGCCCAACTGGACCGGCGCGCGACCTTCGCGGCCTATGCGATTTTTTTGGTACTGGTGGCCGCCGCGCCGCTGGTGCTGGACGGCTTCTGGCTCAACCGGCTCGCCAAGTATTTGGTGTACGGCATGCTCGGCATCGCCATTGCCATGTGCTGGGGCTATGCCGGCATTCTCAACCTGGGACAAGGCCTGTTCTTCGGCATGGGGGCCTACATGCTGGCCATGTCGCTGAAGATGGCGAGCCCGACCAGCCTGCAGCACGGCGGCAAGGGGCCAGTGCCGGACTTCATGCTGTCCAACGCCGAGCCGGGCGCGCTCATCGACCTGTGCTGCATCAATCACGGATCTTTTCTGTGGCTGCCGTTCCGCTACCAGGGGTTCGGCATTCTGATGGGGGTGCTGTTGCCGGTGGCGGTGGCGTTTGTGCTGGGCGCGGTCGTGTTCCGCAAGCGCATAGCGGGCGTGTTCGTCTCGATCATCACGCTGGCGCTGGTGTTGCTGGTGCGGCTGCTGCTGGTCGATGCGCAGCCGCTCACCAACGGCTTCAACGGCCTGTCGGACCTGGCCTGGCTGCGCATTGCGGCGCACGAGTTCGATCCCTACAGCACCTCGACCTACTACCTGGTTGCCGGCCTGCTGGCGGTGGTGCTGGTGTGCGCGCGGCTGCTGCTGGCCACGCGCGCGGGGCTGATCCTGCGCGCCACCTCGGGCGACCCGCAGCGCGCGCGCTATCTGGGCTTTGACGTGGCGCACTACCAGACCTTCTTCTTCGCGCTGTCCGCCGGCATTGCCGCGCTGGCGGGCATGCTCTATGTGGTGGTGGCGGAGTTTGCGTCGCCCACCTTCATGGACCTGGCGTTCTCCATCACCATGGTGGTGTGGGCCGCCGTGGGGGGCCGCGCGTCGCTGCTGGGCGCATGCGTGGGCGCCATCCTCATCAACATGCTGGAAGCGACCGCCAGCGAGACGCAGTCACTGGTGGAGGCCTGGCGCGTGATCGTGGGGCTGACCTTCGTGCTGGTGGTGCTGTACCTGCCCAAGGGCATCGGCGGCTGGGTGCACGACATGCTGGAGCGCTGGAGCACCCGCGCGGCGCGGCGCGAACTGGAGAGCGCGCAATGACCGCCATCGCACTTCAACTGACATCGCTGGGCGTGAGCTTCGGCGGCTTCAAGGCGGTGGACGGCGTGTCGCTGCAGGTGGCCGAGGGCGAACTGCGCGTGCTGCTGGGCGCCAACGGCGCGGGCAAGACCACGCTGATGGACCTCGTCTCGGGCAAGACCCGCAGCACCGAAGGCCGCATTGCGCTGTACGGCACCGACGTGACCCACTGGCCCGAGTACCGCGTGGCGCGTGCCGGCATCGGGCGCAAGTTTCAGATACCGAGCGTCTTCAGGGAACTGAGCGTGCGGCAGAACCTGTGCGTGGCGGCCACGCGCGAGCCCTCGATTCTTCGCAACCTGCGCTGGGGCTTTGCCCGGCAGGACGAGCAGCGCGTGGACGAGATCCTTGCGCTCATCGGTCTGGAGAGCGTGCAGCAGCACCAGGCCGCCGACCTGAGCCACGGCCACACGCAATGGCTGGAGTTGGGCCTGCTGATTGCGCAGCGCCCCAAGGTGATCCTGCTCGACGAGCCCACCGCCGGCATGACGCAGGCGGAAACGCGCAAGACAGCGCAAATACTGAAGGCACTGCGCGGCAGCCACACCATTCTGGTGGTGGAGCACGACATGGCGTTCGTGCGCGACATTGCCGAGCGCATCACGGTGCTGCACCTGGGCCGCGTGCTGGCCGAAGGCAATGTTGCGGAGATAGAGCGCGATCCGCAGGTGCGGCAGGCCTACCTCGGCTCTCACGGGATTGCATCGCCATGCTGAAACTGTCCGACCTCAACGGCTTCTACGGCCGCAGCCACGCGCTGCAGAACGTCGACCTGGTCATACCGGCCGGCAAGATCACCGCCGTGCTGGGGCGCAACGGCATGGGCAAGACCACGCTGCTGCGCACGCTGATGGGCAGCATGGTGCGCTCGACCGGCGCCATCGAGCTGGAGGGTGTTCGCATCGACGCCATGCCCACCCACCTGCGCGCGCGCAGCGGCATCGCCTATGTGCCGCAGGGCCGCGAGATCATTGCGGACTTCAGCGTGCGGCAGAACATCTTGATGGGCTGCTTTGCCGGCCGCGGACCGCGAACAATTCCGCCGCTGGCGCTGGAGCTGTTCCCCTACCTGGCGGCCAACCTGGAGCGCGCCGGCGGTGTGCTCTCGGGCGGCCAGCAGCAACAGTTGGCGCTGGCACGCGCGCTGGCGGCGCACCCCAAGGTGATGCTGCTCGACGAGCCGAACGAAGGCATCCAGCCTTCGGTGGTCGAAGAGATCGAGGCGGCCATCACGCGGCTGAACCGAGAGTTCGGCATGACCATGGTGCTGGTCGAACAGAACATCGGCTTTGCCCGCCGCGTGGCCAGCCACTTCGCGATGTTCGAGAAGGGCTCCATCGTGCAGAGCGGCCCCATCGAAGGACTGACCGACGAAGTGGTCGACCGGCACATGACTTTCTGAGCGCACCTGCTGCCACGGCTCCGGCTGCGGCTTCGCCCCCCATCCCCCATCCATCACCAGGAGTTCGAGCATGAGCTATTTCGATTCGGCCAACGAAGGCGCGCCCCCCACCGACGCGGCCGCCCCCGACCTGAGCACCTTGACCGTGGCGCAGGTGCAAGAAGGTTTCACGAGCGGCAGGTTCACCGCGCAAAGCCTCGCCGAGGCCTGCATGAAGCAGATCGACGCCTTCAACGCGCACTACAACGCCGTCATCTTCATCAACGAAGCCGCCATTGACGACGCGCGCGCCATCGACCGGCGCCGCCTGGCCGGCGAAGCGCTGGGGCCGTTGGCGGGTGTGCCGGTCGTGGTGAAGGACCCGATGGACATGGTCGGCTTCCCGACCACGGCGGGCTGGTCGCTGCTTTACAGCAAGACCGGCGGCGTCGACCTGATGCCCGCCACCGACTCTCCCGTGGTGGCACGCATGCGCGCCGCGGGCGCCGTCATCCTGGGCAAGACCAACGTGCCCGTGCTCAGCCACACCGGCACGCATGCCGACGACAGCTGGGCCGGGCCCACGCTGAACGTGGCCATGCCCGGGCGGGTGCCGGGCGGCAGCAGTGCCGGAACCGCCGCCGCGGTGAGCGCCGGGATGGCCGTGCTCGGCCTGGCAGAGGAAACGGGCGGCTCCATTCAAAACCCGGCGTCGGCACAGGACCTGGTCGGCATCAAGCCCACCATCGGTCTGGTGCCCAACGCGGGGGTGATGCCGCTGTCGGGCAACCGCGACGTGGTGGGCCCCATTGCGCGTTGCGTGCGAGACGCAGCGCTGTGCCTGGACGTGCTGGCAGGCTACTCGAGCGAAGACCCGAAGACGCTCGCGGGCGTGGGCAAGAAGCCCGCGCTGGGCTACGCGGCCAGGCTCGGCAACCAGTCGCTCAAGGGCGTGCGGCTGGGTTTGTACGGGCCGGGCTGGCGCGCGCAGCCGCTGTCGCCGCCCACACAGCGGCTGTACGCGCGTGCCGCGCAGGAGTTGAGGGCGCTGGGCGCGGTGCTGGTCGACGACCCGTTTGCGGGATCGGGCTTTGCCGCCCTGCGCCAGCCGACAACGCCACTGCCCAACTTCGATGCACGCGGCATGGAGTCGGTGCCCTACGACCTGCAACGCTATCTGGAGCGGCTGGGCCCGAAAGCGGCGCTGAAAACTTTCGACGAATTTGCGGCGGCAACCGCGAGCCAATCGGCTTTTGGTGAAGGCGGCGTGCTGGCCTTCTTGCGCAACCTGCCCGACTTTGCGGCGTCGCTCGCTTCGCCCTCCACGCCGCCGGCGTTGCCGGACTTCATTGCGCTGAAGGAGGCGTACCTGCGCATCGTCGACGAGGTGTTTGCGCGCGAGCGCCTCGACGGCCTGGTGTTTCCGCAGATGCGCGAAGAACTGCCGCCCAGCGGCACGGAACAGACCATTCAGGAAACGACCGTGGGAGAGATCAACATCGCAGGCCTGCCGGCCATCACCATGCCGGCCGGTTACTACGAATCCGGCGCGCCCTTCGGGTTGCTCTTCGTGGGGCGCCTGTGGAGCGAGGCCGACCTGCTGGCCTACGCGCACGACTACGAAACGGCGACGCGGCACCGCAAGCCGCCGGTGCTGTCGCGGCGGTAGCTCGAAGTAGCTCGAAGTAGCTCGAGCATCGCGCGAACTCGTGCGCGGACTGCAACGCGGGTTCTTACGCAAGCTATTTACACTCTTCTCGCTCGCCAAATTCATAACAACCGAGGAGAGAGAACTTGCGTATTCAACCCGCCCGCCTGACGGCCGGCCTGCTGCTCGCGTGTGCCGCTTTCGTGGCCCACACCGCCCAGGCTGCATCGCCATCCACCCCGCCGAGCTCAGCCTCGACCACCTCCGCAGCCAATGCCGCCGACACCTCGCTGGAAAGCGAACAAGAGGCCGCCTTCAAAGCCGCCAAGGCCGTGCAGAAGGTCGGCCCCGCCGACATCACGCTGCGCGACCAGGCGCACCTGAAGCTGCCCGAAGGCTACGTGTGGGTGCCCACGCCCGCCGCCGCGCAACTGATGCGCGCCATGGGCAACCGCACCGACGACACCTTTCTGGGCGCGGTGTTCCCCGCCGACGACGCCGACTGGATGGCCGTGGTCAAGTTCGTCAAAGAGGGCTACATCAAGGACGACGACGCGAAAGACTGGAACGCCGACGACCTGCTCAAGAGCCTGAAGGAAGGCACCGAGGCCGCGAACGAAGAACGCGCCAAGCGCGGCATTCCGGCCATCGAGGTCACGGGCTGGGCGCAGAAGCCCGAGTACGAGGCCGGCGCGCACCGCCTGGTGTGGTCGGCCCTGTCCAAGCGCAAGGGCGGCGCCGACGACAACGAGGGCGTCAACTACAACACCTATGCGCTGGGCCGCGACGGCTACATCAGCCTGAACCTCATCACCAACGCCAAGGACCTGGACAAGTTCAAGCCCGACGCAGCCAAGCTGCTCACCGCGCTGCAGTACGACGACGGCAAGAAGTACGCGGACTTCAACTCGTCCACCGACAAGGTCGCCGCCTACGGCCTGGCCGCACTGGTGGCCGGCGTGGCGGTGAAGAAGCTGGGCCTGATCGCCATCGTGCTGGCCTTCGTCGCCAAGTTCGCCAAGCTGGCCATCGTGGCGGTGGGCGGCGTGCTGTGGGGCATCAGCAAATTCTTCACGAAGAAGAAGGAGCCGGCGATGGTGGCCATGCCGGCTGACCCCACGCCCGCGGCAGTGCCCCCGCAAGACACGCCCGCCTTCAACGAGCCGCCCAAGCCCCCCACGGCCTGAAGCGCGCGCCATGGTGAAGCTGCTGCTGTTGCTGCTGAGCGCGGGCAAGCTCGGCAAGCTGGCGCTGTCGGGCGGCACCATGCTGGTGTCGGTGCTGGCGTATGCCTTCGTGTTCGGCTGGCGCTATGCGGTGGGTTTTGTGGCGCTGATCTTCGTGCACGAGATGGGCCACTTCCTGGCGGCGCGCCAGCGCGGGCTGGACGTGGGGCTGCCTACCTTCATACCGTTCGTGGGTGCGTGGATCGACCTGAAGCAGCAGCCGCACGATGTGGAGACCGAAGCCTGGGTCGGTCTTGGCGGCCCGCTGCTCGGCAGCATCGCCGCGCTGGCCTGCTACTTCGCGGCCCGCGAGACCGACAGCCGTTTGCTGTTGGCGCTGGCGTATGGGGGCTTCTTCATCAACCTGTTCAACCTGATTCCGCTGTCGCCGTTCGACGGCGGCCGCATCACCGCCGTGCTCACGCCGCGCGTGTGGCTGCTGGGCGTGCCGGTGCTGGTGGCGCTGTTCTTCTGGCGCCCGAGCCCCATGCTCATTCTGGTGGCCGTGCTGGCCGCGCCGCAGCTGCTGCGCGCTTGGAAGTACGACCCGAAGGACCCGGCCAACCAGCGGTACTACGCGGTGTCGAGCGAGACGCGGGTGACGTACAGCGTGTACTACATCGGCCTGCTGGCGTTCCTTGCGGTGATGGCGCACGACACGCACGAGATGCTGGGCAGCGTGCGTTTGCTGGGCGGCTGAACCGGCGAGCAAGGCGGGGGAACTGTTTCAGATGAGCGAGAAGGCGCGACGTGAGGCGCCTCAGACTGGCGGTTAGCGGGCGGATGGGCGGGTTGCGAGATTCGCGGCCCGTCTTTAGCGCAGAGACAAAGCTATTGAATGCGTCGTGGCCTGGCACCGATGCAGACGAGGTGCCGACGCGCACGAAGTTGTCGGTGTAGTCGCTGCGCTGCGTCGCCTTCTTGCCGACCAGCCGGTCGTGCTTTTGTGCCTGAATGGCCTTTGCAGAGCTCCCGTTTATTCGGACGGAGGCGTTCCTCAGTTGCAACGCATTGCGCAGGACAGGCTGCCAAGCCTTGCCAAGCTACGATTCAGGCCATGAGAGGGATCCACATTCTTCGCCGCTGGTGGGACCGGGAGAACGAGAGAGACGCCCTCAAGAAAGGCATGATTGCATTCAGCAAGCTTTGCCGGGCTGCCGTGGTCCAGCATGTTCCCGATGCTCGCCGCGTTCGAGCTCGTGCAATTTGGTACGGCGACCAGACGCGCTCACGGATCCTATGGACGGATGGCATGGGCCGCAGATGGCGGTGGGATATTTTCATTCCGTTCTGCGTTGCTTTGAATAAGCCCGGCGAGCGCGACATGGTCATCGAGCGATCGCTGCAGGACCTATTGAACCCGGCGGAGGTGGTGAGCGACTGGCATGAATTGGAGTTCCGAACAGCCGAACAGGTCGCGCAACGCCTGCTGGCGCTGATCGCGGTCGTATGGCGTGCCAATGCCAGCGAAAAGTTGGCCCAACAGGGCATTGCATGGGCCAAGGAACACGGCATCGACGCGTTTCTTTCTCCGCTGGAGCGGCGCTTCGTTTTCCACGCGCAGCGTCCAGAGCCGAAAGATATTCTCGACTTCGGCTGGCGCGCCGAGGCCATGATGCCGTTGGTCTGGGCACTGGGCGGCATAGCCGCGCTGCCGCCTTCGCATCGGCGCGCCGACATCTGGAAGATTCCGTTGGTACAACAGGCCCGGCAATCGCCGGCCGAACTCATGGCCGGGGCCTGCCTGCGGCCCGGCAACGAGGTAGGCGATGAAGAGAATCGCCTGGTCGACGAGCACTGGCATGTGGTCGATGCCCAACTGCGCGGCAAGGCAGTTCGGGCCGATCTCGACGCGGGCGTCGTGGCGGAGCGTCGCTATGCATTGAGTTGGATGATCGGCTATGGCGAGAGTTGGGATGAGGTTCCACTCGACACCTGAATTTCACGTTCTGGCTCAAGACGAAGACCGGGGTCGGCTCTCAACTTGAATTGAGGTTGTCACTGTCGCTCACAGCACGATCAAGCGCGGCGCGCGCCAGCAGGCGCGCTGAATCCAATGTTGGCGGCACCGCCTTTGTGTCGATTCAGGCCGGCGGTTTTGGTCGACTGTAGTCGCAGCCTGGTCGGCAGCGCAGGGCCCGAAGGAGCCGGACGGCATTGCCGAAAGCGGACGCTCGAGCGAACCGAAAGCTGTGCAGCCCGGGAGCGGCCATCCGTGGAGGGCAGGAAAGGGCCCTTTGCACCAGCCGCGCGTGAGGCTACAGTCGGCCAGCAGCGGGCCTTGCCGACTGCCAGCATGAATTAGAACGGTGACCCATTTCCCTGCCAGACCGGAGCTCATATGACCACGATTGCCGAGAACACAGGATTCGTCACGCTCATCAACGTTTTCTCGGTCGAACCCGCGAAGCAATCGGAGCTCGTCACGCTGCTTGCGCGGGCCACGGACACGTCAGTCCGCCACGTTCCGGGCTTTGTCTCCGCAGCCCTTCATCGCAGTGTCGACGGGACGAAGGTCACGATGTACGCCCAGTGGGAAAGCGCCGAGCACTACCAAGCGATGCGCTCGAATCCGGTCGCCTCCCCATTCCTCGACCAAGCACTCGCGATAGCGACCTTCGACCCTGGGATGTACGAGGTGGCGAAAGTCTTTTCTGCTTCGCTTCAGGGCTGACGGCCGTCGATTCGATGACGGTGCGATGCCACAGGCCGTAGGTTCTTCGCGCCAGCTTCTGGCTGCAGTCGCCAAAACCAGTCGTTCGCCATGCCCGCACAATGCGACGAAATCCAGCCTTACTGCGGCCCAGCGACTTTATGACCGACCCGGTTCACATCAAACAGCTTTCAGTGGCTCACGCGCATCTTCGTTCTGTGAAGCGGTACGTTTCCCTGCGCCTGCCATCGGGCATAGCATCTCACTTGTACCGCGCGATACGAGCGCGTGCTCAAGCGAAATTGAATGTCACTCAGTACGGAAGAATCCTGGTGCAAATGCACCTCTCACTGAATTTCGTTTCTCACGGAACCATTCATGTCGGTCGACTACATCGCTAAGAGCACCGGTGACTTGAAGCAGGATGCCTCGACCACTGAGACGGACAGATTCAGCGCGAGATGAAAGTTCAGCATGGTTGTATTGACCATCAAACTCCGGGCCAAGAAAGTTTGACCAAGACAGGTCTGGAAGAAACCGATACCGTCTGCGCTCTTCCAATTGCCAACTGTCAGGTTTGCGCCATGTTCCGAGCGAAGTCTTCCATTTCGTAAAGTAATCCTCTCCTGCAAACGGACGATCAAACGCTTCGACCCAATCAAATTCGACTTGGTGTAGATCCGCCTGAGGGGGTGGATCCACCTGAGAGAAGACATGCAGCATTGCGTACGCAGGCTGCATACCTTCCACCAGCCGCTCGAACAACCCGGCCCAGTTGATGGCTGCATCGAACCTGTGCTCGATCAGGATCTCATTGGTTCGAGACGAGTCAAGCTTGGGCCGGAACGAGACCTGACCTTTTCCAGGGAAGCGCCCTGTTGTCCGCCATTTGGCCCCAATGCGAAATTGCCCTTTCTCAAGGATCGCCGATGATCTCGATCGATTTTCCATCACACGGTAGTCCATCTGCGTCAGCCAATGTGCGCTGAAGGCATCACGGTCCATGATCTCGTGCTTTTTGGACCACACGTCAATGCGTGTTGGAACAATTTTTGGAGACGTCGCTTGATAGGCGTCGTAGACGATCGCTGCGAAGCTAGGCGACGAGATGTCTTCGTAGGTTGTGATCCCAATACCAACTTTCGATTTCATTTGCATGCCAGGATAACGTGATCGACTCCCCATCCTACCGAGTTAAGCGCAAGCGTTGAGCGTCAGCTTCTGGATGTGACCAGCGGCTGCAATGGGCCCGTTCACGACCGCGGCGCGACCGGCTACAGTCGGCCAAGAGCAGCCCCTCGCCACGGTCCTTCAATACACAAGCTGAGCCACGATGAATAGATACGAAGCTGCCGCTGTAGCCGTCCGCACTGAATTGGTCCTTGCGCTTCGGGCCGCCCGCGCGGACTTCGAGGCCCTGCCGGGGCCGACCACAGGACGGCCCATTTCGGGAATGTCGCTCGACTTGCACATCCAACACGGCTATGTCGCAGTCTCGCTGCGCACCGATGAAGAGAGATGGGAACAGACCCATATTGGCGACTGGCAACACGCGCAGTTCCTTTCGTCGTTGCAAGACTCCCCTGATACAGCCATGTCCCGTTTGGCTGCTGTCGTAGTCGAGCTGTACACCGAGGTGAGGGAGGACGACGTCTTTGGGCTCGCCGACCGACGTCACATGTTGTACTTGGTGGCTGCAGAAGCTGTGCTGAACGAGGAGGTCGCAATCGTGCTCAACGAATTGGGAATCGAAGCGCCTGTGTTTGGCGAGGAGCTTGGTTCCGCACCCTTTGCGTTCTTTGTGTACGACGCAGACGAAATGCTGACGGTGAACTACTGTGATGTCGTGCGCGCCCACCGGGTTACCGCTCGAGTTCTGCGCAACGAGGCTAAACGGCTTCCGGCCGCAAGCAGGACACATGGATAGATACGGAAACAATCATCTGCTACGTCTTCTCGACTGCTATCTAATGGACTTGATAGGCGAGCTGGGGCAGGATCAGTTAGAGATTCTTGTCAACCTTGAGCCGATGTTGCAGCGGGCCTGGAAGTCGGAAGGAACATGGAGGCAGTTGGTCGAGGAGCAAATGAGCTTCCAGCCTACTGTTCGGGACAAGGTCAAAGCATTTTGGCTCGGCTACATCAACGCCGCCGAAGCGCAGGGGCTGCCGGCTTTACCCTCCGATTTCGTTGTGTCGTTCGTCGACCAAAATTTCCCACATTTAGTCGGGGGTGCGGGCGTTCATTGATACTCATTCGGCGCTTCGTTGGCGCCATGCATGGAGCAGCATCGGCCACAACCGGACCTTCCGTGCCGCCTCTGAAATCTCCAAGGAACTCGAATGTTGCCCTCGCAGAAGCTGATTCACGTGGTCTTGGCATTGGCAAAAGCAGCAGACCTCGACTTGTTGAAGAGCGGCAAGGTTCTCTCGACTGCGAAGGAGCAAGCCGCAGCAGAAGAGTTGGCCGATATGCTGCGCAGCTATGACTATCTTTCGTCAAAGCAGTTCGAAGACATTTCGGCGGTCAAATCGGAGGCCGTTGTCGAAGCTATGCGCCAAGGCCTGTCGACACCTGAGAAGCAGCGCCAGAAGCTCATGGAACTTTATGATGCGGTCCGGCAGCTGATGGACTCAGACCGGATTTACGACTTGCTCCCAAGGTCGAGCGAGGCCGTCGTGACGTCATCGCGAATCGCCTTGAGTGCCCTGGACGAGCGACGCATCTGACGACTGTCGGTCAAAACCGGTCAGCCGCATCTGCCTTCCGATGACGACCTAGAAACAGTCGCGTATTCTCGCCTCCCCAATTTCTCTGAGGTTTTCAAACAAATGTTGGAGTCTCTGGTGTCTGGAAGACACGCCTCGGCGCTCTTCAGGTCTTTGATGCAAGCTGACGAATCGCTCGACGCTAGGGCACTAGAAATCCTCCTCGGGCTTGAGTACCCGAACATCAGTCCAGGTGCCTTCATCGCCATACGCCGATGGTTGAAACTGGGTAGTGTTGAGATTTCGGACGAGGACTTGAACGCCCTGATTTCGCACTATCTGAAAGAAGCCGCGTACATCGACTAGCTCGGCGTTCTAACCGTTCGATAGGAGGAACATCTGTTGCAGGAGGCTGCCACAATCGTTAAATCGCGCCGTGGTCAAAATTCGGCCAAAACCGGTCGCTCGCTCGGCTCGCAACAACTCACCCCCCAGACGGAGAACATGTCGATGATCGAGTTCTTTCATACGAAGGATCGCCTTCGTTTCTTGTTGTTGGTTGGCGCTATCGCCTTGCCGATCCTGCTGGCTTCTGCGTGGTTCGTCAGTTGGATGGAGAGTTCGGCTGCGGCGAAGGGCGAGCCGAATGAGAAGGGTGGCCTGCATTTCCGTATCCAGGAAAAGAGCGGCGCGAAGGCCCTACCTGCGGCGTTGGCGGCCCTGATCTCAGTACCACCAAACACTGTGATGACCGACGTGAGCGTCGATACCGACAGCACTGGACGTCTCGCAAGCGCGGCAATCAAGGCCTTCAGCACTGACGACTTCAAGACGGTCGCGGCGTTTCACAAGCCTGCGCTCTCACCTTTGATCGACGACACGGCGAGCTCCACCGGGGGGATGCGCGACGGCTACGACATCAAGATCTTTCAAGAATCAAAAGTCTTCGACAACGATCCCTACAAGGAC
>NNBV01000110.1_pt1 | contig 34695 bp, 27 predicted proteins | sample 1173771 | NCBI WGS metagenome assembly NNBV01 (sample SAMN07173938, study PRJNA388173) | plant metagenome | isolation source: symbiotic tissue sample KVS11 | place: Norway: Troms, Kvaloya island | reverse complement strand
ACTATAGATTGAATAATCTTAAATACTAATTAGTAAATAACTCATCAAGATAATATGAAGTTGTATATGACGTGACTCAGCTATTTATTTTTGATATGTATTAGACATCTTGCAAAAGTTACTTTTGCAAGATGTCGGGGAAAGGTCAAAGGTTAAAGGTTAAAGGGTAAGGGGAAATTCCATCCCTTTCCCCTTTACCCCTTCCCCTTTCCCCTACTTCTGCAAGAAGTCTATTAATCGAGTTTAAGGATAAGCGTAATCGTTCATGAGAAGAGTAAACATTTACAACTGAGGGGTTGATACTCCCTATGACGATGTTTTGACGAGTACAACTTCCACCCTGACACTTCATACTCGACCGAAGGAGAATCTTGTTTAAAGTTTAGATAGTTTTTGGGATTTTTTTTATTGATTGTGATGTATTTTACCAACTTTTTATAACATCTTGAGGCTAAAGTTGGTAAATTATGGATTAGTTGAGCTAATTTTTCCTCAGACAACTATGCCATTGGATTTATCGCCTCTTTGGATATCACTCAAAACTTCGTTGCTTGCCACATTTATTACCTTCTTTTTAGGTATTGCTGCTGCCTACTGGATGCTGGGATATCGTGGCAAAGGTAAATCGTTGATTGAGGGTATCTTTATTGCGCCACTAATTTTACCGCCCACTGTTGTTGGTTTCTTGTTGCTGCTATTTTTTGGGAAAAATGGCCCTGTGGGGAAACTCATGCAGGCTTTTGACTTCACTATCGTCTTTACTTGGTATGGTGCTGCGATCGCAGCTACTGTAGTTTCTTTCCCTTTGATGTATAAAACTGCACTAGGAGCCTTTGAACAAATAGATGGGAATTTGCTGCGAGTAGCTAGAACCCTTGGTGCAACCGAAGCCACAATTTTTTGGCGGATCAGTTTACCCTTAGCACTACCCGGCATTGTCGCCGCCACAATGCTCGCTTTTGCCCGTGCTTTGGGAGAATTTGGGGCGACGTTGATGCTAGCTGGTAACATTCCTGGACAAACGCAGACAATCCCAATGGCGATTTATTTTGCGGTGGAAGCGGGAGCAATGGACGAGGCTTGGTTTTGGGCGATCGCAATTATGGCGATTTCTCTATCTGGAATTATTGCAGTCAACTTCTGGCAAGAATTGAGGGAAAAGAGGAAGGAAGCAGGGAGCAGGGAGCAGGGAGCAGGGGGAGAAATTTTCTACACGCCGCACTCTAGCTTTGAATCTGGTGGATTGTTAGTCAACATTGAAAAAATCCTTCCTAGCTTTGATTTAAAAATTGCTTTCACTAGTGATGAGCAACCCTTGGGATTATTAGGGGGTTCGGGAGCGGGTAAGAGCATGATTTTGCGCTGCCTTGCGGGGATAGAAACACCAACTAGAGGGCGCATAGTTTTAAATGACAGAGTTCTGTTTGACTCAGAACAAGGAATTAATTTACCCAGTCGCGATCGCCGCATCGGTTTTTTAGTGCAGAATTATGCTCTCTTTCCGCACATGAATGTGGCGCAAAATATCGCTTTCGGCTTGCCCAAAAAACTATCACCTGGGAGTATTAGGGTACAGGTAGAGGAGCAACTAATAGCGATGCAGTTGCAGGGATTAGGCGATCGCTATCCGCACCAACTATCTGGGGGCCAACAACAACGGGTAGCTTTAGCAAGAGCATTGGCAAGTCAACCGGAAGCATTACTTTTAGATGAGCCGTTTTCGGCACTTGATACCCATCTGCGTAGTCAATTAGAGCAGCAAATGACAGAAACTCTGGCTGACTACAAAGGTGTGACTCTATTTGTCACTCATAATATGGAAGAAGCTTATCGGATTTGCCCAAATCTGTTGGTATTGGAGCATGGTAGAGCCATTCATAATGGCAGCAAACATGATATTTTTCAGCATCCTGCTACTGTGAGCGTTGCTCAACTCACTGGATGCAAAAACTTCTCCCGTGCTGTTCTCCAGTCATCGCAACAGGTGCAAGCGACTGATTGGGGTTGTACTCTGCAAGTAATTGAACCAGTCAAGAGGGAATTATCCCACATCGGTATTCGTGCCCATCAGTTCATTTTTACCAACGACTCATCACAGGAAAATACCTTTCCCTGTTGGGTAGTACGAACAAGTGAAACACCCCATCGAATGACGTTGTTTCTCAAACTAAATTCGGCTGGTAAGAATTCTCAAGATTACCATCTGCAAGCTGAAGTCTTCAAAGAAAAATGGGCGACGATGAAAGACCAAGCTTTTCCTTGGTATGTGCGTTTAGATCCTCTGCGCTTAATTTTGATGGAGTGAATATCCAGTGAGTTATTCGTCCTGCTGAGTCGTCGCGGATCTTAAAATCAGTATCGCGTTGCAAAAATCTCTGGATGTCTCTTGTGTAAAGCAATACCCTTTTGAATTTGTGGTCAATCTTCTCGTTCAGTTGGCCAAAAGCATCTGAATTACCTCGACTTTATCCAAAATTAAGGAACAAAAATCCTAGCTTTTACGTTTTTGTGCCTTGATTGAGAAATCTGGGAGAAAATGTTTCCAAAGTACCACCTACGACTTTAGAGTGTTGAAGTCACTCAAATAGCTATTTAAAGGCGAGGTATGACAACAAACTTTAGTCGGCGTGAATTTATCTTGCTTGGTTCAGCAGGGTTTGGTACTAGCTTACTGCTGCAAACTTGCAGTAATCAGACGACACCAACAGCCACAACAACGGGTGGTACTGAAGGGTTTAAAATAGCGATCGCACTCCCTGGAATGATTACCGATAAAGGCTGGAATCAATCTGGTTATGAAGGAATCAATTTAGCAAAACAAAAGCTAGGTGCAGAAACTGCCTATGTCGAAAAAGTAGCACAGGCAGATCAAACAGAAGTATTAACAGATTTTGCTCGTAAAGGCTACAATCTCATCTTCGCGCATGGCGGACAATTTGATGCCGCAATTGAACAAGTCGCCTCACAGTTCCCCAACACGTTTTTTGTCGGAGTCAATGGTAATTTCAAGGGTGAGAATATTGCTTCTTTACGAATAGATCACCTACAAGCTAGTTATTTGTGTGGCATTATCGGTGCTTCTGTGACTAAATCTAATAAATTAGCTTATATTGCTGGAGAGAAGTTTCCCGCTACCGAGGGAGAACTACGGGGATTTGAATTAGGAGCACAGTCTGTTAAACCAAATATTCAAATTACTTCTACTTTTACGGGTGATTGGAATGATGTTGCCAAAGCCAAGGAAGCGACTCTCGCGTTAATTTCTTCCGGCGCTGATGTCATCTATCAATGGTTAGATAATGCCTCAGCCGCAGTCTTACAAACAGCAGGTGAAAAAGGAGTATATGCTTTTGGTAACACCAAGGATCAATTAGATGTTGCACCAAAAGCTGTCTTAACCAGCGCTGTCAAACGCTTAGATTTAGCCATCACTTACATAGCAGAATTAGCTAAACAAAAACAAGTCAAAGGACAAATATATACAATTGGTCTAGAAAGAACAGATATATTATTTTTAGGGAAATTTGGAGCAATCATACCGGAGGCAGTTAAGCAAAAGGTATTGAATGCAAAGCAAGAGATTGTTAATAAAAAAATCGTTTTTGAAGACTGTAAAGAGGCTGGTAAGGATACGCGCTGTGTGAAGAAAGCAACAACATAGGTTTAACATACAGATATCTTAAAAACTTTCTTAGTCAAATTACCCCCCTTAATCCCCCCTTATCAAGGGGGGAAATAAGAAATATTGAATCTTGTTCCCTCCCCTTTACAAGGGGAGGGTTAGGGTGGGGTAAAACTGACGCGAATCTTCACTACGAGCTATCAGTTTTGTAAACATGAACTATTTACGCTTAAACAATATTACTAAACGCTTTGGGTCTTTTATTGCTAACGATAATATCAATCTCTCCGTTACATCTGGAACCATCCATGCAATACTAGGCGAAAATGGCGCGGGTAAGAGTACTTTAATGAATATTATTAGTGGACTCTATCAACCTGATGCTGGCGAGATTTATCTCCAAGAACAACCAATCAAAATCACTTCACCAAATGAGGCAATTAAATTAGGTATTGGCATGATTTACCAACACTTCATGCTTGTACCGAAATTGACCGTCACAGAAAATATCATCTTAGGGATGGATAAAACTTGGCGGCTAAATCTAGAAGATAAACAGCAAGAAATCGCCGCCTTATCCCAAACTTATGGATTAGAAATTGACCCCACTGCCAAAATTGAAAATTTATCTGTTGGGGCACAACAACGGGTAGAAATTCTCAAAGTTCTCTACCGTCGAGCAAAGTTGTTGATTCTTGATGAACCTACAGCAGTTTTGACACCGCCAGAAGTAGAATCATTAATTGCTATCTTGCGCCAATTGGCAGCCGCAGGTAACACAATTATTTTTATCAGTCATAAATTAGAAGAGGTAATGAATCTCTGTGATTCAGTCACAGTTTTGCGCCAGGGAAAGGTAGTAGCAACAACATCAACTGAAGCGGCGACACCTCAGCAGTTAGCAACATTGATGGTAGGACGGGAAGTCGCTTTCCAGTTAAATAAAAGTCCGACATTACCAGGAGAAATCATTCTATCGGTGCAAAATTTACAAGTTGCTGATGAAAGAAATATTCCGGCTGTAAATAATGTATCTTTTGAACTGCGGGCGGGAGAAATTTTAGGAATTGCTGGTGTAGATGGCAATGGACAGCGAGAATTAGCTGATGCCATCGCTTTTGTGCGGACTATTAAGCAGGGTAAAATTGAGTTTACGCACAAGCATTCCTTAGTGGCCTACATCCCAGAAGATAGGCAGACAATGGGATTGGTGTTGCAATTTAGCATCGCCCAAAATTTGATTTTAAAAGCTTTTAAATATCTGCCATTTTGCCGCCGTTTTTTGTTACAACAAGAAGCGATCGCAAATCGTGCCCAAGCTGCAATGCAAGAGTTTGACATTCGGGCGAATGGGATTGATATCTTGGTAAGTCAGCTTTCGGGAGGAAATCAACAAAAAGTGGTGTTAGCACGAGAACTGGCGCAAACACCAGCTTTAATTATCGCTATGCAACCTACAAGGGGGCTAGATGTCGGGGCGACAATAGCCGTCCAGTCTCGAATCTTAACAGAACGCGATCGCGGTGCGGCAATTTTGTATATTTCTACTGAATTAGAAGAAGTGATGGCAATGAGCGATCGCATTGCCGTAATCTACAGAGGTGAGTTTGTGGCTATTTTGGATGCAGCTACGGCGAAGGTGGAAGAAATTGGTTTGTTGATGGCTGGGGGAGTTTCTTGATAAATTTACTAAACGAAAATCTAAATCAGTAGACAATTAACAATAAAAACAGAAAAAATTCATAAAGGTGACTCTATGACTCAAGCTTTACCTAAAACCAAGCTAGTAACCTTTGAAGAATTTGTACAGTGGAAACCTGACGGGGGGCGATATGAACTGCATGATGGAGTAATTGTAGAAATGACGCAACCATTAGGCGATCATGAAGAGATCACAGGATTTTTAGCTACAAAAATTCCAATCGAATACGATCGGCTTAAACTTCCTTACTTCATCCCAAAAACAGCACTCGTAAAATCACCTGAAAATGAATCCGGTTATTCTCCAGATGTATTAATAATCAATCGTTCCAATCTAGTAAATGAACCTTTGTGGAAAAAGGAATCTACTGTTACTCAGGCTGCATCAATTCCTCTGGTGATTGAGGTAGTTAGTACCAATTGGCGTAGTGACTATTACACTAAGCGTGGTGTGTATGAAGAAGTTGGTATTCTAGAGTATTGGATTGTAGATTACCTAGCTCTGGCAGGCAAATCGCTCATTGGCAATTCCAAAGAGCCTACAATATCGATTTATTCACTAGTTGAGGGCGAGTACCAAGTCAGACAGTTCCGTGGGAGCAATCGCATTATCTCACCTACTTTCCCAGAATTGAATTTAACCGCCGAGCAGATTTTTCAAGCTGGAAACACTACCACATAAAGTTGACTTAAATTAATTTTAGGAGATGGCAAGCCATATTTGATTAAGTTGCCTGACTTGGGAACTTACACTTATAACATTGAGAAATGCAGAAAAGGCGATCGCTTTAGGAAAGTTTAAAATGCAATTTTCTATGTTCCCAGTTATGCTTCAGTGCAAGCATTCTATTGGGTTAGGCTCGTGCTGACACTAATTAATCGGATTCATCCTAAATTGCTGCCCATTCTATCACCGCTCATTGCGATTGCCTCCGCCCTCATCGTCGGTGCTATCCTCATACTAATTGCTGGGGCAAATCCCATCACCGCATACAGCATCTTATTTCAAGAATCTCTCTCTACTTACTTTGGATTTGGTAACACCCTCACCAAAATGACACCGCTATTGTTCGCTAGTTTAGGCGTGTTAGTGGCGTTGCGGGCTGGGCAATTTAATATCGGTGGAGAAGGACAAATCTATCTCGGTGCGTTGGGAAGTACTTTAATTGGGTTATATGTGCAAGGATTACCTGCGTTGATTCATATCCCCCTAGCACTTTTGGCAGGATTTTCCTTTGGTGCAGTTTGGGGTTGGATTCCTGGTTATCTCAAAGCCATGCGCGGAGTGAATGAGGTAATTACTACATTGTTGCTCAACTATATCGCTGTGAATTTAGTTAGCTACCTCGTCCAAAATCCATTAATGGCAACAGGTGCGCCTAGTCCTTATTCGCCATTAATTGCCAAAACAACCCAATTGCCGATTATATTACCGCAAAGCCTCGCCCATGCTGGGATTTTATTCGGTTTAATTGCCGCAGGTATTTTATGGGTATTGTTAGTGCGATCGCCTCTAGGTTATCAAATTACAGCAGTAGGATTTAACCCGATTGCCGCCCGTTATGCCCACATATCTGTTGAACGTACCATTATGCTGGTGATGGCTGCTGCGGGTGGTTTAGCTGGGTTAGCGGGGAGTTGTGAAGTGATGGGGTTGAAATATCGGCTATTTGAACAAGTTTCCCCAGGTTATGGATTTGATGCCATTGCGATCGCTTTTTTAAGTCGTGGTAGTGTTGTCGGTGTAGTCTTAACTTCTTTGTTTTTTGCAGCCCTTCGCAGTGGTGCAAATGTGATGCAGCGTAGTGCAGGTGTGCCAGTAACTGTAGTTTACGCAATCCAGGGGTTTATGGTGTTATTTATTGCTATCAGTTTCGCAATTGAAAGAGAAATAAGAGTAAAAACGCAAAGGGACGCAAAGGTTTAACGCAAAGGAACACGAAGAAAACTCTGCGAAACTTTGCGCTTTCCTCTGCCAACCTCTGCGTTAAAAAATAACTCTATGAATAATCTCAATTTCTTCTCTGATTACTTAATAGCTACTTTGCGTCTAGCCGTCCCCCTAGCATTTGCAGCCCTTGGAGGATTGTATTCGGAACGATCGGGAGTGTTAAATATCGCCTTAGAAGGAATGTTGCTTACTGGCGCTTTTACCAGTGCTGCTGCCACTTTCTACACTGGTAATCCCTGGCTTGGTATCCTTGCATCCTTGATTGCTGGGGGATTAGTCGGACTACTCCATGCTGTTTTGTGTGTAACTTTGCGTGTCGATCAATTGGTATCTGGGCTAGCAATTAATCTTGTCGCAGCTGGATTAACATCGTTTTTAGCCCGGTTAGTGTTTAGTGGCAGTAGTACACAGCAGTTACCTGGAATTGGGACAATTATGATTCCTGGTTTAGCCAATATTCCCCTGATCGGGCCGCTACTATTTCAGCAAGATTTTTTAGTATATCTATTATTTATCTTAGTTATTTTCACTACATACCTTTTATTTAAAACTAGCTTTGGACTGACATTGCGGGCAGTGGGAGAATCTCCAAAAGCTGCTGACACTGCTGGAATTTCAGTACAAACTGTACGTTATATCGCAGTGGTGATGAGTGGCTGCCTTGCGAGTTTAGGAGGTGCTTATTTAACCCTGGTACAAGTAAGATTTTTTGCCGAGGGGATGAGTGCTGGTAAAGGATTTATTGCGATCGCAGCATTAATTTTTGGCAGATGGCATCCTGTAGGTAGTGCTTTGGCTTGTTTGCTATTTGGGGCTACAGAAGCTTTACAACTGCGAATTCAGGCATTAGGGGCAAATATCCCTTACCAATTTTTAGCAATACTACCTTATGCGATCGCTTTATTGGCATTAGTGGGATTAGCAGGGAAATCTACACCTCCTAAAGCTTTAGGTACTCCCTACTTTGGAGAAAATCGCCACTCAGATTAAAAAAATGTTCCTTCGACGAACTCAAAAACAGCTTACTTTTTACTTTTTAAAATTAATACCCATCCACTGATAAATCTTTCTCAAGAGAGAGAACAATTTTAAGATGCCGACAATTCCAAGAGCGATCGCTTTGTGCAATTAGACTGGAACCGCGTTCAACAAAAATCAAAAATTTTATACAAAATCCAGACAAAGACTGTCGAGTACAATCGGATCAGTTTGAGCGTTGCCAAAAAATGGATAAAGTCGAGCTAAGAGTAGATTGCTCATTGCCCTCTGCCTTCTTCGGCAAAGCATTCGCATTTTAATCTATAGCCTGCCTTCTGATGGACTTAATCTGTCCTCGCTTAGTTTTACTGTCAAGACGTTTTTTTTGAGAGCTGCGAGTTGGTTTGGTGGGTTTGCGTTTTCTCTTTAGCACGACTACGCTTTTAATAAGTAATGCAAGTCTTTTCAAAGCCTCTTCTCGGTTCTGCTCCTGGCTGCGGTGTTCTTGGGCTTTGATGACAATGACTCCCTCTTGGGTGATGCGTCGATCGTTGAGCTTCAAAAGCTGTTCTTTATAGAAAGCAGGTAATGATGAAGCCTCAATGTTAAAGCGTAAGTGGATGGCAGTAGAAACCTTGTTGACATTTTGACCCCCTGCTCCTTGGGAGCGAATCGCGCTAATTTCGAGTTCGCTATCGGGAATGATGATAATATTTGAAATTTGCAGCATAACTTAATATATAGCGTTATTAGTACTCGCGATCGCCGTACCACTTCGTGGAAGCAAGCTACGCGTAGCGTTCCGCAGGAAAGGTGGTTGCCACCGCTCCCCATTTTTTTCGCTTACCAAATTACTTTTGAATGAAGAATTTTTGTAGAGCGATACCTCTTTTTACCCCAAGGGGGAACGCTACAGCTATAAATTGAGCGATTACATCCTCTAAGAAAATATAAAAAATGGGCGGACTTGGAGCCACCTTTTTAGCTTTTAGTTTGAAGTTTCGCTTCTTGAGTTGCTACTCGCTACCCAACCCCTATAAGGGCTGTAAGCAATTGTTCCATAGCTGTGTTTTTTATGTTGTAGGCGTTTGCACCAGGCACAAGAGACTCTTGGTAACGACAAATAAAACACATCTTCTCTTGAAGTGTTGCTATACCTATTAAAAGTGGTAGAGATTTTGGCCCCGTAGCCATCAAATAAAGATCCTGTAGCTGTAATTTTCCAAACTGCTGTTTAATATTTAAATTCCCCAGATTAGTAATTGCAAGATCCATTCCTCCTATATCTCTAGCATCTGAATTTTCCCCACCTTTGTTAGAGTTATTAGATAATAAGGCTCTTGCTTTTAGTACATCGTCAAATAATTTTCCGTCTGCTACTAATTGATTGAGTTTATATTTAACTTCACGCGCTAAATTCCAAAAATTAGTCTTCTGGGTTAATTGATGATTGGTTATTGGTCGAGTAATGTATTCACCCAGATTTTCGCCAACATTAATTGTCAAATAGTTGCGGATATTTACTGGTGTATGACATCTAAGAATAATCTCATCAGGAGATTTTATTTCAGCAGCAATCGCTAAAAGAAATGCAGCACACAAAGCACCGTGAACAGTGGTTTTTTCTTCTCGACAGCGAGCTACAAGTTTAGTAGTCTCCGCCGAAGATAACGTCCAATGAAACAGGCGAATTGCCAAGGTATCTGGAGTGTTATTCTGCTGATTTTTTCGATAAGTTTTTGTTAGAATAGACTCTGTATCTATTGAGTCATTTAAATTTTCCCCAACCACATTTTTTGTAATATCAGGGATAATTTCATCAACAGGAGGCAAGTCTGGTAAAAGCTCACGAGGGATGTCTGGTTCACCAATAAATTGCAAGATATCTCGGATAAGATAAGCTCCTGATAAACCATCACCAATACAATGATGAAAAGTAATTATTAGGTTGGAAACATCAGATGAGTGCAGCAACAATACGCGCAGTAGGGGTTCTTCGTTCCAACTCAAAGGGTGGCGTAATTCTTCTACCATCTCCTGACACCAATGTTCTTCTCCTTGTCGCTCAATTACTCGCAGTGGAATAGGCGGAACATTTTCTAAGGAAAATTGCGGCTGATTTTGATGAAGAGCGACTATTTTTACTCTTAACCGAGAATGCCGAAGTTGTAGCCAAGCTAGAGCTTCAGTTAATAAATCAATGGGAAATGACCCTTTAATGGTCGCCGACAAGGTAACATTTTCCGGGCTGTTCTTGTATGACAACCACATTAAATGTTCTGATGCTGTAAGAATGCGATTCATGGCAATTACAAGGATTATAGTGTTATTTAAATAAATCCAGCCATTTTTTGCAATTTAATAACCCGAAATTGTTGCTGCATTGTGCGGTAGCTGTCAACAGTGTTCTTGCTTTTACCGCTTATGTTGAATGCTCTGACATTAAACCGTATTTGTGGGGACTATTTGTTGATTAATCAATCTCTGTCACTAGCCATTGCCACTCAGTGACTACAGTGTTGGGGATATTGAGAAGCAATGGCTGTCCACTCTCTACTGGCACATGAAGTTTGAGCGCATCGGTGGTTGGCAATTTGGGTAAGACATCAGTTAGGTTATATTCGCCTACATTTGGGGCGGGTGCAGTTAAAGCGTAGACATCTGATGCCAAAAGCAATTTACCAAGTGTTGTCTCAATCAACAATGGTTGGGGGTGAGCAATTTCAGCGATACCAGGAAACCCCACCACGCGTAACCTTAATTCTTTGACAGGATTGTTGTAATTTTGTTTAAACAGCAGCACTTGCCAAGCGTACCCAAATTCATCTTTGATAGATACTTGCGAGTGGTAGCGCAAAACACCAGGAGAATCATGATGTTGACGTAGCAGTGCGTGTGCTTCTTCTACACCCCATCCATATATGTTTGCAGTTCCCAACACATATAGAGTCAATGCGAGAAAGACTACTAGGAGGCAACGCCAGATATATTGTGTAAATCGATACATTTTATTTTCCGATGAGTTCACATTATCAGTCTGCGATCGCACTGCCATGTTGGGTAATCGCTCGTGCAGTATGACCAATTGTCACCCTCATCATGATAATCAAGATGGAAAGTTAACACCGAACATAAAACCGATCGACAGATAAAGCACCAGACAAAACAAATAGAACATCACCCAGAAAAGCTAGAACTGAGCCATCTGCCAAACCACAGCAAAGTTGATTAAATCAGTCGCCCAAATAAAGCGATCGCACTTTGGTTGGGTAAGGTATTAGCCTTATCCAACCGATAATTTTGGGGAACTTTACAACCACGGATGACGCGGTGGGTTGACGTTGTTCAAGAAGTAGTTACCAACAGCGTAATATTTCCAACGCACAGGATCGTGGAGGGTGTGCGCTCTAGCATTGCGCCAGTGGCGATCGTAATTAAACTCTTGCAAGGTAGATTTGGTACCTGCAAGTTCAAACAACTTGTTAGCTGCCAGCAAGGATGCTTCGGTAGCTAAAGCTTTGGCCTCGGCTACCGCGATAGAAGCCTCAACTACCTTAGCTTCTTCTAAACCAGAAGCGTTTGCCCGATCGATAAATTCACCCGCACGCTTTAACAGTGCTTCAGCAGCGTGAACCTGAATCTGCACCTGCCCAAGATTATAAATTGTTAGGGGATCTTCGTAACCATGTTCTAAATTACTATCAACCCAAGGGCGAGTATGCTTGCGAACAAAGCCGATGGTGTCTCGCACTGCGGCTTTAGCAATGCCAACATCCACAGCCGCTTGGATAATTTGAGCGATCGCACCCATAGGCGTAGCCCGCTCAAAGGCTAAGTAATGGGGAATCACATACTCTGATTTCACCTTCACATTTTCTAAAATGGTGGTGCCACTAGCAGTAGTTCGTTGTCCAAAGCTACTCCAGTCATCGAGTAAGGTTAGTCCTTCGGCATCACGTTCTACGAAAGCAATTACTGTTTTGCCTTCGTCATTTGCTGCAATCACTGGAATCCAATCTGCTAACAGCGCCCCAGCAGAGTAAAATTTACGCCCGTTGAGGACGTATCCATCACCAGATTTTACTAAGCGCGTTTGCACATCGTTTACAGATTTGGTGCCAATTTCTGAAAAAGCATTACCAAAACGTTTACCTTGCAATACCAAATCAAAGAAAAAGCGTTTCTGTTCCTCCGTACCGTCAAGTCGAATTGCTTCCACCATGTATAAGTGATTTTGGGGAATTTGCCCCAGGCTGGGATCTGCCTCGGAGATAATTTTGATGACTTTTGCGAGGGTTGCATTAGAAACAAACGCCCCACCATATTCTTTGGGTACAGTGATTCCCCATAACCCACTAGCAGAGAACTTTTTCACCTCTTCATGAGGTAGACGCCGTTGCTGATCGCGTTCTGAATCACCTTTGACAAATTCAGCCGCCAGTTCCTTAGCGATCGCGATCGCTTCGGCGTCACTACTAATCACATGCGCTTTTTGCTCAGAAGAAATTATTGCTGTCATATAATACCTACCTTTTTATCTTTCCACAGACGCGATGAATCACCTCTATATCTCAATACGCTTGGGTTAAGGCTAAAACTCGGTTATCCAAGTTAATTTTTTAACGAACCGCCAAGGCGCAGAGGACGCAGAGAGAAGAAAGAAATGCTTAACCCAAGCGCGTATTGCTCTATATCTTGTACAGACGCGATGAATCGCGTCTCAATATCTCTATGCAATCACCAACTCTTCAGCTGTCCGGCGATGAGCTTCAATTTCTCGTACTAAGGGAATCACATTTTGACCAAATGCTGGCAAGTCATCTGTGTAATGCAGGAAACCACCGAGAATTAGATCAACACCAATTTCGTAGTATTGACGAATGCGATCGGCAACTTGCTCAGTAGTGCCAATTAATCCTGTTTTGAAGCCGTCGTTGTACTGAACTAAATCAGAGAAATTGGAGTTTGCCCACATTCCCTGGCGTTCCCTGGTGGAAGCACCTGCTTGTTTCACTGCTTCCCCAAATCCGTGAACTGCTTCTACATCTGCTTTAGCGATAATTTCTTCTAAAACTGCATGGGCTTCGGCTTCGGTATCCCGCACTATAATAAAGGCATTCAAGCCGAATTTTATCTTTCGTCCTTCTTGACGCGCTAGTGCAGAAATTTCTTCAATCTGTTCGCGCACTCCTTCCAAAGTATTGCCATTCATGAAGTACCAATCAGATACGCGAGATGCCATTCGCCGTGCAGCTTTCGAGTTTCCACCTTGAAAGATTTCTGGGTGAGGGGAACTAACAGGTTTGGGTTTTACCCAACCACCATTGATGCGGTAAAAATCCCCCTTAAAGTGGAACTCCTCTTCAGTCCACATCCCTTTGAGAACGCGAATAAATTCTTCAGAACGACGGTAACGCTCATCATGATCTAACCAGTGTTCACCGTAGATAGTGAACTCATCTTTAAACCAACCACTGACAACATTTAAACAGAAGCGACCATTAGATATGGCATCAATGGACGAACCCATCTTGGCAACTACGCCGGGATGCCACAATCCTGGGTGAACGGCAGCAATCAATTTTATCTTTTGGGTAACTGGCGCTAAAGCTGCTACCGTGGTGAGAGCTTCCAGTTGATATTCAGCACCGTAACTGGCAATAAATCGAGCTTGTGCCAAGGCATAGTCAAATCCTACCTGTTCAGCAGTTTGGGCTAGTTGGGCGTTGTAATCGAAAGTCCAATCTGTGCGTTGGGCTATTTTGCTGACAACTAAACCGCCACTGACGTTAGGAATCCAATATGCAAACTTGATATCCATGTTTTACGCCTCTGTGTGTGATGTGAACCTGTTAGTTATTTATTAAGGTTTAAAGATGTAACTTAATCACCCAATTTCTAATGCCTTTTTGGCATATTTCAACTGTTTCCAGAGAATGTGAATTTGTTTATAAGCTTCTTCTGGAGAAAGTTTGCCACCAGTTTGGAGGTTACAGATATAGTTCACCCGTTGAGCAAACTCTTGGAGATTACAGATATAGTTCACCCGTTGAGCAAACTCTTGGAGATTAGCATTAAACACTAAATACTCTGGTTTAAACTGCCCATAATATGAATTATGGGGATATAGAAAATCGCATAGTTCCGCCAGGAAATCAGATTTATGATTCATAGAATTTGAGATTTATTAGGTAATAGCAAAATTCAATAAACTCTCTTAAAACATGATTGCTATTTGAAAATTTTAGTAAAGAAAGTAGTAGATGAGTAAATTTAATTCATCTACTACAGGTAGAGTTAGGAGACAATTTGCATATATACAACATCTGTATAGGAAAAATCAGAAATTACAGTCGTGTTAGGTGAATAGACTAGATAGGAATGGAGAGATATATGGGCGTAGTCTATAGGGGTTTCGTTTATATGCAATATACTCTTGAATAAAAATTCATAAGTTAGCATCAAGATGCTCGCTTTTTCGGACAAACTTCATTCTGTTAGCGGATAATCCTGACTCCTGAATTCTGTTTCTATAAATTTATCTTGCTCTGATTAACTTTTAGAAAAAGGTAGCAGATGGGTAAAAATTACCCCTCTGCTACGAGCAAACGGAGGTATAAACTTGATTATTTAATTGGCATGAATCAATTCTTGAGGTGCTGCGGCATCATAAGCTACAGCTTTAACAAATTCCTTGAGTACATCTTTGAGTCTTTGCTCAATTTCCTCATCTAACACGACGCTATTATCAGCTTGTCGTTGAACTTGTTTGTCTACTGCATAAATAGTAGCTAAGATATGCCGCGCTCCTAATTCTGATAAGACAGGTTTAAGAGCATATTCAATTGCCAATAAATGAGCGATCGTCCCACCAAGAGCAATTGGTAACACTGGTTTACCTGTCAATGATTTTTGTGGGAGCAAATCTAGAAATGTTTTGAGAACTCCTGTATAAGCAGCTTTGTAAATTGGGGTGGCAATAATCACACCATCTGCTTTTGCTAATAAAGCTTTTGGCTGTTCTAAAGCAGGGCTGTCATATCGTCCAAAAACTAAATCTTCAGCAGGCAAATCCCTAACTGAAATAATGTCTACATGCAAGCCTTCTTGTTTTAAAAGCTTGGCAGTGTATTCGACAAAACCGAAAGTTCTAGATGGATGGGTTGGGCTACCTGCGATCGCTAAAATATTTGCCATTCAATTAAACTCCTAATGTATTAATGGAGATTGGGGATTGGGGACTAGGGGAAGAATAACTATCAATACTGCTCGGTTAAGCCCAAAAAAGCACTCCGAGGTAGGTTGGGTTGAGGAATGAAACCCAACATTTTCAGGGCTTTGTTGGGTTTCACGACCTTCAACCCAACCTACAAATCTTCAAAACCTACGCAGTATTGGAATAACTATTGGTTATTGACCAATGTCCAATACCCTAAACTTTACTAGGATATGGACGTAGCTTTCTCTTTATGCTGCTTAGGAAAATCTTCATTTGCAACGATCTCGCCAAAGGGACTTAAGACATGTTGCGTCTCCACTGCCGGCAGATTCTCTAAGGGCAAATGGGGAAATAGAAGTTCTGCAACTCGATAAGCTTCTTCTAGATGGGGATAGCCAGAGAGAATAAAGGACTCAATACCTAAAGAAGCGTATTCCAACATCCTAGCGGCAACGGTTTGGGGATCGCCGACTAAGGCTGTTCCTGCACCACCTCGTACTAAACCGACTCCCGCCCACAGGTTTGGGCTAATCTCTAATGCCTCACGATTACCGTGGTGTAATTGAGTCATTCGCTGTTGCCCAACTGAATCCATCCGGGCATAAGCTTTTTGAGCTTTAGCGATCGCCTCGTCATCTACATATTTAATCAAATCATTCGCCGCATCCCAAGCTGCACTCTCGGTTTCGCGCACAATTACATGCAGGCGAATACCAAACCGCAAAGTCCGGCCTTCTGATAAAGCAAGTCTGCGAACTGATGCAATCTTCTCGGCTACTTGGGCGGGTGGTTCACCCCAAGTTAGATAGACATCTACATGCTTGGCAGCAATTTTTTGAGCGACGGGAGAGGAACCGCCAAACCACAAGGGCGGATATGGCTTCTGAACAGGTGGAAATAGCAGTTTCCCATCCTGAATGTTGAGATAGTCGCCCTGAAGATTGGCTTGTTCACCACTAGCGATCGCTCGCCACACTGTCAAAAATTCATCTGTTAATTCATAACGCTGATCGTGATCCAAATGCAAGCCATCTCCCGCTAACTCCACGGGATCGCCACCTGTCACCACATTAATCAGCAAGCGTCCTCCAGAGAGGCGATCAAAAGTCGCCGCCATCCGTGCCGCTACTCCAGGTGATACCAAGCCGGGACGAATCGCCACCAAAAAACGCATCTGTCGTGTCAGTGATACCAACGTTGACGCTACAATCCAAGCATCTTCGCAAGAGCGACCTGTGGGCAGCAATGCCCCTGTATAACCAAGGTCATCCACCGCTTGGGCTATCTGCCGCAGATAAGGAAAGCTTACTGCTCTTCCACCTGTAGCAGTTGCAAGGTAACGTCCGTCGCCATGAGTTGGGATGAACCATAGTAGCTGCATGAATCTTGTCCTTTTAAACTCCGGCAAATCGATAGAAATACCGTGCTTTATTTATAGTTTTTAGAGTATCACATATTCCACTTAACCAAGCAAGAGGTTTTCAAAAAACTCCGGTATTCCTATCAAAGCAATGTATATTAAGCAGTGTTCAATTAGCTAGTAGTTCGCCAAGGAAACTTGGCGGGGTAAAGGGTAAGGGGGAAAGGGAAAAGATGTTTATTCCTTTAACCTTTAACCTTTCCCCTTTTCCCAGCCCTCACCTAACAATTTTGGGTTGGCAGACTACTAGCGAGCAGAAAAATTGGGCATTGAGCATTATCATTCTCCCCTGCTTCCCCTGCCCCTTTCCTTCTGTCTCTGGGAAGAATACAGCAATAGCAGCTTCGTGTATATTAGTTTACTTATTCCTAACCTTCTGTTAAATTAACCTTAATGTACGCCAAGCTGATTGACTTAATGTACTTGATTTTCAGCTATAAACGTGGGTAGCTATCCAGTCCACTGGCAATAGGTGCAAAATTCCGTTCTGTCTCTAGGAGAAATAAGGCAATGGGGCCGATGTTTATTGCTGCCAACGATTGGCCACATATAGCATTTAGATTATCTTTGGCGCTCCTGGTTGGTTGCTTGATTGGATTTAACCGTCAGCAAGGGGGTAGACCAGCAGGGATGAGAACATTCATGCTCGTGAGTATGGGAGCAGCACTATTCGTGATGATTCCTTTGCAGGCTGAGGGCGAGAGTCCCTATGCTGCCACAAATGCACTAAGTCGTACAATTCAAGGTGTAGCTACCGGGATAGGATTTCTGGGAGCCGGATTGATTTTACAAGAGTCTCCGAGAAAATCTGCGACGCCAAAAGTAAAAGGTTTAACTACAGCCGCCTGTGTTTGGACTGCGGCCGGGTTGGGGGCTGCAATTGGTTGTGGTCTGTGGCAAATGGGATTATTAGGAGGGCTACTGACTCTGATCACCCTAAGTGGTGTGAAGCGGCTCAATCACGCATTTGTGTTTTTAACGAGTCGGGGTAAACAGGCGACTAATCAGGATCTAACAACCACCTCTGATGAAGATGATGATTGACCGTGGTTGTGCTCCAATTGAAAACTATACTTAGTATTGTCTAACAGGACTTACGCAAATAATAGCCGAAACCCTTATTTTCACGTAGGGGCAATTCATGAATTGCCCCTACGGCGTGTACTTTTGCGTAAGTCCTATCTAAGATCGGTTTACCGCCCAGTATTTTGCTGAAAAATAGCTTGTTGTCTATAAGGAATGAGAATTAAATAACATCGACTTTTGTAGGTTGGGTTGAGGCACGAAACCCAACGCCCCAGAGATGTTGGGTTTCGCAGACTCAACCCAACCTACACAGGTTATTAAATCCACGATCCTAAGCTAATTTTAATCAGTTTATCAGGGCTAATTCAGAGCGATCGCTGATTATAGTGATTAAGGCAGTAAATCCCGTACTGGAATTGATTGGCCAGTTAACTGGAAAATAGAAAATAATAGATATATGGACAAACGATATTTTTTACAAGCGGGTGCGGTAATAGTCGGCACAGCATTGTTATCTAAGTATATCTACAACAATCAGGAGTCAGAAGCCATGACAACTTCTAAGAGTGAATTTGAGATTACCAAGCCTGAGTCAGAGTGGAGCACGATTTTAACGCCAGAACAGTTTCGTGTATTGCGTAAACATGGGACTGAACGCCCTCACACCAGTCCATTAGATAAGGAATACGACCAAGGCACTTATTTTTGTGCTGCATGTGAACAACCACTATTTACGTCTGATACCAAATTTAACAGTGGTACTGGCTGGCCCAGCTTTTTTAATCCAATTGAAGGTGCGATCGCCTTCACTGTAGATAAGTCGTTGTTTATGACCAGAACTGAAGTGCATTGTAGTCGCTGTGGTGGTCATCTGGGTCATGTTTTTGATGATGGCCCTGCACCCACTGGTAAGCGCTACTGCATGAATGGTGTTTCGCTGAAGTTTGTTCCTGCTTAATAATTTGCCACAGGAACGACCCTTCTAGACATCGCACCCATAACCTAAATTATCAGATTTTCAGGCTTGACCAAGGGTGAATAAGTTTTTGACAATAACTTTTCTGACTCAGTGCTACTGGACAAAGTATTGTCAATTTCAGGAAATGCAACTCTTGGTCTTCGCTATGGCTCTTTAGCTAAATCGTTCTATTTGCTTGGGTCTTTTTTCTCCTTTTTGTCTTTGGGATCTTTTTTAGGTTTTTTAACTTCTTTATTGCTTTTTCTTTCCTTCGACATCAGTGTTCTCCAACTAGGTTTATTCAGTGAAAGCTCCAACACTCTGCCGTCAGAGAATCAGAATAGAACTTACCTGATATTCTTTTAAGGCAAAAAAGAAAGTATCAGATATAAATGCTACTAACTACCATGATACGGTGTTGTTTGATTTTCTTCTGATCAGCCTTTTTTATTTCAACCACAGTTTCCTGTAGGGGCGCACAGCTAGCTGTGCGCCCCTACTTTATTTACAACGTGGCTACAAGTTCTTGCAAGCGATCGCGTCCATCACGGAAGACGGGCCAACCATCCCCCACCAGCACTGCTTCTACCCGACTCAGTTGAGCCAACCTCTGCACAGAAGCAACAGCCTCTTTTCGATTCAGCAGCTTATCATCTGGTAAAATCGTTAAACTACCTGCTTTCCGTGCCCGGACTAAATCCCCTGTAATCAAAGTTGTCTCCTCTAGTAACAGAGCCAACTCACCGGGAGTTTTAGAACCGTGGAGTTCAATCACCTCCAGTCCTGGGACAAATTCTTCTCCATCAGACAGCCAGCGATCGCAAGGTATAGGAAAAGTGTCTTTTTCTGCCACAGGGCCAGCTACCTTAGCATAAGTTTGATCGGCAATTTCTTTACTTGCCCTGACATGCTCAGAATTTGTCAGCACAATCCAAACCACACCACCGAGGGATTTCAGATGATTCCAATCATGGTTTGATAGGGCTACTGGGTCAATCAAGATGTTGCCATCTGGGCGAATCCAGGCAATCCCATTGAAATCAATATTTCTTGCCGGATTGAAATTAGACCAGCTATACAGATCGGGACGGTGCAAAGATTTCATGATGATTCTGGATCAGTACCTTCAATAATTGACTATTAATCTCAATAATTCAGTATATAGATAATAAGGTTCTATTCCCTGTGGATCTGGAATTTGAGTATACTACGATAAATCTATCGATATTATGGATTCTATCGGGTTTACATAAATTCCGGCATAACTGCAATAGGGAGGTATAGGGGTGAGTGAGATTGTGCGCCAAAAAATATCAGCGAAGGCAGAACAGTTTACAGAGTCTGTGATTCGAGAAATGACGCGGGTGGCACTGCAATACAGTGCAGTGAATTTGGCGCAGGGGTTCCCTGATTTTCCCTGTCCCTTGGAGTTGAAACAGGCGGCTTATGAGGCAATAGAGACAGATGTTAATCAGTATGCCATTACTTGGGGCGATCGCTCATTTCGGCATGCGATCGCCAATAAAGTCCGTTGGTATCTCGGCTTAGATATCGATCCCGAAACTCAAATCACCGTTACCTGTGGTTCCACAGAAGCAATGGCAGCTGTGATGCTAGCAACAGTCGATCCCGGTGACGAAGTTATTGTATTTGAGCCGTATTACGAAAACTACGGCCCCGATGCGATTTTAGCTGGTGCTAAACCCCGCTACGTGACACTGCATCCCCCCCATTGGACATTTGATGAAGCACAGTTGCGTCAAGCCTTCAATGCCAATACCAAAGCTATTATTATCAACACACCCCATAACCCCACAGGTAAAGTCTTCACCCGTGAAGAACTCAGCCTAATTGCTGAACTTTGTCAAAAGTGGGATGTGTTAGCGTTCACTGATGAAATCTACGAACATATTCTGTATGACGGCACTCAACATATTGCCCTAGCGACTCTTCCGGGAATGGAAGAACGCACCGTTACCATTAACGGTTTATCCAAAACTTATAGTGTCACGGGATGGCGAGTCGGCTACATTCTGGCAAACCCCGAATTAACAGGAGCAATTCGCAAAGTCCATGATTTTCTCACCGTTGGCGCTCCTGCACCATTGCAACGAGCCGGAGTTGCCGCGATGCAACTACCACCATCCTATTATGAAGAACTAGCCAAACTTTATCAGCAGAAACGAGACAGCATTTTACAAATTTTAGATCAAGTTGGCATTCCTTATTTCGTTCCCAAAGGAGCCTATTACGTTCTTGCAGATATTTCCAAATTCGGCTACAAAACAGATGTTGAATTCACTTATAATCTGATTAAAAATATTGGTGTTGCCGTAGTTCCTGGTTCCAGCTTTTTCAGTCAACCAGAAAAAGGACATTCATTGATTAGATTTTGTTTCAGCAAAAGACCTGAGACATTACAAGAAGCTAGCGATCGCTTACTCAAACTTCAATCAACTCTCCAAGTCACATCCTAACATTCATTTATTCTCTTATTTTTCCAAAGGGTAGAACGCGAAGATAGGAAATAAATGATTTTATAAATTATTTAGGACTGCTATATGGCTACTTACGACAATATTTTGCAAGCAATTGGTAGAACTCCATTAGTCAGACTAAACAAAATTACCGAAGACATTAACTCAACTATTTATGCCAAAGTAGAATATCTCAATCCTGGCGGGAGTACCAAAGATAGAATTGCTCTCACCATGATTGAAGCCGCAGAAAAAACAGATCAACTGCAACCCGGTGGCACTATTATTGAAGCTACCGCAGGTAATACTGGCGTGGGACTGGCACTAATTGCAGCAGTGAAAAAATATCGCTGTATTTTCGTCATGCCTGATAAAATGAGCCAAGATAAAATCAACCTACTCAAAGCTTATGGTGCGGAAGTAGTTGTAACTCCCACATCTGTACCGCCTGACTCGCCAGAAAGTTATAACTGTGTAGCGGAAAGACTCGCCAAAGAAATACCGGGAGCTTATAGACCAAATCAATTTGAAAACCCAAATAATCCTTTAGCACATTACTTAACTACAGGCCCAGAAATCTGGTCAGATAGTAATGGTAAAGTTGATGTTTTTGTTGCAGGTATGGGTACAGGTGGTACAATTTCTGGAGTTGCTAAATATCTGAAAGAGCAAAATCCAAATATAGTAATTGTTGGTGCAGATCCAGAAGGGTCAATTCTTTCTGGCGACACCCCAAAATCTTACAAAGTTGAAGGGATTGGCGAAGACTTTATTCCTAAGACATTTAATCGTCAATTAGTCGATGAAATGGTTCGGGTCAGCGATAAAGAATCTTTTAATATGGCTCGTCGTTTAGCACGAGAAGAAGGTTTATTGGTAGGAGGTTCTTGTGGTACAGCAGTAGCCGCAGCGCTCAAGTATGCAGCCCGATTAACAGAGCCAAAATATATTGTAGCCCTATTACCAGATACGGGAAGAAACTACATTAATAAAATCTATTCCGATGCCTGGATGCAGGAAAATGGTTTTTGGGAAGGAACAACAGTAAAAAGCATCAAAGTTGGCGAAATTCTTGCTCAAAAAACAGATTTTCCATCTCTAGTTGCCGTCAGTCCCCGTGATACCTTAAGCAAAGCCACAAATTACTTACAAAAGCTGAATATTTCACAGTTACCGGTGATTGATAATAATCACGTAGTAGGAAGCGTCAATGAAGCCTCCTTAATGAAATTTCTCCATGATGGCATCAACTTTTCTAACCAGGAAGTTTCCGCAGTTATGGGTAAACCACTGCCGATGCTTGATGAAGAAGTCGATATTTCCGAAGCTTATCGAGTCCTTTTATCAGGAACCACAGGAATTATTATTAAGCGGGATGATGTTCCCATTGGATTAATTACCAGAGCCGATTTAATTAGATATTGGATTAGTCAAACTCAAGAGTAACCAAGAAAAAATTATGGAATTTGAAACTAGAGCAATTCATGAAGGTCAACAATCAGACCCACAAACAGGCGCTGTAATTGTTCCCATTTATCTGACTTCTACTTATGAACAAGAATCCATAGGTAAACACAAAGGATATGAATATTCTCGCACGGGAAACCCGACGCGTACAGCTTTAGAAGAAGCTTTAGCTTCTATTGAAAATGGGAAATTTGGTTTAGCATTTGCCTCTGGCTTGGCTGCAACTACAACTGTATTAAGTCTACTCAAAAATGGCGATCATATTGTTGCTGGCGATGATTTATATGGTGGGACTTATCGTTTGCTAGAAAAGGTTGTGAAAAATTGGGGTGTGACAACTAACTATGTAGATATTGATAACATCTCTGATTTTGAAACTGTCATTCAACCAAATACCAAGCTGATTTGGATTGAAACTCCTACTAATCCTTTGTTAAAAATTATTGATATTGCTGCACTAGCAAATATTGCCCATAGAAACAATATCATCTTAGTCGTTGATAATACTTTCGCTAGTCCTTATTTTCAAACACCGTTAGATTTAGGTGCTGATATTGTGGTTCACAGCACTACCAAATATCTAGGTGGACATAGCGATATTATTGGTGGCGCAGTCATCACATCTAACGATCAACTATACACCGAACTGAAGTTTTATCAAAATGCGATCGGGGCGATTCCTAGTCCTTTTGATAGCTGGTTAGTGTTGCGAGGAATTAAAACTCTGGCTGTGAGAATGCGAGAACATGAAAAAAACGCTTTATTTTTAGCTGAATTTTTAGAAAAGCATCCCAAAATTGAGCGAATTTATTATCCAGGGTTATCCAGTCATGAACAGCATCAATTAGCAAAAGAGCAAATGTCTGGCTTTGGGGGGATGATTAGTTTGGAATTAAAAGGTGGTTTTGCTGAAGTTGAAAGATTCGCTTCTCGACTCAAGTTATTTTTGCTAGCTGAAAGTTTGGGTGGCGTGGAATCGCTGCTTTGCTATCCTACCAAAATGACTCACGGTTCTCTACCAGAACCAGAACGACTTAAGCGGGGAATAAAGGATAATTTAGTCCGTCTTTCGGTAGGAATTGAACATCAGCAAGATTTGCAAGCTGATTTAGAAAATGCTTTAGGTTGAAAATTGGTCATTGGGTATAGGAAAAAGAGATTTTCATTGGGCGTTCTACAGCTTGATTTATCCTAATTAACTATAGGGGTTTAGATCCCTTCCCTATTTTCACAGATAGTTTTTATTTCCGGCAAGGATTTAAACCCACCGGAAACATAATTACGAATTATGTAGCTTGCTTCTAGCCTTTGCGAGTATACGAATTACGAATTTTGAAGTGTGTCTATCTTCAAGTTAATATAAGTTAACAAACCCTAGATTAATACTAAGTTAATGCATCCTTTGTGTCGGCATTTGTTAAAAAAGATGACATTATTTTCGATTCAAATTTAACTCTAACTTTTAATCCCCGATGGAAAGTTGACTTGCTCAATAAAACTCCACTCCGAAAGGGGAGTTTCTAAGCCTTAGTGCATAGTAATTACCAGAATAACAACACTAAATTTGTGTAGAATTAGTTCAAATTTCCGGTAATTATATCGGGATAGTAGGCTTATAAATTTTGAATTAAAAACCCCATTGACTCTTTAAAAGGATAGGACTAATGTTATGAGTAGTCCTTCCAAGGACAGTATTTATGCATCAAAAAATCAGGAGGTATTTCCGATGATGATGATGATGATGACTGAAACCATGACTGCCGAAATGCAAACTTGCATGGATGTTTGTATGGACTGTCATAAAATGTGTATGGAAACCATGACTCACTGCATGAGCAAAAGTGGTCAGCAGATGGACAAGAGCATGATGAGCATGATGAGCATGATGCGCGATTGCTCTGAAATGTGCATGATGTGCATGAACATGATGATGAGCGGTTCTGAGTTCATGGAACGCACTTGTATGCTTTGCGCGGAAATGTGCGATCGCACTGCAATGGCGTGTGAGATGATGAGCGATGACGCGAAAATGATGGAATGTGCTGCCGCTTGTCGTAAGTGTGCAGAGTCTTGCAGAAGTATGCACATGATGCCCGCATAATTCCTCTAACTAGCAGAAGTTTCTCTGCAACCTAATATTCAAGCGCCCAGACTCACAGAGTCTGGGCGCTTGAAGTAAGAACTTCTAAAATGCCCAGCACGCATAGCTGACAGTAAGGCTTCTATTCCTTGAAACAAACTGGTGTAATACTGCAACACCTGCTCGCTCTAGCCTCGTAGCTTCCTGTGCTTCTCGAATTTTTTTGCCAGCCCATACTCTTACTATTGTGGCAATACGCTTTTTTGGTCAGGTTAGCCAGTAAATTAGATGTAGGGCGTAAAAAAATAAACTTCATGAAAGCGATGTCTAACGACAAGCCACAAGGCGTCTGCGCTTCTTATTTTGCATCTATTGTTGGTGAAGAAAATGCTATTTCCCTTTGGGAAAATATCGAACTCGGTCAGCAAAAACGTATCCAACAGGCTATATCTGGAAATTCTCCCAGTTGTATCGTCTATCCTCGCACCCAAGAACAGCTAGCCGCAGTCATCGCCATAGCTTACATAAATAACTGGCGCGTCCTCCCCTGTGGTAGTGGCAGTAAACTCAACTGGGGTGGTTTAGTTAAGGGCGTTGATGTTGTAGTCAGTACAGAACGCATCAATCAACTAATTGAACACGCTGTTGGCGATTTGACTGTCACGGTAGAAGCTGGGATGAAATTCTCTAATCTCCAAGCACTTTTGGCAAAGTCGCGGCAATTTCTCGCCCTTGACCCCACAGCAGCAGAGTCAGCAACTATTGGCGGTATTGTTGCCACAGGTGATACAGGTTCTCTGCGACAACGCTATGGTAGTGTGCGCGACCAGCTATTAGGCATTACCTTTATCCGTGCTGATGGACAAATCGCTAAAGCTGGGGGAAGAGTAGTTAAAAATGTTGCCGGATATGATTTGATGAAGTTGCTTACTGGGTCTTATGGCACATTAGGCTTTATTAGTCAACTAACTTTTCGCCTGTATCCGCTACCAGAGGCTTCGGGGACGGTAGTACTAACGGGTAGTGCAGAGGCTGTATCTCAAGCGGCTGATATCCTTCGAGGTTCGGCTTTAACACCAGTTCAGGCTGATTTGCTATCAACTAAATTGGTGTCTAGCCTAGGTTTGGGTCAAGGACTGGGATTAATTGCCCGCTTTCAAAGTATTAGTGAGAGTGTTAAGGAACAGTCAAACCGAGTTTTGGAAGTAGGGCAAAAGTTAGGTTTAAATGGAGCAATTTTTGCGGATGGTGATGAAGCTAATCTATGGCAGAGATTGCAAGAACGAATACATACTACTGCTACAGAGTCTGTAATTACCTGCAAAATAGGAGTGTTACCTACTGCTGCTGTAGAGATTTTGAATCAGGTGGAGTGGGGTTTAATTCATATTAGTAGTGGTTTAGGTTTGTTACAATTAGAGAGTAAAAATCAAGTTTTGAAAATCCGCGATCGCACTCAAGCAAATAGTGGTTTTTTAACAATTCTGGAAGCACCAGTGGTGGTTAAAGAACAAATAGATGTTTGGGGTTATACGGGGAATGCTTTGCCTTTGATGCGCCGTATTAAGGAACAATTTGATAGTAAGAATATTTTAAGTCCTGGGCGGTTTGTGGGTGGGATTTAATTTTAAGAGAACGAACCGCCAAGGACGCCAAGGACGCAAAGGAAGAGGGGAAAGATAGAAATATGCAAGTTTCAGAAAATTCTGTTAATAATACGGCTAGTTTAAAGAATTTGAAGGGGTTTGATGAGAGTCATCCGCCTGACCCAAAGTTGATTGATAGTTGTGTACATTGTGGATTTTGTCTCTCGACTTGTCCGAGTTATCGGGTGCTGGGTAAGGAGATGGATTCACCTAGAGGACGCATCTATTTAATGGATGCAATTAATGAGGGTGAGATTGCTCTAAATACGGCAACTGTAGAACATTTTGATTCCTGTTTGGGCTGTCTTGCTTGTGTGAGTACTTGTCCTTCTGGTGTGCAGTATGACAAATTGATTTCTGCAACTCGCCACCAAGTTGAACGAAATTATCCCCGCAGTTTGCCAGATAGATTTTTTCGTCAACTGATATTTTCTCTGTTTCCCTATCCCAACCTTTTACGGGTTTTACTAGTTCCGTTATTGGTTTATCAAAAGTTGGGGTTTGCCAAATTATTTCGCGCTACGGGTTTACTCAATAAAATATCGCCCCGTTTGGCAGCAATGGAATCAATTCTGCCAGAAATTACTCTCAAATCTTTTCAAGATAATTTGCCTAATGTAATTCCTGCTCAAGGTGAGAAGCGTTACAGAGTCGGGGTAATTTTGGGTTGCGTGCAACGGCTATTTTTCTCGCCAGTCAATGAAGCAACAGTAAGAGTTTTAACAGCGAATGGTTGTGAAGTTGTGATTCCCAAATCTCAAGGTTGTTGTGCGGCGCTTCCCGAACACCAAGGACAAACAGAACAAGCGAAAGCTTTAGCAAGGCAGATGATTGATAGTTTTGCCAACACTAATGTAGATTTTATAATTATCAATGCTGCTGGTTGTGGTCATACTTTAAAAGAATACGGTCACATTTTAGAAGATGACCTAGAATATCGGGAAAAAGCGAAGGATTTTGCCGCGAAAGTTAAAGATGCTCAAGAGTTTTTGGCAACTGTTGGGTTAACAGCAAAACTTTCACCACTGACTGATCAACCCTTAAATTTAGTTTATCAAGATGCTTGTCATTTATTGCATGGTCAAAAGATTAGCGTCCAACCGCGTCAAGTATTGCGGCAAATTCCAGGGGTAAAGTTGAGAGAACCAATAGATGCGGCTTTATGTTGTGGCAGTGCTGGGGTTTATAATATGCTACAACCGGAAGTTTCTGAAGAATTGGGTCAACAAAAAGTACAGAATTTGTTGAATACTGGTGCTGAGTTAATTGCTTCTGCTAATCCGGGGTGTACTTTGCAGATTACGAAGCATTTGCAGTTGCAAGGTAAAAAGATTTCAGTTATTCACCCGATGGAGTTGTTGGATTATTCGATTCGCGGTGAAAAGTTGAAATTGTAGATATTCCTTTCTTGTAGGGTGGGCATCTTGCCCGCCTTTGCTACGGGCGGGCGAGACGCCCACCCCACAAGGAGTAGTTGAATATTTTTTATTTGGAAGTCCCTTAATCACTCATTTTGAAGAAGTTTTTTCCGAAATAGCCGCTTTCTCGTCTGTATAATCACTGAAATGGGCAAGAGCATCAGGCTGATTTCGGGTGATTTGTAATGAAACTAGATTTAGTTAGATTTTTTCAGGCTTGCAACCCCAGTAAGACTCTGGTTGTGAGTAAACCGGAAGATAGACAATATTATATTGATTTCTCTAAAGTGCGTGGTGCCAAGATTATTGAAGAATTAGGACGAACTATCACCCGCCTTTCACCTGAGCAACCTACTTGTCAATTATTTACCGGACATATCGGCTGTGGCAAATCCACTGAGTTACTGCGGCTAAAGGCAGAGTTAGAGCAGCAGGGATTTCATGTGGTTTATTTCGAGTCTAGCCAAAGTCTGGATATGGCTGATATTGATGTTACAGATATTTTACTGGCAGTAGCTCGTGAGGTGAGCCAAAGTCTGGAAGCAATTAAAATTAACCTCAAACCAGGATACTTTAAAAATCTATTTACCGAAATTTCGGAGTTTTTGCAAACGCCGCTAGATATTGCGGTTGAGGCTGAATTATCTGTAGGTATTGCCAAGATTACTGCCAAAACTAAAGATAGCCCCAAACTTCGCGGTCAGTTACGGCAATATTTAGAACCGCGCACCAATGGCATTTTAGAATCAATTAACAAAGAATTGCTCAGGCCTGCTAGAGAAAAACTCAAGCAACAGGGTAAAAAAGGACTGGTAGTAATTATAGATAATCTCGACAGAGTTGATAATTCTCAGAAACCTTCCGGTCATTACCAGCCAGAATATCTCTTTGTAGAACGGGGTGAACAGTTAAACCAGTTAAATTGTCATGTTGTTTATACAATTCCGTTAGTGTTGATTTTTTCCAACGCTTTAGGAAGGTTAACAAATCGCTTTGGCGTAGACCCCAAGGTTTTGCCGATGGTTCCTGTGCAATTACAAGATGGTTCGCAATTCTCACCAGGAATCATGCTACTGCAACAGATGGTTATGGCGAGGGCTTTTCCTGGTGTGAGTTGGGAACAAAGCCGGAATTTAATTACCGAGGTTTTTGATAGTCCTGATACTTTAGAGCGACTTTGCCGAGTTAGCGGTGGTCATTTGCGTAATTTGCTGATGTTATTATTTCGCTGTCTTCAGCAAGAAGACCCGCCTCTGTCACGGGAGTGTGTGGATAGGGTGATTAAACAACGCCGCAATGAGCTAACTTTGGCAATTACGCCCGATGAATGGGAATTACTGCGTGAGGTGACGCAAGAGAAAAGCTTGAGAGGTCATGAAAGATACGAACTTTTGCTCCGCAGTATGTTTGTATTTGAATACCGGAATGAGGATGGTTCGTGGTTTGATGTCAATCCAATTTTGGCAGAATCCAAGGAATTTAGGTTATGAATCGGCGTATACGAACAATTACCCCCCTTAATCTCTCCTTATAAAGGGGGGAAACCGGAAAATCTTGTTCCCTCCCCTTTATAAGGGGAGGGTTAGGGTGGGGTAAAACCTTGGTTAATCAGCCATTTCATACTTGTGTGTACACCGTAGCCCCGGCTTGCAGGGAGAGGTTGGGGGTGGGGTGTAATGACTGTGGTTAGCATAATTATGCGGACATCATATCAGGGTTCACGGGAGCGGTATCTGGGTTCACGGGAGTGGTTCCAGGGTTCACGGGAGCGGTATCTGGGTTCACGGGAGTGGCTCCAGGGTTCACGGGAGCAGCTTCAGGGTTTACGGGAGCGGCTCCAGGGTTCACGGGAGTGGCTCCAGGGTTTACGGGAGTGGTTCCAGGGTTTACGGGAGTGGCTTCAGGGTTCACGGGAGCGGTTCCAGGGTTCACGGGAGCGGTGTCAGTTGCAATTTTCACAACTACAGCTTACAACTAACAGAAATCATGCTTCAGCCCACTGTCCCCTACTTGCATGATGTAATTATACAAACAGGTAATATAAGGTAAATTATCTATGTTATGAGTAATCAGCAAGAGCCAGAAAATTTAGCCTTTGACAATGAACGTTCATTGCAAACTCTGGTGCGAACAATTACCCTTTCTCAGGGGGAATTTTCGCTGATTTTGCTGCGCTGTAACTATGCTGCTTTACGTCAGCGTATGGTGCAACGTCTGCACCAATTATCTCCTGTACATATTCACGAAATTACTTTACCTGTATCAGTTAAAACGCTTTACACAAATATACGCGAACAACTGGGAGATGAACAGCCGCCTGCATTGATGATTTTTGGTTTGGAGTCGGTTAAAGATATTGATACAGTTCTGACTTCAGCTAACCAAGTACGGGAGGAGTTTAGAAAGAATTTTCCGTTTCCGATATTGTTGTGGGTTAATGATTCAGTTCTGCAAAAATTGATTCGATTAGCAACTGATTTAGAAAGTTGGGCAACTATTATTGATTTTGAAAATCCTACTGATGAGTTAGTCAACTTTCTCCAGCGAAAAAGTGATGAAATCTTTGCTGGTGATGTCACGCCTAATCCCCAAATGTGCCGGGAACTAGAAACCGCCCGTCAAGATTTGCAAAATCGAGGGGAAGTGTTAGAAGCAGCACTTCAAGCAAGTTTAGAGTTTTTGCTTGGTTTAAATGATTATCTACATGATGAGATAGATTCTGCTTTAGGACATTATCAACAAAGTTTGGGGTTCTGGCAACAAAGTAATTATTTAGAACGACAAGGTATATTACTCGTTAATATTGCTTCAGCGTATGAGCGCCAAGCTGAAAGGAATCAAGTAGAGAATATCAGATATTGGCAAGAAGCTAGAAATTATCTTCAGCAAGCTATTGAGATTTTTGAACAAATACAACGTTCAGATTTAGTTGCAAAACATATTACTAAACTGGGTGAAGCGCTACGACGTTTACAAGCATGGCCAGAGTTGCAAAGCCTTGTGGAAAAATCTCTGCCGCTACATCAAAATTATGGCACGTCGTTGCAGTTGGCTAAAGATTATGGTTTTTTGGCAGAAGTAGCTTTAGAACAGTCACGCTGGAATGAAGCTAATCAACTCGCAGGGCAAGCATTACAAATATTAGCTGAGATACCTAATTTACAATCAAATGAATTTGCTTGGTATCGGTTTATTTTAGCTAAATCTCAACAGGGTTTAGGTCAAGCTGAAGCAGCAATTAATAGTTTAAAAGCTGCTAAAGCTGAAAATAATCATCAGTATAACCCGCAATTATATATATCTATATTAGAAAGGTTACGCTCACTTTATTTTGAACAAGCTGAATATCTGAAAGCTTTTAATATTAAGCAAGAGCAATTACAAATTGAACAACAGTATGGTTTCCGCGCTTTTGTTGGTGCATCTTATCTCAACCCACAGCGACAGGCAATTAACTCTGCACAATTGCAAGTAGAAAATCCTGAAACTATTGCTCAAGAAATTGCTGCTTCTGGTCGGGTACAAGATGTTAAAAGTTTGCGAGAAAGAATTGGCGGGACTGAGCATAAATTGACTGTAATTCATGGTCAGTCAGGAGTGGGGAAAAGCTCGATTTTGCAGGGTGGATTAATCCCGGCGTTGCAACAGGAAGCAATTGGTGAGCGAGATGCTTTACCTATTTTGTTGCGAGTTTATACAGATTGGGTGGGGATGTTGGGGCAGAGTTTGGCTCAGGCTTTTGAGGAAGTTAGAGGGAATCAATTATTTGCTAATCTTGATTCTTCAGCAGCTATTTTAGAACAATTACGGAAAAATGCTGACCGGAATTTGTTGACGGTTTTAATATTTGACCAGTTTGAGGAGTTTTTCTTTGTTTATCCAGATCAAGGTCAACGACGAGCATTTTATGAGTTTTTGCGAGTTTGTTTAGATATTCCTTTTGTCAAAATAATTCTGTCTTTGCGGGAAGATTATTTACATTATTTATTAGAGTTAGAACGTTTATTTAATTTAAGTGCAATTAATAATAATATTCTCGATAAAAATATTCGCTATTACTTAGGTAACTTTTTGCCAGACGATGCTAAGGCTGTGGTGCAGAGTTTAACAGAACGTTCTCAATTTTATCTAGAGCCTGCACTGATTGATGAATTAGTGCGCGATTTAGCAGGAGAGTTGGGGGAGGTACGCCCGATTGAGTTACAAATTGTGGGGACGCAATTGCAAACTGAGAAAATTACAACTTTAGATAAGTATCTTCAGTTTGGGACTAAAGAGAAACTGGTTGAGCGATTTTTAGAAGAAGTCATCCATGATTGTGGTGCGGAGAATGAACAAGTTGCGCGACTGGTTTTATATTTACTCACAGATGAAAATGGTACTCGTCCCCTCAAGACTCGTGCTGAGTTAGCAGCAGATTTGGTAGCAGAAGTTGATAAATTAGATTTGGTGTTAGAGATTTTTGTGGCATCAAGGTTAGTATTGCTATTACCAGAATCGCCGGCTGACCGTTATCAATTGGTGCATGATTATTTAGTATCTTTTATTCGCCAACAGCAGGGCAATGAAATATTAGCAGAACTAGCTAGAGAACGAGAGCAACGCTTGCAAGCAGAAGAGAAGCTGAAGCTTGAACAAGATGCAAGGCAGATATTAGTTGATGCTCAACAAGAAGCCAAGCGACAAATTCGCCAAGGGCGGATGCAGTTGAAGGTGAGTTCTGGTTTAGCAGTATGTCTATTATTATTCGCAGGTCTATCATCTTTATATACATTGAATCAAATTAAATTTGCTGAGGATGCTGAGAACAAAAAGCAACAGGCAGAAAGTAAATTTACAACTGCTAAAGCAAACTACAATCAATTGACTGAACGCTTGCAAGCTACAGAACAAAAACAGGTAAAAATCCAAAATAAAGCGCAAGAATTAGAAGTCAAAAAGAAAGATGCAGAGCAAAAGTTTGAAGTAGCAAAAGTAGAAACTACAAAGGCAAAGGAAAGCCTACGTACTGCTAAAGCAGACTTGGATAAAGTAAATGAGCAAACAGGTGGACTACAAAAGCTACAACGGAAAAACGTCCAGGCACAGGAGCAAATTAAAACAGCAAGCGAAAAAATAAAAACTGCTGAGGTAAAATTACAACAAGCAGCAACAAAACAACAACAAGCAGAATCTCAAGCTCAACAAGCCCAAACCACGCTCAACCAAGCGCAAGCAAAACTTGCGCAAGCACAGAAAGCAACAGAAGGAGCAGAAGCAGCACGTAAAGAAGCACAAAAGGGAACGGAATTAGAACGTGCAGGAGTTAATGCTTTAAGACAATTTGAGTATACTGAGTTAGAATCGCTGGTGGCAGCAATGCAGAGTGGGAAAGAGTTAAAAACTTTGGTAAAAAATGGTCGCCCTTTAGAAAAATATCCAGCCATTAGCCCTATTTTTGCTTTGGATAGTATTCTCAATAAAATTAAAGAACTTAACCAGTTTCAAGGGCATCAAAGCTTAGTCAGAAGTGTGAGTTTCAGCCCGGATGGCAAAACCATCGCCACGGCATCACAAGACGAGACAGCGCGGTTGTGGACGCTCAACGGGCAACTGCTACAAGAATTCAAAGGGCATCAAGGCACAGTCTATAGTGTGAGTTTCAGCCCGGACGGCAAAACCATCGCCACGGCATCATCTGACAAGACAGCGCGGTTGTGGACGCTCAACGGGCAACTGCTACAAGAATTTAAAGGGCATCAAAGCTTAGTCAGAAGTGTGAGTTTCAGCCCGGACGGCAAAACCATCGCCACGGCATCAGATGACAAGACAGCACGGTTGTGGACGCTCAACGGGCAACTGCTACAAGAATTCAAAGGGCATCAAGGCACAGTTTATAGTGTGAGTTTCAGCCCGAACGGCAAAACCATCGCCACGGCATCATCTGACAACACAGCGCGGTTGTGGACGCTCAACGGGCAACTGCTACAAGAATTCAAAGGGCATCAAGGCTATGTCTGGGGTGTGAGTTTCAGCCCGGACGGCAAAACCATCGCCACGGCATCAGAAGACGAGACAGCGCGGTTGTGGACGCTCAATGGGCAACTGCTACAAGAATTCAAAGGGCATCAAGGCTATGTCTGGGGTGTGAGTTTCAGCCCGGACGGCAAAACCATCGCCACGGCATCATCTGACAAGACAGCGCGGTTGTGGACGCTCAACGGGCAACTGCTCCAAGAATTCAAAGGGCATCAAGGCGAAATCAACAGTGTGAGTTTCAGCCCGGACGGCAAAATCATCGTCACGGCATCAGATGACAACACAGCACGGTTGTGGACGCTCAACGGGCAACTGCTACAAGAATTCAAAGGGCATCAAGGCGAAATCAACAGTGTGAGTTTCAACCCGGACGGCAAAATCATCGCCACGGCATCAGATGACAAGACAGCGCGGTTGTGGACGCTCAACGGGCAACTGCTACAAGAATTCAAAGGGCATCAAAGCTTAGTCTGGGGTGTGAGTTTCAGCCCGGACGGCAAAACCATCGCCACGGCATCATCTGACGGGACAGCGCGGTTGTGGACGCTCAACGGGCAACTCCTCCAAGAATTCAAAGGGCATCAAAGCTTAGTCAGAAGTGTGAGTTTCAGCCCGGACGGCAAAACCATCGCCACGGCATCATCTGACAAGACAGCGCGGTTGTGGACGCTCAACGGGCAACTGCTACAAGAATTCAAAGGGCATCAAGGCACA